>Ga0315547_1001672_pt1 | contig 16969 bp, 18 predicted proteins | sample SalMarSW160240MG_2_FD_202542 | JGI IMG/M metagenome (GOLD analysis project Ga0315547, IMG submission 202542) | Salt marsh sediment microbial communities from the Plum Island Ecosystem LTER, Massachusetts, United States - Salt Marsh Sediment SW1601-240 ...
ATAATATAGCCTTGGTTTGGCTTGACCTCCAGTGTTTCGATGTCGCCAACCGGAGCAGAAACGAAAGCAACTTCACCGGCGCCTTCCTTGGCTCTGTAATCGTTTACAAAAAAGGATTGGCGCCCCAGGAGGGTGAGACCTAAGGTGCCTAGGATGCTTTTTTCTCTCATCCGCGTCTTCACATCTATGTTGGGTTCCATGTAGGTCATGGCGCCAGCTTCTGCAGTTACAGATTCGTTAGGTTCCAACTTGACAACAAGCATCGAATATGAGGGCTTATACTTAATTTCATACTCCAAGTTCTAACTCACCGCCTTAAATTCTGTTAAAGTTTTTTCAAACAGCAACTAGATAACTAAATCTCTGTATTATCCAGATTTAAAATTATCCTCAAGCATTTGAGGCTGGTAGTAAGAGTTTTAAGTTATTATTCTCCGTCCCTTATTCTAAGTTAATACAAAGGTTTATATACCGAAAATGTGCTAAGTATGGGGTAGGGACGGAGAATGGGAGAGATAAACAGTTACGAGTACTGGTTGACTCAGATTTCGGGGCGCAGCAAGGCAACACAGGACGTTTACAAGATTTATTTCCGGCAATTTCTCAACTTTACTGAAAGCTCACCTAATGAGTTGATCGAAAAATATGATGCGGTTAAGAATGGGGCGGCTGACCCGCGGGAACGGGCCCTCATGGAAAACAAGGTTACACAATGGCTTAACCACTTGAAAAAATCAAAGTCGCCGGCAACCGTCAGAATGGCATACACGGCTGTAAAAAGTTTCTTCGATTTGAACCGGAGACCCCTCTCTTTTATGCCTCAGGATAAACCAAAAAAGAAGAGTAGAGGCTCAAGGATTCCAGAGAAAAAAGAAGTAATCAAAATCGCTGACACCGCTAAGTCGAAGTATCGCGCCGCCGTCATGGTGCTGAAGGATTCCGGCTTAAGATGCAGTGACGTTGTTCGGTTGCGATGGGAGGACAGGGTGGACATGGGCGGCGGGTTCTGGCATTGGCGCCTAGAAACCCAGAAAACAGGTGAAGAAGCCATGATCTTTATTGGTCCCGAGTCAACGCGGCTGCTTAAACAATTCAAAAACAAGGAGGAGCGACTCTTCGCGGCGACAAGGAACACCTTCAACAAAAAGGTGAACCGCATTATCAGGGCGGCGGGAGTCAAAGACCTAACAGCGCACGGCTTAAGAAAATATTACGTTTCGTGCATGCAAGCGGCACGGGTACCAGAACAGAACTATTTGGTAATGATGGGGAAAGCAGCCTCAGTTTACAGCGAGAACCGCCGATCAGAACTGTTTGAGGTTTACAAAAAAGCCTATCCAAAACTTTCGATATATTCGCCTGAAAGCAAGGCGGTTGCAGATTTAGCGCGGGAAGTTACAGAGCTTCAGAAAGAAAACCTTGACTTGAAGAGTCAGCTTAACGGTCAGCGCCCAGAGATGGTGCAGCTACGCAGAGAATTGGATGAACTCAAGACCACACTCAGAAAGCTAGTTACAGAGAAAGACTAGGAATCACTCTTTTCCCTTTTTTCTTGCATCTCTTTGAGAATCAGAACCTCAATCGCGTGAGACCGGTTATGATAGATTCTGTTCTCCACTTGCTGATCAATCCAGCCTATGCAGTTCTGGGGAAGGGTTATGCTCACTCTTTTTCTCGGCATTTCGTTTTCCTCAGTTTTCATACAGTTCAGCCCCTTTTGTGTTTTATGCGTAAGTGTATGTAACCAAAATACATATAAGCGTTTTGCATACAAATAATACCTTTGCATATAATCTAATGAATGAAAAGGGAGGCTTAAAGGTTGCAGTTCCTAAAATTCACCAAGTATGAACAGGATCAACGAATAGTGTCTAGTCGGATAACGCTGCCAGAGGACAGGTTCAGCGAAGTCGAAAAAGCGCTTAAGCGGCTGGGCATCAGCTTCAGAAACCCGTCGGGAAGATGATCCGCTATTGAGTCATAAGGCAGCGTTCCATTTTGTTCTGCTACGTCAACAAGACATGGATAAGCTGGTTGCCCACCCGAAGACTCTTCGTGATCAAATAATCATAGACTTCAGCCGACTACAAGGCTTGAGGACACATGAAATAACAACGCTTCAATGGAGCGTCCTTAACCTCGAAAACGGCTTCATCTACGTGTTGGACAGCAAAAAGCGCGTAAGAGTGCTGCTTCCGCTGCATTGGAGACTCGCCGAACAACTGCAGATACTGAAAGAGGAAACATGCCCAGACGAGGACGATTGGATAATCCGCCCAGCCGAGGGAGTTAACATAAAACGGTCTGCATGGGGCAAACCCATCAGCAACGACGCAGTCCACGATGTGGTGAAGAGAGTTGCGCGGGATGCTGGGATCTTTGATTGGAGCCGCTACAACAGCACTTTGTTGAGGGCATATTTTGCGGCTGACTGGGTTAGACAGAAGCGCAGCCTGAAGATGCTGCAGTACATGATGCGGCACAACAGTTTAGCCATGACTTTCCGTTACGTCAGCAAGATTCTGTTCTGGAGCGAGCTTGAGCGCGAGTTCAGCCGTATCCAAGAATCAAACATTGACAAGAGGCTAAAGAATTTGAGTGTAGCTGAGCTGTCGGAGAGTTCGGTGGCTAAGCAGTGTCTAAGATGTCCAGCAGTGAAGGTGTGCAAGTACGTTGACAAGGCGGTGCAGAACAAGTATGCCGATGGATGCAGATATTTCCATGAGATCGTGGAGAAGGTGAAAGAAACAAAAATTGCCGCCCGGGCTATACCCATAGACTCTTCGTGACCCCTCTTTTTCGGTGACATTTGCTGAAAGTGTGACATTTTGTGACATTTCTTAAGCTACGAAGAGTCTACCCACAGCCCTTTCTCACATTCAGAGCAGTAGTAGCGGTTTTTTCCGCGTCGAAGGTGTCGAGTCACCTTTTCGCCAGCCCTGAGAGGTCGCCCGCAGCCGTGACATTTCAGGTTTTTGATTCTTCCAGTCAGCGGCGCAGGAACAGCAAAAGTTTCGATGCATGGCATAAGATATATGTCTGTTCGGTGACATATAGCGGTTTCTGTCTACCTATATATTTCTTGAAGAAAATATATAGAAAAATGCCACTTTTGTCACCAAAAAAAGGAGGGGACAGAGCGGGGAAGGAAAACGAACCCGCCCAGTCTTTCCAACCCATTCAACGAAGCCGCGTTAAAGACTGTCTAGTTTCTTTTTCACTGCGGCATCAAACTGGTCTTTTGGAGCTGGTTCCGGTTTCTTGGCTTTCACAAATTCAGGGAACCCTTTTTGGAAGTGTTGCTCAACCGCCAAGTCAAAGTCGTTTGTTTTTGGTGTGGCTTTCTTTACAAGTTTGTGTGGTGTGGTTCTCTCATATCCATCAATTTCGGTGTATTTTTTGTTAACGGCGAGATCGAAGGAGTCTTGATGTTTTTTTGCCTTGCTTAGTGGCTGTAAGTTGGGGTCGTGTAGGTCTAATGGTTTGCGGGCTTTCAGCACATAGTTTAGAACGCGGTCGGCGTACTGTTCAGGTGTTTCATACAATGAATTTCCCTCCTTCCGGCTTATCTTTTGTGTATTCTGATCGTGCTTTCGTCAATGCTTTCTCTGTTATTTTTGTGGCTTGCTCCTCTGCTTGGTCCAGAATGTGATCCTTGAGTTTCTGTAGAATTGCGTCAGAAACGTCAAAAACTCGGTTCACAAAACCGATAAATGCTTGCTCGATTTCTGCTCGTTTACTCTCGGGCATGTATTCGCGGATTAGGCTGTCTGTTTCGGCTGCTTCTTTCGGGTCTACACTATCAGGGAGATGTTTAAGTCTGAATGCCCGCTCAAAGTACCATTCAGAAACGAGCTGCTCTAAACTTGTTCCATTACAGAACTGCTCCGCCTTCTGTAGCAGCTCCCGGCTCTTGAGGTCGCCAAGCAAGACGTTAACGAAACTCATTTTTGGTTTTCTCCTTTTTTGATAATTTTTTCAAGTTCAATCAATTCCTTGATGTTTTCGATTAGCCCATCATAGAAACTTTTTATACGATCCTCTATTCTTTCGGTTAGCTCTTGCTCTTTCTCATCAAATTGAATAAGAAAGGTTGTTACTGCTTTAGTGAGTAAACGTTTTGCCTTTTGCTGCTCATCTTCTGGAAGGTCACTGAATTTATGCAGGTGAGATTCTACGATGGTTTTGACTTCAGCTTTTCTGCGCCTATAACGATCACGCATTATTTCGCGCATAGCTTTTCTTTGTTTTTCTGGGTTTTTGTAGGGCAATTTTAATCGAGTATAAGATATTATACCCTGCGGTTATAAACCTTTGGGTATAAGATTTATACCAACTGTTTAATAACTCACATAAAAAAAGAAGGGTCTAGATGTTGCCGGTGAATGGAAACACACGGTTCTTTTTTCCTTCAATGAATGGGGTTTTTTCTTTGACGGCTATAATCCGGACTTAACTACACCCTCAGGGGTCACTTCTAATCCGTGCTTCCGCGCTAACTCGACCTCTTCTTGAGGCGATAAGCCCTCATTATTGCCCCATTCCACGAGAAAATCAACGAATTTTCGGGCTTGCTCTATGCCCTCTTTGCCTGTTTGTTTGGGTCGCCGATTTTCCAGCCGTGCGATTTTATGCTTTAAGTTTCTGCTCATTTTTTGATCACCTCTTCAAGCCGTTGGTTCTCCAGCATTGAAACGCGCCCCTCGAGGCTTTCGAGTTCTTGGTCTTTGAGTAGGTTGCCATATGCGGATATGGCGCTCACCATTATTCGCGCCCATCCCTGCTTAGACCTGTCTTTCACTCTGAGGGTTTTCATTTTTTTATGGCTAACGCCTAATATGAACTCTAAAAACAAAAACAAGCCTTTTCTGGTCTTCTTTGGGGTTTGAAGTGTCGAAGAATTGTTGCTGTTCATTTAGTTGACCTCGCTCACGGTTATTCTGGATTTCCAGTCTACGCCAATAAGTAGCTGCTCAACCTTGATTATGCGGAAGTAGTCTACTCCGTCAGTCATAAGATCGCCCTGACGATATCTTGCATCGCCCTCCACAACAAACGGTTCAACCGTTATGGGAGGGTCCTTCTTTGATGCTATAATTGCGTCGCCCTTCGCCTTACACTCCGCATCACGCATCAAAAACATGTCGATTATAGGCTCAGCCTCACATATACCATATTTTTTGATACTTGTTGAATCTTTGCTGACGTCCTCGATGTTGCTGAATGAGCTGCCAGCAAGACGCAAATCGTCAATCCCAAATCCAGTACCGTTACTATCTTCTATTCTGAAGCAGATTTGAGTTACTTGAGTCCAGTCTGGAGAACCTGTTTTCTTCCATACACCATTAGGGTTGTCGTCCTCATCATAGGTTGCGTCTTCGCCGAGGGTTAACTCGAATTGTTTCCAGCCGCCAGCCAAGCCAAACAGTTTCAGTCCAGAATAGAACTTGTTGTCGTTGTCTGGAGCCCACAACTCAACCCGTGCAACCTGCGCCGGGAACGTCTGGGGGTGACGGAATCGCCAGAACTGCAAAATCTGATGCTTACGCTTGCCGAAGATGTACCAGTTGTCGCTGATGTTCCTTCTGAAGGTTGCCTTGTTTGCTGAGTATTCGCACCATAGAAAGTATGTGCCCTCTTTCGGGGTGTAATAGTAGGGTTCACCGCCTTGCATGAAGAACAGGTCGGTTTCTGCACTTAGGTTTCCGTCGTCAACAGTCCAGCCTTCAGTTGATTCTGTCCAGATTTCGTCTGTGGGGAACTTTTTTCCTGCCGCGCCATAAACAAGCTGACGGTTCACTATTCTATGCGGGTCTATGACCTTCACCGCGGATTTTAGAGTCGGTGACACGGGGCAGACAAAATCTTGGCTTTCTCTGAGGTGACCGACAAGACATCCTGATGGGGTCTCGTAGATGTCGAAGCCGATCTTAGGCGGGTCGTCAGGATTAGATGCCTTCTCCGCGATTTCCGGTATAACATTGAATGGTTTCACTTCGTCGTACTCAACTGAGTGAGTGGAAGCTAACCTGTCGTCCGTGTCTCCGTAGGGACCGCCATCGTCAAACCAGCCCACGCCATGAGGATACTTAGACAAGTAACCGCACAGGTCAAGGGTGTCCTCTATGATTGTCTGCGCCTCTTCGTCTTCGTACAGCTTGTACACCAGCGCGGGAGAGGCGAACAGTTCTGAGGCGTGACCGTGAAGCTTCACAATCACGTCTGCAGCGTTGTAGGCATAGTAATTCTGTTTGATAGAAGATATTTTGCCGCCGAAAATTTTGTTATCTAAGTCTGTGAGAGACTCTTCGTCTCGGCTTGCCCAGATTATGCCGTATCCGCAGTCGTCCAAGTTCAGGTACTGGTCGCCCAAATCGAGAAAGTTGCTTAATGTAACCGTTGCGCCGTTCACCTCGTCGTTGAGTAGACTCTTCGTGACCGTGAGTCTGCCTTTCAGATCTGCACTTGAGGGAAAGAAGGCTTTCTTGCATATCACCATGTAATCGACTGTGATTGTGTCGTCTGGGCTTCCCGTACAGTAGATTCGTAGCCCCTTGATGTTGCCCTCTTCAATGAACTCTGTCAGGTCCTCGATGTAGAATCTTTCTGCTTCTGTGCCCGTGTAAACTGTAACCCATGCGCTTGTGTCTGATCGCTGAACTTGGACGATAAAATTGGTTGCGCTGAAGCTTGTGACTCTGCCAACAAGCACAGGATAATCTACGGTGCTAAAGCTGTCAAAAGATGCGGTGAGAAACTGCTCTGTTTCGCCCGTCTGAACAGTCAAAACTGCAGAATCAGCTTGATTGCTCAATCCAGCCGAAGGCGAACCCGCCCAATCTCCCTTCAGGAAGTGATCCCAAAACGCATGAACCACACGCGACGAAGAGTCTGTGTAGGTGGGGCACTCCACAAAAAACTCCACGTTCACCTTAACGGGAAGAACCGTACTCATTCTAGTGTTTCCCTCCTAGGTAACGTGATCTTAAACACTGTTTCTTTTCGGTGGGGTTTGTTGACTGTTTCAGCATGGTTTCACTCAAGTTTTATGTTCCTCCTTTTTTGCGTTGAATTCTCTTTTACACGTGATGTGGCATGGGATGCCGTCGATGTTGGTTAGGCTGTCTGGGTTGGAGACCGGTTTTCTGCAGATGAAGCACACAGGGTATTTGCCCTCAGAAAAGTAGTGGCCGATGTTTGAGGGGTCGGGTTTCTGGGCGTGAACACTGTGAATACTGTGAACACTTTCTAGGGGTATGGGGGGTGTGTCCTCTTCGATGCCGTAAACCTGCAGCAGATAGGAGAGGCGATCCTTGTCTATGAGCCAGCCGTTACCGTTTCGCGTATGCACTTTTTCAAAGCCTAATCTGCGAACCAAATAGCCGATGCTCTTCGTTTTCCACGTTTCTTTCTCTTCTCGGCTTTCATTGAACTTCTCAGCTAAAACTTTGGTTAAAACAACATTCTTTTCGTCTTTTAGATTGTTTTTGGACAGTATTTCCAGAACCTCAGCCTCTTCGCTTGCCTTTTCCTCAGAACTCCTCATTTCGCTGAGATTCTGGGCGTATTTCACAAGCTCCTCTCTGCCGTGATTTGAAACTGCAAGCAGCGGAGTGAAAAGCTCGTTGAGTCTCCCGTCGGCAAAATCAAGGGAGGGTATACCTTCTAAAAAGAGTTCACGTTGTTCACCTTGTTCACGCTCTGCTAAGGTGTAGAGTCTCCAGCCAAGCAGCTTATTCCTCAGCTCGGTTGCTCTTTTTTCGTCAACGAACCGGTTAACCTTCCGTTTCGCCTTCAGCATCTTAACCATCAAACATCTGGATTCCAGCGCTTTGCGTAGCCCCTGAGTTCCAGCCAGCGCCTTGAAGCCGAAAACATCAAAACTCTCCAGCTCTGTGCCGTCTTGAGTCACCTTCGCACGGAAGGCGTATTGCCCTTTCCGGTAGCCGCTGTTTAGGAGACCCACCACCTCAACCTTTGTTTGCTGATTGTAAATTTCGGTTTCATCTAGCAGAACTGTTGGGTGCCACAGGTCGCACACGCGGAACAGGGCGGCGGGAGTTATGTTTGACGCTAGGATCCCCCTGTAGCAGAGCTGATGAATGGTCTCTAAGCCTCTGGTTTTTCCTGAAGCCACTGGACCATAAAAGAATATGTAGGGCACAACTGTCCAAAGCTCTCTTAGCCAAGTGGATAGAACCCAAGCGGTCAAAACCTCATAGAGTTCTCGGTCTGGAAGAAACAGGTGATCGTAAATGAAGCTGCGGACCTCAGTCCAAAGCTCATGGGAGCTGTTATACGGTTGTGGTTCTGCTGCAAGGGGCCAGGGACACCGCTCTAACGGCTGAAAGGTGTCCTCTCCAAAATGAAAGACAGGAGTCTCCTCAAAATTTTTGCCATACACATATTTTCCGTCTGCTATTTGCTCAAAGATGGTACCGTTTTCTGCGAAGCCAGGGCTATGCTTAACTTTCTCCTCTTCTTTCTTTTTGCCTTTTTTTGGCTGAAAAAGTTCACAAGCCGGATCAGTAGATAAACAAGCGTTCAGGTTGTCCTTATGGCTTTTATACTCGGCTCTGGGGCATACTCCCCGTTTGAGGTGGAACTTGCAGTCTCCGCACACCTTAGCTGTCACTGATTTGTCTCCCATTAATGACTAGGCTTTCTTCCAATAGTTTCGTTGTCGCTGAATAACCAATAAAAAAGACCTGCATGGGTCAGTTTTCCGTCATGCGCCTTAAGGTCATTCACCAAATTGATGTAATCGGCGGTGGGTTTCGGCTTCTGTTGGGGCGCCGGAAACCTTTCATAAATTCCGGACGGACCGCTTGCTCTAATCCACTTCAGATTTTCGGGGTTGTAGTAAGGTTCTTTGACGCCTTCCGGAGTCATTTTGTCTAGGGCTTCGGCGGCTGCATCTCTGATTTTGACTAGGAACTCAACGAACATGTTTTCAGCGGTCATATCGTTCACTCCTTCGGCAGCTTCTCAATTATGTGGTCAATCTGTTTGATAACGTCCTCTATCATGGATTTTGGAACTTTAACAAAATCACCGCTCATTCTGGAGCCCCCTTGAGCTTTTCGCGGATCAACATGCGGATGAAGCCGCTGCGGTCTATACCTTTCTTTTTGGCGTTGATGTCGAGTTGTTCAACGATTTTGGTGTCTTCTCGGAACGACACCATCTTAACATCCAAGTTTTTCGTCTCCCATATTACCTTGTAGGAAAGTTTAATACATACATTCCCGTGTACACTAAGTGGAAGAGGGGTACCTTGATGGGAATAACCAACATGAACTCTCGGGAAGCCACAAAAACCGCGATTTTGAAAAGTCTACTTGACGGAAAGAAGTATAGGGGAGAACAGATCGTAGACGCAGTTAACCAATCAAAGAAGACGGTGTACAAGTACCGCACCGAACTTGTAGAGGAGGGGTTGGTTGAAATGCCGCCTATAACTCCACGAGACAGACGCCCAAAATATAGAATCACGGACAAAGGAAAAACATACTTTGTTAATCAATTAGCCAAAGATTTGATGACAACATGCCAGAGTTTCGAGCAGACCCTGAAACAATTGCAAACTCCAAAAAACTTGGAGAAATTCAGAAAGGCGTATTTAGAAAGCGAAAAAGATTTTGATGAGAAATATAATGCAATAAAGCTTCCTACTAGCTCAGAGGAATTCTCTGCTAGCTCAGAAGAACTCTTCAACCAACTTATGTCCTATGCAAAAGAAACAACCTCGGGTATTCTTATCGGCGTTGTTCGCGAGGCTTACCGGCTGTGGGTCGATGTGACAGGAAAAGGAAAAGGTGAGGGCGCCATTATCGGCTTCAACGAAGACGGCAGCTTCTATTTTGACACGTATAGCGAGTTTATTAAAGGCGGTCTAATAAGGGAGGGGCAACCTATGGATTGGGCTGTTGTGAAGGCTGTTTTTTGTGTGGACAAAAACAAAGAGGGGCGTGAGGTTTAGAGCCTCTTCGTAGGCTGCAACACGAAGAGTTTTTATATCCCTAGACGACTCTTCGTAGAGTTATGCGAAGAGTCTCATACCCTAAATTAACCCAAAACAGATATGTTTCTCTTTGTATTATTCTAAGTTAACAGGTGTATTGATGGAAGATGGTTCGAATAGCGGTTCTCGACGAAGAACGATGTGAATCCAAACGTTGCGGTAGACCATGCTATCGCTTCTGCCCGCCAGTGAGAAACAAGATTGAAGCCATCATATTCGAAGGCGACAAGCCTCAGATCGTGGAAAGCCTATGCGTAGGATGCGGTATCTGCGTGAGGAAATGCCCATTCAAAGCCATCTCCATCGTCAACTTGGCGGATGAACTGGACGAAGAGTGCAGCCACCGGTTCGGACCCAACACCTTCAAACTCTTTCGGCTCCCAACACCCTCCCCAGGCGTAGTTCTGGGTCTTCTGGGACAAAATGGTATAGGAAAAACCACTGCACTCCACATTCTTTCCGGAGAAATCAAACCGAACCTAGGAAAATATGGTGAACCTCAAGAGTGGACGCAACTGATTCAACATTTCCGTGGCTCAACCCTTCAGGAATATTTTCAGAGACTAAGCGAAGGAAACATGAAGGTTGTGCACAAACCCCAGTATGTAGACCGGATATCTCGGGTTGTCTCTGGCAAGGTAGGGGAGCTTCTTGAAAAAGTCGACGAGCGGAACAAGTTGGGTCAGCTTACCGAAAAGCTTCAACTTGAAACCATCTGGAACCGAAACCTGAAGGTTTTGAGCGGGGGAGAACTTCAGCAGGTGGCTGTCGCCGCCTCTATCTGTCGAGAAGCAGATGTCTACCTCTTCGACGAGCCTGCCAGCTATCTGGATGTGAAGCAGCGGCTACAGGTTGCCAGGGCTATTCGAACACTCAAACAGGACGGAAAAACAGTTATTGTTGCAGAGCATGACTTGGCGATTCTCGATTATCTGTCCGATCAAATCTGCATTTTTTACGGTAACCCCGGAGTTTACGGGGTAGTCTCCCATGTCCACGGAGTGAGAGTTGGAATAAACATTTACCTTGAAGGCTATATTCCTGACGAGAACGTGCGATTCAGAAAAGATTCTATAATCTTTCACGTGAAGCCTCCATCCGCCGGATTGACCGTGGGCGAACCACTGCTGCAGTGGAATGAAATTAAGAAATCCTTCAAGGAGTTTGAGTTTCAGGCGGTGCCGGGGGAGGTGAAACGGGGCGAGGTAGTTGGAATATTTGGACCCAACGGGATTGGAAAAACTACCTTTGTGAAGATACTTGCTGGAATAGAGGAGGCAGATTCTGGAGAGACATCCGCTGAGGAGGGACTAAAAGTAAGTTATAAGCCCCAATACATTTCGCCTAAGTATAAGGGAACCGTTGAAGAACTGCTGAAAGAGACGGCTGAAAAAGAGTTTGAAACAAGTTTGTATCATAGTCAGATTCTGCAGCCCCTCAAAATGCAGCTCCTCCTCGACCGCGACGTAACTGAGCTCAGCGGAGGGGAAATTCAGAGAGTTGCCATCGCCGCGTGCCTATCTCGAGAGGCGGAGCTGTATCTTCTCGACGAACCGAGCGCCTATCTGGACGTTGAAGAGAGGCTTTCTGTGGCTCGAACGATTCGACGGGTAATCGAAAACAGAAAAGTAACGGCTTTCGTGGTGGAGCATGATGTGGTGGCACAAGATTTCATAGCTGATCGCCTCATGATTTTCACTGGAGAATCTGGAATACGTGGTTTTGCTAATCCGCCAACAGACCTTCGTAACGGCATGAACAGCTTTCTCAAGGACATGACAATCACCTTTCGAAGAGACCCTCAAACGAAACGACCAAGAGTGAACAAGGAAGATTCTAGGCTAGACCGAGAACAAAAGAAGATAGGCGAATACTACTACCTAAGCACCGAAGATTAGCGGATTGGCTTTTTGGCTAGTCTCCGCTTGTAGATGCTTAATGCAACTGTAAGTGTGACAAGTAGAAGGGTCATGAGCGTCCATGAGGGAAACTCTGGGATTACTTCTGTTCCCTCAATTCTGACGATGTTGCTGCTGTGAGGGTAGTTGAATGATAGGAAACTATGTGAAGCGTTTGATTGCTCATCAAACACTAATGGTTGGGACTCGCCAGCAAAAACGGAGTATTGTCCCGCCAGCAGATCCTTTGGGATGGTGACATTACAGAATCCCATTGTCCCTGACGACCCCTCAGTGCTGAAAGTTATTTGTTTAAGCGACTGGTTGAACATGAAATCTGTTACTGTAAGGTTGCTTTGAACTTGAACATTATATGTTTCATTGTCCCATGTTCCTGCATTGAAAACTTGGATTGCGGGAGTTCCGATGGCATACAGGTTTCCGTCATTGGATCCCACGAAAAGTAGTCCATCGGAAATTGCCGGAGATGATTGAACAGCGCCTTCAGTCTTGTAGCTCCAAATAATGTCCCCATTGAAGACATCTAGAGCATAAACATAATTGTTGTCGAGTCCAAAGTAGACTTTTCCGTCTGCTACCGCAGGTGAAGAAACAGAATATTCACCGTCCAGTGGGCAACTCCATTTCACGGTTCCATTCTCTGCATCTAAGGCATAAGTGGCGCTGCTTGTTGGAATATAGACTGTATTGTAGGCAAATACAGAAGAAGCCTCAGTTACGCCGTCTAATTGACATTCCCAACCTCTCATTCCAAACTCGTTTAATCCAAAGATGGTGCTGCTGCCATTGATGTTCACAGTAACAACGAACATTTTTCCGCCGCCGATTGTTGCTCCACTCTTAACTGTTCCAATATCACTTGCTGCCAAAGTAACCCAAAAACGTCCATAACCATTTTTTACTTCAAATCCGTCTACTCCAATTTCTGTTCCTCGTAACGCGACAGCAACTATTAGCCCGTTATCGTAGGTGAGGGGCGCAATTCCTTTAGCGTGAGGAATTGCTTCACTGTAAAGGCTTACTCCAACTGCTTCATTGAAGGCAAACACTGTTTGCTTTCCATTCACGAACACCCTAGAACCCACGATTAATGGAGCCCCGAAACCTGCCTCTTCTCCAAGCGATTGATTCCAAGCCTCCAATCCCGTGTACATGTTAATTGCATAAAGGGTTCCAGAAGCGGAAGTAATGAAAACCTTGCCATGAGCAACTGTCGGAGAATTAACGTCTGTGCCTATCCAGAAATCCCATATTTTTGCTCCATTGGTTGCGTTAACCGCGTAGAGGTATCCGTCAGTGGAAGCTACGAAGACCATTCCTGCAGATGCAACTGGAGAAGACGTGATTGGTCCACCTGTCTGGAACTTCCAATACGTTTGGTTACTGTCTGGAGCAGGACTCTCCGTGTAACCTGTCCTTCCTTCATCGCCCTGAAGGGTACTCCACTCAAATGAGTTGGTTACTGCTGCTTGTGCAATGTTAATGCTTGAAACAGAAACAAGCAGTGAACAAAAAATAAATAATATAACAAACCTTGCTGGGAACCCCTTCATGTTACACCCTCGCGTCTTTTGTTCTGTGTAGTTTTCGTCTGTAAATGACCGCTACCGCTAGGACAACAACTAGCATAATCAGTAGGTGTGTCCATGATGGAAACTCTGGGATTGTAACGGGTTCCATGAGTGGATAGCGGTCAATGTTGTTTTCGTTGATGTAGAATGGTGTGTCTCCTATTCCCGAACTGCCTACTTCTGATGCGTTAGGATACCGTGTGATATAGTCGCTCCAGTAGTTTCCTGCTGTGCCGTTGTCCCAAACATTACCATGTCCAGGCTGCGTTCCATCCATTGACCACAAACCTGAAATAGATACTTGTAGTCCTTCTCCCTTTGCATTGTTGTTAACGAAGCTGTTGTGATAGATTACGTTGTTGTTTTGGTTCCCTGTGAGTTGCATTCCCCAATCGCTGTTTTCAGTAATCATATTCCCAATTATGTTGTTGTCGAAAGAATCATCGATTAAGATGCCGATGACGTTTTTTGCTATATAATTATCAGAGACACTGTTGTCGTTTGTGTCAAACCAGAGCTTGATGCCGTTGCCGTTTCCTGTTATGGTGTTTCCGATAATTATGTTATCTTGGGATTCGAAGAAGATTATGCCGTTCTCAGTGTTGTTTGTTATCGTGTTTCCGTCAATGTCTGTATTACGAGACCCCCATAAATGGATACCATCCACAGTGTTTGCTGTTACACTATTTCCAGAAATAACATTGTTCTCTGAAGCCCCAGTGAAGTAAATGCCATTCTCATTGGTTGTTATGTTATTTGAAGATATGTTGTTGTTTGAAGAAGCTTGACCTCTTATGCTATAGCCGTTGTTTGCTAAGTTGTTTCCGGAAATGATGTTGCTGGAAGACTCGTAGATATAGATGCCATTGCCCGTGTTCGTTATATTGTCCTTAGTTATTGTCGAGTCCGTTGTGGAAAACAGTATCACTCCTTGTCCGTTGTTGGCAAGATTCAAATTTTGAACTGTTATGCGTGTGCAGTTCACGAGGGCTACATATCCGGCGTCAGATGGCACAGTCCTGTCTCGTTGGTTGACCCAGTAAATTATTGGTTTTCCGTCAACCGTGTTTGAAACATCAACATCATTTGCATACTCGCCCTGAACTCCAAAATTGCGTGTGTTATTGTTCATGCTGTTGTTTCTAAGCACGTTGTTAGAGGAGGAACTGATGTAAATGCCGTACTCATTGTTTGTCACTGTGTTACCTGAAAGATTGTTGTTTGAGGAAGTCATTCCCATATAAGGTTCAGCAATGAGCCTGATGCCGTAGAAGAAGTTGCTAATTTTCATATTCCTAACCGTTATTCTGTTCCGGTTTAGAATAAAAATCCCAGTAGAATTTCCATTTCCTATGAGAGAGTAGCCTCCCCCATCAATCACAACGTTATCACGTTCAAATGCGATGGTGTATCCAACAATGTCATCCGTGAAAGTGTAAACATTTCCATCTCGCTGAATCGGCGCCGTTGACGGATCAACGCTGCCATCACTCCTGATAATAAACGCTGGTTGAGGAATCTGCATTGGCATAAAATTTGCTTCTGCTAACCTAACGAACTGCACTCCAACCAGTGCCGAAGACAAAAGCACCGCAACAAAAGCGGTGGTTAACACCTGTTTCTTATCCATTTCTAATCTCCATTCTTCTTACGACGGAAAGTTTTTGTTTTCGTCGCCTGAGAAGTTTTAGTGACAAGTATTCATCTATTGAAGACACGGCTTCTGTTTCAGCAACTGTTGATGCCGATTTTTCCAACTTAAAGCCTCTAACAATTCATTTTATGACTGAATATCCATAAAAGGATTTTTGTCAAGGTTTCTTGACCTATGAATGATGCATTTTAGTCAAGATTTCTTGACCAACAGTTGCCTTACGAGATTTTATCATAACCAGAAGGTAAGGTATGTTCCAAAGCACTTGAAGCGGTTTTTGCCAGCGGTTTCAGTTCAGCAGTTACATGTATAGCATTTCGTACTGATGACGGCTTTTATCGAATAAAGAGAAGAAATTATGGCTGTGTTATGTCTGTTGGCTGCGTTTCGGTTTGGTTGAAATCGTCTATTTCGTTGAACAAGTTATCGGTCTGATTTAGGAGCATGCTTTCCATTTTTCGTATTCGATCTATTTGCGGTGCATCTTCGGTATCAAGTGTTTGCTCACAGGTAACAACAGCAAACTCCACAACAACGCAGGCAAGTATTACCGCAGAAGTTACAAAAAGCATTGCTGCTACGCTTGTCTGCATTCCCACACACCTTCAATATAAAACACGTATTGTTTTATATTATACGTTATTCTAATTCGAAACCTATTCTTAATCCAAGGCTATTCCAGTTTTCAAATTAAGTCAAAAAAAGGACATAAAACATGGCAGACTTGACCGTGTAAGAAAGGCGAAACTGTAATATTGGAAGCTAATAAATTAATCAGCAACAAGAAAAGGGTGCGTCTCTTATGTCTGCAGATTGTTTCGAATGCGAAGTCATGGACTGGAACCTGTTTTACAATTTAGCTAGGCAAGTGGCAAAGAAAATTAACGGTTCAGGCTACAAACCTGACCTGATAGTTGGTTTAGCTCGGGGAGGCTGGGTTTTAGCTCGGATTCTCTGCGACTTAATAGGTGTCAAAGACCTTGTAAGCCTAAAGGTTGAGCATTGGGGCGTAACAGCAACACCAGACGGAAAAGCTAAGCTGAAGTATCCATTAAAGGTCGACTTGAATGGAAAAAACGTGCTAATTGTAGATGATATAACAGATACGGGTGAAAGCATGCGCGTAGCAGTTGAGTACATCAAATCTTTGAAACCATCCGAGATCAGAACCGCTGCCCTGAGACATATAACCCGCTCAAAGTTTATGCCAGACTACTTTGGCGAGGAGATAAGTTGGCGATGGGTGATATTCCCTTGGAACTTCACAGAGGATATGTGCAATATTGTTCCGAAGGTCTGCGCGCGCCTATCAGTGAGCCCTGATGGTGACGTTGACATTGCACAAATCAGGAATGAACTTGAGCAATTCTACACGATTGACACAACTGAAGAAACGGTAGCTTATGTTCTACGAGAACTTAAACGGCGAAACCTCATTCAGGACAACACAAAGAAATAATCTTGACGTTTAGAAATTCAAGATTAACAGATGTTCCAAATTAGATTAGAGCGTCTTTCAGGGCTGAGCCACATTCGCAATTTCTATCTTCAGGTATCTGGGGAATAGCCTCAAGAATCAACTTTTTGAAATTTTGGTTACTCTGCTGTATTGTTTCTACTACTTCTTTCGTGGACACGGGCTTTTCAGCCCACACATCATAGTCAGTAACCATGGATATGGGGACGTAACACAATTCCGCTTCCCTAGCCAAGACGCACTCAGGATATATGGTCATTCCTATGATATCCGCTTTCCACATCCGAAAAAGTTTGGACTCAGCCTTGGTCGAAAACCTTGGAC
>Ga0315547_1001673_pt1 | contig 16937 bp, 9 predicted proteins | sample SalMarSW160240MG_2_FD_202542 | JGI IMG/M metagenome (GOLD analysis project Ga0315547, IMG submission 202542) | Salt marsh sediment microbial communities from the Plum Island Ecosystem LTER, Massachusetts, United States - Salt Marsh Sediment SW1601-240 ...
TTTAATATCGCCACATACCAGCCGTTTTTCCAACAGGGTGGAATCATCATCATGATAATAATCCACCACCAGTGGGACGAAGCTTTCCTTATCCACCCACATCACCAGTCTTGAATATCCAGATGAGCTTTTGGGCTTGCGCTTCAACTCCAGCTTAAAGCAATGCTCTCCCTCTCTTTTTTCTTCCCCCAAAAGACGGGACTCAAACTCGTCAATGAAGGCATTCCCCGCTCCCATGTCTTCGTAAGAGAAATCACTGCCTTCCATCTTCTGTTTTTTGGCGTGGGTGGCAAGTTTCCTGACCCGACGGGTGCGGGGAAAGTAAACCCAGATATCGTCTGCATTGTTGAGCATCAAAATCGCCTGTCCCTTTACCCGGCTGGGCTTTAGGTATTTCATCAGTGTCTTCTCACCGTGATTCGCAGAATACGCCTGATAAACAAAGGTGCGAGTTTTCTTGGAGGTGGTCATTATGGTCATTTTCATCTTAGCCTTCGATTGTGCCGGATTCATTACCTGAGTCACTTTTTGAATAATCGTATCCGCAGTTATCGTGCCATTTTGTGCACCTGCACTCTTTACCCAGAAAAGTCCAGTGCAAAAGAAAAGGAGAATAAATGTTCTTAATTTCACAAAACCCTCCTGTTTATCATGGCATTTCTCTCATTGAAAAGTTTGGCTCAAGAAAACTTCTCTTAAAGTTATTCTTAGATATTCATGTAATATCCCAAACGTAAAGCACCCGATTTCACTCTTTGACTCCTTCATGTCATTTTCGAATATTACTAAAAAAATTAAGTTTGTCAATGCTGATTATACTTTCGTTGCACCAAATAGTCGGAAAGATGGTAGGGGCGATTCACGTGGAACATCCCGCCGGAGGCGGGGAATCGCCCCTACAACTTCTTGCCAAACCGATAAACTTGTCTTCAGCCCCTTTTCTTATAAAGAAAAAAAGCGACCCCCGAGCTCTCAAGAAGCGGGGGTCGCTTTGCATCAGATAAACTGAAGTTTCGTCTATACTAACACGGTGGCGCGGGCCCACCCTTATACAGATAGTTGATCAAATAGACCACGTCCGCCAAGTCCACGTTGCCGTCGCAATTGGCATCGCCAGCCTCTAAAGGATTTGGTGGGATGTCGCCCTTGTAAAGATAATTAATCAGGAATACCACATCTGCCAGATCTATGACCTGATCTCCATTAGCGTCACCATGTAGAAAGGATGGCTTAGATAACCCGAACCAACCCAAAATCCTTTCCATCACCGTTTTGCCATTGTTGGGCTCTGCCCCTCCCAGAGGAACCGCCTCAAAGGGAAATGTAAAGAAGACCACCTTGTAAGCTGATTGACCTGAGGCAGGATAGCGCAATGCGCAAGAATCAAGCAGACCGGTTGTGCCAGTTCCAGAAAGACGGTCGAGCGGCACTTCCTCCCCGAAAGCTGGGGAAGCTTTCCCTGTTTGAGAGAAGATTCCCGTGGCACCTGTTCCAGGACTTATGCAGTCGGAGAAATTGTAAAATGGATAGCTTAAGGTAAAAGACATTCCATCGGAGATAGTGTCACCGCTCATTCCGGATACCGAATGCACACCCCCATCTTCGGTGTACCCGGCTACATGCAGATAATTAGTGATAAAGGTATTGGGATTGTTATCATACAACAGGTCCTGACTGGAGAGAAATAGGTTTCCTCCGTTGTCCAGATAGGTCATAAGACGCGTCTGATCAACCGCCGTTAGGGTCTTGGGATTTGCTATGGTTCCATAATCTGGACCTGTGTTCCAAACGACTGCTTGATATAACTCCAGAAGAGAATCCGTAGGGGTTCCGGAAGTCTCGTAAGTCCACACATCATATGTTAATCCAACCGAATCCAAGGCAGTGAGGAAATAGCTTTCGTATGAGCCTCCCCCATCATCATCCACAAATAGAATGGGCTTTTGCCCTATCAAGACCTGGAATGTATCCTCATTGGAATAAGGACCCCAACCGCTGATCTGGAGGATCATTGTAGCTGAATGTCCCTCAGGACAGCCCGCCCCTACCTCAAACCGATAGGGGGTAAGGGAGCTTGCAGTTCCCCCAGCAGGTATGTCGGGATAGGAGGCGCTGGAGACGGTAACAGTAACATAAGGATCATAGGATACCAGCTCAGCCGTCACCTGAATCTCACCTTCGCTGCCGTCGTTTCTCAAAGTTATGTTCATATCACAGGTTTCTCCAGGATCAGGCTTTCCGTTGTTATTCCCTCCGATATCGTCTGTCACCTTGGACTCATAAACCAGAACCGGAGCATGAGCCACCACAGTCGGATCATCGTTGATCCAACTTCCATTGGTAGCCTGAATATCCAGTTGGAAGTTGATAACCTCCAGATCCGGTATTTCTGGCGAGACAGAGAAAACGAAAGCGCCCTGACACACCGCAGTGCTTCCACTGGGTATGTCTCCCCAATAAGCAGAGTCGGTTGTGATCGTGACCAGTGGGTGAGTGGTTGAAAGCATAGCATACACATCAAGGGCGGTGGAATCACCAAAGTTTTTCAACGTAACAGGCATCTCAATGGTCTCTGCGAAATCAACATCTCCATCGTTGTTTCCTCGGCTTTCACCCAGACTGTCATCGTCAACGCCATAACTTATGAAGGTGACATAAGCATCTCCCGGCGGGATGACGTTTATGGAATCCTCAAAAGGGAGCTGGTTGTGGGCGGTGATGGTAAGCTCCATGTAGCCCAACGTGGCAGGTGAGGCATACAGCGTCACCTGACCATTCTCATCAGTATATCCGGTCTCAAAAACCTCCGATCCTTTTCTAAGACAGACCAACGCCCCAAACAAAGGACCTTTGCTCGGAGTTTCAACCGTGATCTCCACCGCATAGGAGGGCAACATGGGAATGGTGCCGGGAAAACTGACCACCAGAGTATCGGCAACGTAAGTCCAGATATCAACTGATGGGTCACCATTCACATTATACATGTCAAAATAGTATTTCACGTTGGTAACGTCCCCATAATATTGATAAAGATACCATAATGCTTTATCGGTCATGGAGACCACTGAATAACAGGTATCCTCGAAAGCGGCTTTGAACATTCTTCTTTCTAAGATGTCATCCTCATCCCAATAAGAGGAGGCTGAGGCTCCCCAGAAGGCTATACCCCCCTTATTGGGGACTTTAACCCAGGTCTCACCGAAGCATTCGGTTAGATCGAAAGGATTGGTGGAGCAGGCATGCGACAAAACCAGAGGGTATTTATCGGAATTGCTCAGACTGCGGACATTCGATTGATAATATGACCCGGTGGCCCAACCGGATGATGATCCATGCCCGGAATAACACACTATGCTTTTCCCAGCATTTATGCTGTTGCTTATTGTAGTTGGGTTTACTCCACCCAGTCTCTCCCACAGACTATCAATGATGTTTCCATGGGGCACCAGATAGTTCTGGATCACGAATCGATGGGTGAACTCCGCCAGTTGACTATGGTCAGATGATGCAATGAATAAGTCATGTCTCATCCATTCCAGATCCGGCGAGGTCGGGTTCTCATAATAAAGAATCTTATTTACCATATCGGTTGCCTCGGTGGTGCTGCGCGCCGGCAATCTGGCTCGATAAATATCGGCAAACCTATCCCCATCCATCTGCACGTAGTAAAGATCGGTGGCACTATAGCTATACGTTCCGTTGTAGGTTGGTATCCAACCGACGTCTCCAAAGAAAAGGACGTAAGTTGGAGGAATGGGCCAGGTGTTATAAGCATCTGAAATATAGTTTTTTATGCTGGTGGTGCTGGTGCCGGTCTGGGTGGTGGTTGCTACCGTCACATGAAAACCCTTCTTGCTCTTCCATTCCGCCAGTGGGGCTGCCTGAGCTTCAAAATCGTTATGTACGATGATGAGATATCCTATGGGCAAAGCTGGTGCTCCCTTAATTATGTCCTGATATGCTGAGTAGTTGATGAACATATCCTGACAGACCCTCTCATAGGGCGGAGAGACATATCGATAAAGCATATCCTCGGTTCGAGCCCTGTCCGAACCTGTAAGATTAACCCTTACCTTTATATGGGAATATAACTTCAGTTTCCCTGAAACTGGATTGTAGCTAACCGGAGAGATTTCCACAGTTACAAATCTGTGTCCACGGATGATACCTATCTCCCTTTTCTTTGCTAATTCTGCCGGATAAAAGCTATCTTTTTGGTATGCTTCCTCATGGATCACAAACTGAGCACTCTCCCAGGCACCTTCGATTTTGGGAATGGGCGGCTGGATGGGGATGATTCGACTAAATATGCCCAATTCCTCTAAGGATTTCTCCTCGAACTTAAAAGAGATCACCTCCACATCCACCTCAGCCCCATAAGGAATCTGAACCATTTTTCTGAGCACTGGCAATCTTGGCTCACCGATAACATTGGTTATGCCACATTCGGGTATGCTGAGCTGATTGAAAACCCCACCCTTAGTCGACACCTCCTCAGACCACATGCCAAAGACTAAAGCATCAAAGATCACCTGTTCAAAATTTGACTGAAGAACGTCGATCTGAGAGATTTTCTCTGTCCCCGGAATAAACTCTATCCATACGGGGTCTGACTCAGCCCACAAAGGCGTTGAGACAAAAAAGAACCAGCCCAACAATAAGAGCACCAGCCCTATGAGCTTAGGCTGACTAAAACCTTTGAGGTTTAGCATATCAACCTCCTTGAAATTTGGGAGTTAAAAGAAAAGTAGTCAGGGTAAAAAGTAAATTTTTGAATACTTGCCACGCAACCAAAACTTTCCTTCCTTCAAGTAATAATATCAGCTATCATATAAGATAACGGAAAATCCATTTTTGTCAATTCTTTTTGTTGATTCGAAAACACTTTTTGACTCCTGCTATGTTGATGCTCAAATTGTGCTTAAAAACCTAAATTGTTCCTCAGTTGTAGCCGCCCGTACGGGCGTAAACCGTTGAAATTCAACTCCCAATTTCGCCCCGCCAGAGGCGGGGCGGCTACCAAACCCGAGATTTTGAGACACTCTCTATAGGGGGAAATCCATCCGTCCCAAAATGTGCCTTTTTGACACCTTTAATATTAACGTTATCGATCTTTAACCACAAGAAATTAATCATTGACACCGCTTCTTTTTTCATATATCATTATTTCGGTTCTCAAACCCAAAGTCTGCCATAAGCAGATCTGCCCACCCATACGGGTGCCCGTCTGGGCAGACGGGCGGAAAAGAAGATGATCAAATATGCCAAAAGCTCAACTTTTATGGATTCCTATATTTTTTATCTTTTTCTTCTCCCTCTCATGCAAGGAGTCGCAAAATAAGGATGCTGGGATGAAAGACCAAAAATCTGAAGAAAATATTTATGCCGAAAAAAGAGATAGGATGGTGAAGACTCAGATAGCGGCAAGGGGGGTGAGGAATAAGCTGGTTTTAGATGCCATGCAAAAGGTTCCCAGGCATCTTTTTGTCTCCGAGAGCTTAAAAGAACAAGCATACAGCGATGGTCCCTTGCCCATCGGAGAAGGTCAAACCATCTCCCAACCTTACATCGTCGCCTTGATGACTGAGCTTCTGGGCTTGAAGGGAGGGGAAAAGGTTTTGGAAATCGGCACCGGTTCTGGCTATCAGGCAGCAATCTTGGCGGAAATTGTCGAGGAAGTTTACACCATCGAGATCATCTGCTCTTTAGCTGAGATGTCAGAAAACAGGTTGAAGCAGATGGGATACCAAAATATCACGGTAAGATGTGGGGATGGCTATCAGGGATGGGAAGAGCATGCGCCTTTTGACGGGGTGATTGTGACTGCGGCGCCAGATCATATCCCTCAACCTTTAGTGGATCAGCTCAAAGTTGGGGGGAGACTGGTCATACCGGTGGGCGACGTTTTCCAGGAGCTGATGGTGATAACCAAGACCGAGACCGGAATCAAGAAGATGAATGCCATCCCGGTTCGCTTCGTCCCCATGACCGGAGAGGCAGAGAGAAGATGATCCCACAATTACCCATACACTTTTGAGTCCTCAGGGTCCTAACCCCAGGGTCACACAAAAACCCACAAACAACACAAGCCGAACCTCTGGAGGAGAAATTCGGCTTGATCGTCACATGTGAATAGTGTTGCAATTAACAATTTGGAGGTGGCCCACCCCTGAACAGGTAGTTTATGAGGTAAACGACGTCTCCAAGGTCGACTATTTCGTCGCAATTACAATCTCCGGCTTCTATGGGACTGGGCGGGTCACCTTCTCTATATAGATAGTTTATTAGATAAACGACATCTCCAAGATCAATCACCCCATCTCCGTTGGCGTCGCCACGGATGGCTGTGAAACTCACCAGAGCTGAATCCTCGTTATTAGAGTCGTCTTGCTCAATCTTCAGATCATCCTCGTCAACAGCAACTCTTATAATATAATCTCCTTCAGAAGCCGTGTATTGCACATTTACAGTTGTGAAGCCACTCTCAACATCTGTTGTTTGCTCATTAATCAAGCTGTCATTGCTGTAGAACCTGACCACAACGTCATTCAAGCTGACACCTCCGTTGTTGTAAATCGTCGCATTCAGCCAGACACTCCCGTCGGGAACTTGGATTGTATCTGAAACCTGCAAAACAGGCGTCAAATCAGCATACCAATCCAAATCAGTCCAATTCCTCACACCCCAACCAGGCCCACTTGGCCCATCATACCTAAACACAGGATACATTTCAAAACCAATCGCCTTCTCAAAAAGGTCAATAACATGAATGTCTGTGTAATAATCTCCTAAAGCCATAGACTTATCAAGTGTTTCTGGATTATTATCAACAAGCTCATAAAAACTCTCCCATGGCAATAGATAATTATCTCTTAACATAGAAAGCATCCATGCTGTTATGTCATATCCTGCACTGTGTTGAATCTCTCTTTGATAAGGGCTTGTATCATGATAATCATTAGCAACATAAAGTTCCCAACTATAATAAGAAGGAATTATGAAGCCATTATATAAATAGTGGTCTACTGTTTCTTGATTTATATCTGGAATTCCTTCATATTCATATGTAGACAATATGTTCAATTGATAATATTCAGACCAACCTTCAGTTAACCAAACTCTTGAATAAAGTGGAAGAGGATTTATTGAGTGTAAAGACTCATGCAATGCTGTAGTCATATATATCCACTGGTCTCCTAATTGTCCTGGATTTATATCATAATAACCAGTTCCATTAATATAATATTTTCCTTTACAAACATCAGGATTAGATAAATCATAACGAAGAAATACATGAGACTCTCCACCAAAGGCAAAACCATGACCACAACCAGCATCTGCTTCTTCAACATAAATATCTAATTTTTCATTATAAAATTTTTCAGAACTCCAACCAGTTAAACTCTCCAATAGTTCAAATCTTGGCTCAAATCTATCAAACAAAAGATTAAGCTCATCTGTGTTGTTAGCATAATAATTAGACTCAATATAAAGATTAAACCTATCATAATTATCAGAGAGGTCCACCCAATCTTTAGTTCTTGGGTCAGTAATTTTAGCATCACCATCAACAATAATTGGAATCTCTCTTCCCTGCACAATTAAAACTCCTTTATCATAATCAACCTCAATTGGAATCTTATCTCTATACATAATTATCTTGTTTTCGGCATGAGTGTGGTCTGCAGAAGCATCTCTGGATTCCAGCCCAGAGCTCTTTTCAGACACCGTCGCTGCAAGAGAACTGGTGGTCGTTGTAAGCCAAAGGCCGATTGCCAACAGGCAGGACACCACCAGCGACGACAGTAGTGAAGATTCAATACGGATTCTCATTCCGCCTACCTCCAATTCAAGGTCACAGGCCTAAATGCAACTATGCATTCTTTACCCATAGTGTTAGTAAAAAATTGCCTTTATACATCTATTATACCACTTTCTTGTCCATTGTCAAGCAGAATTTAAGTTGGTTCGGGAATTGTCACTAGGAGCCCGCCCAGTCGGGCGTCCGTCTGGACGCTTCGCGGGAGAATTCCCGAACCACTAAGATTACCTCACAGCTGATTGAAGCGGATTAAGCTGATGCCGATAGTTTTTTATCTGCTTAATCTGCTGCATCTGCTGTGAATGAATAACGCTCCTGGGTGGATGTTATCCCAGACGGGTCTCCGTCATCCACCCTTGCCTTTTGTGTTACGTCTGGAGTAGAGTTCCTGACGCAACTATAAACGGCAGGGTTTCAAACATTCCAGGACGGAGACCAAAGATAACGGTCAAAATCTATGGTATCGTTTTTGTCAAACTCTATGCCTTCTTTCCTTAACAGCTCCTTTTGAATTTCATAGCCATAGTCTGGTTTTAAAGATATCCGTCCTTCGCGGTTAACAACCCTGTGCCAGGGCAATCTATCTTTTGAAGAAGAGGAGTGTAGTATCCAGACTACCTGACGGGCAGCACGAGGATTGCCTGCATACGCCGCAATCTGACCATATGTAGCCACCTTACCTCGAGGTATCCTCTCGACCATATTTTTCACTCGCTGGCTAAAAGAAGAGCCTTCAGATGTTTTTCCCCGCTTTGCTTTCATACTGTCGGACTCCTATTTTTTCAGATGGAACAAGAACTGGGTGGTCATTACCCACAATGGTACTTTTCAAAAAAGACCTCTCCCCCTATATCCCCTTCAGGGTGAGGTTAAATTTAACCTCACTGGGATTGTACCCCGGTGATTTTCCCAAGCTATTACGGTAAAACACCTTCGGTCTGTAGCAATGAATCCACCAGAAGGAGCTTTTCGCTGTTGTTGCGGGGTACCCTTCGGCCTGCGCCCTCAGGGCAAGCCCTTACCCCGCAACTCATTCGGTTCGGGGTGACGGTGACCCCCAGACGGGAGCGTCGGCTCGTCTGGGAGGGCACCCCGAACCAACGTTTTTAAGTTCATGGCGAGATGCCTTCCAGTTGTAGCAATGAATCCACCAGAAGGAGCTTTTCGCTGTTGTTGCGGGGTACCCTTCGTCCTGAGTCCTCAGGGCAAGCCCTTAACCCCGCAACTCATTCGGTTCGGGGTGACGGTGACCCCCAGACGGGAGGGCAGACGCCCCGGCATACGCCCCCGTCCGGGCGTCTGGGCGTCGGCTCGTCTGGGAGGGCACCCCGAACCAACGTTTTTAAGTTCATGGCGAGATGCCTTCCAGTTGTAGCAATGAATCCACCAAAAAGAGTTTTTCTTTAGCCTCGGAAAGCGTTGGGTCGAGCATAAGGCTTTTTTGAAATTCTTCTTTTGCCTCTTTCAGCTTCATCTGCTTGGCATAAGCCAAGCCTAAATTAAAATGATAGACCGCATTTTGTACATCTAAGCTTATTGCTTTCTTTAAGAGAGGTACGGCATCTGTTCCACGCCCGGTGTGATCGTAGAGCATTCCTAAATTGGCAAGCACCTCAGCAAAATCCGGTTTTAAGGAGAGCGCCTGTTTGAGGTGTATCTCTGCCAACTTCACCTCTCCCCTTTGCATATAGATGGTTCCCAGATTAAAATGTGCCTTTGCCTGGACATGACTACTTTCCAGTCTATAGGCACCCCCTTTTGAAGCCAGAGTCTCCAGATCGTAAGCCACATCCCGGTAAGACCTTGGAGGATGGATAATTCTTTCAAATCTTTCTATGGCCGAATCAAATTTTGCCTCAGCTAAGTAAATTTCCCCCAGGAGCAATTCACCTTCGAAAAAAGGTTGAACATTTAAAAGACCTTGATTTAGAGTCTGTTTTGCTTTGTCGATTTTTCCACCATTCCAGTAACTCAAAGCCAGATTCATATATGCATTTGCCGAGTAGCTTTTAAGCTCTACCGCTCTTTTTGCCATCTGTTCTGCCTTATCATAAAACCCTTGTTTTAGGTAAATTGCCGAGAGGTTATTGTAAGCTTTGTCCTCATCCGGATTCAGTTGCAGTTCAGTTAGAAACTCTTTTTCAGCTTCATCATATTCTCCCTTTTTAAAGAATACCATCCCCCGGTTCAGGTGAGCCCGGCTGAGATGAGGATTTAGCGCAAGGGCAGAGTCATATTCTGCTAAAGCCAAATTTAGTTTGTCTTCTTTTAGATAAACATTTCCCAGACTGAAATGAGCCTGCGAGAAGTCTCCCACTCCTAAATGATAAGCGTTTGAATTGGTCAAAATCAGAAAAGGAGCCAGGATCAAAAAAAACAACTTCAAAGAAGAGATGTCTTTTTTGAACACTCTCTCTGCAAGCCACACCAGTGAAAAACCAGAGAATATGATCAAAAAAGGGATTATCGGCAGTCTGAATCGGGCGGTAACAAAAAACATCACCACAGTGATCATATAAGAGAAGACAAAAAGAACGGGCAAAAACACCTTCTTTCTTTGATCTTTCAAACGATTGGAATCAGTTTTTGACCGACGCTTACCCACCAAAAAGGACAAAACCATCCCCACCAAACCCAGGGGCCCGACCAACCAGAATCCCGGGGGTAATGCGCCAATGAGGGAGGAATACCTTCGAAAGAAATATATATCCTGATTATTGCTGATCTCAAATCGATTCCAGAAGAGATAAAGTTTCTTGACCAAAAGTTTGAAACCATGCACCGGATTTTCTAAAAGGAAAGAAATCCCCTTCCGGTAGTAAAAATTCGAAATCTCAGAGGGCTTCAGACCCACGCCTCTCTCCTTTTCTGCCATCTGTTGAAAGTCCCGATATTGCCAATCCTCCTTATAAAAGATGGCGCTCATCCCATCCGAATTCTTATTATTTCCTATGTAGAAATTTATGCCGCCCTGTGAGGCGATCAAAACTAAGTCTCCGCCAGCAAACAGATTTCTTAAGGTGACCGGCGAGATCAAAAGAATACTTCCTAAGAGGAATAAAGCCGAATAGGTGAGAATCTTTTTAAGTGGTTTCTCTTTTTTGAAAATCAAAAAAATCCATAGCCCGACAAAGGGGATAAAGAAAAGAATATTGGGCCGGGTGATGACAGAAAATCCCAGAACTATCCCGCAGACAAACCATCGGGATAATTTAGGCGCTTCACTGGCTTTGAGCAGAAGCAGTATCAGCAAAAGGTCAAAAAATACTAAAATCGAATCCAAAAGCAGTTCACCTTCAAAATACCAGAACATCCCGTAGCTGGCGGCGATCAAACCGGATACAACCGCCACTCTGAAGTTGAACAATTTTTTTGCTATAAAATAGACTAAAACACACGAGAAAGAGCCGAGGAGGTGTTGAATCAAGCGGGGAATGATATAGTCATGTCCAAATATCTTATAAACTGCCGCCAGAAAATACGCATAAAAAGGAGCCCTGAAGAATACTTTTCCACCAATTAAATTCCCACTGGCTATGTTCTGTGCCCAAACATCATGATACAGCGGGTCCATGGTGGGGAAAAAGAAATGGGGGTTGCTTTTGATCTGAAGCAGGTATATGAACCTTAGAGCATAAGCGAGGACGAATATACCTAAGACTATTATCCTCTCTCTGTCTTTGTCGGGGAGTGCTTTGAACATAAACAAAATATATCCGTCTGCGTCCGCTTTGTCAAACAAAAGCAGACTTGATTATGCCCCGTATTCTCTTCTGAATTTTTTGAAGCTCTGATTTTGGTATAAAATTGCAAGAAAGGAATTAAGGTTTTGTCTGGCAGGCGCCTTCTGAATTCCTTCGTTCGTGCTTAAGATTCGTGCACACAAGAAAAGCCTTCGTTCGTCACGGACGCCATCGTCCGTGACGCACCCTGGTAACGGATTCATCCTGATCCCCCGCCAAAGGCGAGGGAGAACGGACAAGGTGTCCGTTTCCAACTAAAAGGGTATGGACAGATCGGATGCTAAACGGAAGTGAAACTTGAGAGTGAGAGGTTTACAGGGAAGAGAGATATCTGGTTATTCATTCGGGAAAAGGTTTTCTCCTCAGACGCAACTCCCACACAGAATCTTTTTTAACCCCCTCCCAGCCTGAGAGATCGTACTTTTCGAAAATATCTTCCCCCTCATCCTCAAAGATTCTATAAAGATCGAGATTCGACTTGTTGTGGTCTGCTCGCCACATGAACTCGAAAGCCCCGTCTTTCTCAGTCAGGAACAGTATCCAACTCCCAGAAGAAGGGATTTCGCTGGCATCTCCAGGACCCGGTGGTAATACCGCCATCTGGACCAACTGGCCTATAGGGAGGGAATCACCGGTTTCGGTCACCTTGTCAAGGCGCCACCTCGACTCCTGAGAAGACTCCGTTTGGACGAGAATGGCAGAGTCTCCAAATGATCCTTTCAGCACACTGTCGACTCTCACCGTTGCCTCATCTACGGACAACACGCGGTGATATGTCCAGCCGCTGTCACCTGGGACGTCCTCTATCGATACCACCCTCGTCGTACAGGAGACAACTTCGCCAAAGATCACCAGATCCGCCCCAAAATATCTCCTGGCATGGGACTCCGGCGTAATGCATTCAGTAGCAAAGATTCCAGAGCAAAACGTTAAGAAGAAAAGGGCAAGCACGCATATGTTCTGCAGAGTGCGTGCGTTTATTAACTTTTCTATATAGTATGATATTAATGTTTTATAGACTGAACACATTCTTGCACCTCTATGTGTGATCTTTCTATTCAGTAAAACGTCTTACGTGGTTATTCAGTTTGCCCCACCATCGTCATCAAATCATCCTTTTTTGTTCTTGATGTCTATGTAATTCGATTTTTTCTAAGAGTCAAGGAAATTTTTGAAAAAAAACCTTGCGCTTTTAGTGTGTGGATAATATAAGTATAAATCCAAAGGAAGCGCAAATTGCCTGTAATTGAGGAAAGGAGGATCGGCACACCTTAATGAACGTCGGAATGATTGCATTATTCATATTGACGCTTCTTATCATGCTGATTGGCTTGGCTGGGACGGTAATTCCCATGCTCCCCGGCCTGCCTATTATGTGGCTGGGGGCTTTGATTTATGCTCTCATCACTGGATTTGAAAAGATTGACTGGACTTTCTTGGTGATATTTGGTCTCTTGACCGCAGTCACTACACTACTGGACTATGTGGCTAATTTGTATGGAGCAAAAAAGATGGGAGCTACCCGATGGGGAGTTTTGGGAGCGTTTCTGGGCATGCTCATCGGGCTTTTTGCCGCTGGACTGGTGGGGCTTTTGCTGGGTTCATTTCTGGGTGCCATCTTAGGCGAAATCTTAGGAGGAAGAAAAGGTCCTCAGGCTCTGAAGGCAGGAGTGGGAACGTTCCTGGGATTTTTGAGCGGAACTATGATCAAATTCGTTGTCGGCTGTGCCATGCTCGGAATTTTCTTGTGGAAGGTTTTGTTCTAAGTTTGCAAAAGCTTTTTCTCATATCGACAATTTATTAGGGCTGCAACTAAAAAACCATTTGTGATGACAAAATGTAGCGGAGACCTTCAGGTCTCCATAGTTAGTCCGGGATAAATGGAAGGCTAAAACCTTCCTCTACATTAAGAGGAAATGCTATGGGCACGATTTTTCAATTTAGAATGATGCCCGGTAAATCATCCTAAATATAAACTTCTACATATCAAAGGAATTCATCTCACCCCGGTAATTATTATCTGCTTTCCCAAAAAAAGAGCTTTGAAAAATCAAAGGAAGATAGATTGCCAGTAAAAAAAAGAGGTCGGGAGAATAACTCCGACCTCTTTTTTACTCACAAGAAAGGTTGAGAGGGAACTAAGGTAAATCCTCCCAGAACCACTCAACCGTCTTTTCCATAACCTCATATATCGGGTAGTCTGGTGCGTCGTTTTTCATCAGGTTAAGGGGGAAACAGAATTCCGCGGTTCGATAGGTGGGACCGATATAATTTACCGCACAAGGTTTGTCGTGCATAGGCGAAATCGAGCCATAGTAGGAGATAAAAGTAAAGATTCGTCTCTCCGCAGGAATTCTGGACTCAGAATCAAGCTTATTGGACATAGCCACATAACACACATACGGGATGCCCCGCACCCCGAAATGGCGCTCAGTCTTTGTTGAATCGTATCCTTTCAGCTTTTCGCACGCAGTCTCATTTACTTGCAAGGTAGGAAGTGTTTTCCACTCTGAGCCAAATGGTTCAGCCTGAATGAATTCTAAAGTCATGGTATCCGCAGGCGTCCAACTGGGGGCAAACACCTCGTCTACTCCAAAGTATTGAGTTACAAAATCACTAACATGCTGGGGTCTCTCGTTACTGGGGCTTAAATTGAAGTTGTTCAAGCCAATAAGCCACAAACGCCCGCCGATGTTTAAGTATTCCTTATATGCATCATAATTAGGCTTGCTGAGGTCTGATTTGGATCCAAAGTTGAGCACTATGGTCAAATCGTATCGTGATAGAACTTCTTCTTCTGGAGCGCTTTTCCCCACAGCGCCTGGGGTTTTGTCCGGATCAAACCACATCTCCCATTCATCACACGTCGCTAATTGTGAGAGAGCTTCTCGATAGAAAGGTCTAACATCTCCAGTATCTTTCGCTGCTCCATCCACCCCTTTGTAAGCGGTGGCATCTACTATCAGAATGGTCTTCCTCTCCTTGTCAGCGTAACGGAATTTTGGTTTCACTATGCGGAAATCGAGCCACGCAGGGGTATCATGGCTCACTAAAGCGTCATCCCGGGCTCTTACCCTTAGTTGATACCATCCGTAGACGGAATCGCCGAAGTTTTCCAACCCTCTGAATACGTGCGTTTTCTCAAATTTCCATCGGGTGTAAATCCATTCCCCAGCAATAAAGAGGCTGTCCAGTGAAGAATCGACAACCGCTGTGCTCCCTGGCTCAGAGGGGGACCCTAAAGGAGCATCGAATGGACCTACCAACTCCCATTTGAACTCAAATTCAGGCTGATAGCGCTCATCCGGATAGTCTTCAATATCCTGACCAAACCAGGAGATCGAAATCCCCTTCCAAGTATAGGTGGTCTCCTCTAAACAATAGTGACCTTTAGCCGTAAACTCAACCATGGCGGCGCTGTCCATATCAATGAATGCTTCAGGTCGATGGTTATTGCGATAGTACAACCTATTTATGACCTCTGACACGGCTCCGCGATTGTCCACCGCTCGCAGGAATACATATTGGGGAGTGTAGATGGTGTCATTCATCTCCGCATACATCTTCACTTTCCTTGAGTGTCCTCCCGGCTCAGCCACCACGTGAACTCCAATCATGTTTTCCAAGATGGTCTGATCCACCCAGGATACGCTGTCTGGAGGGATGCTGTGAAGAAAGCTTTTCACCGCCTCCAGCCCCCCGGCGTTGACCACACTGTCCGTCACCATCACCGCATATTGATAGGCCGCTATGAATCCGTCAATGTCTGTTCCAAACCAGTAAACCGGAGGGTTCACCGAAAACTTAGTCGATTCGGGGGGAACGTTAGCAAAATAGACCTTAGGAGGGGTGTTGGATGGTGGGGTCCCTTTTCTTTCTAACTTGCCACACCCGGAAAGGAACAAAAAACAAAGGGAAAAAATCACTAAATAGAAGCTGAATTTTCTCATGGTTTCAAAACTCCTTTTGATAATGTATTTGACCAAACTTATATTCTTTTTTCTTAGTCTTTATGATGTTTTAAAACACAACCCCCACCGAAAATCTATGGGTGCTTTCCAGATAGCCCATATCGTGATAGCCGTAGTCAAAGCTTAGCTCTCTTTCTGATATATTGAGCCTCAGGCCGCCACCAGCCGAAATCCCACCCACATCATATTCAAAATAATTCCCAAATCTCAACGAGAAAAAATCTTTGAAACAGTATTCAACTCCCGTATTAAACTTTTCCATATTGTCATTGGGATGATTCCCTTCTACTGCGAAAACAGCGCTATGATTCTCACCTCGGAAGAGGTCAAGCACACCCCCGAATCTGAAATTCATGGGAAGAGGATACGACTCCGAGATGAGTTTGAGATCAGGTCCAAAGTTGCTAACCATCATCCCTACCTTGAAACCTTTGAACCCGGTATCATATAGGGTCCCTACATCTGCCGCCCAACCGGTGGCTCTTTCCGTATCATAGAGTTCGTCTATGATCTTCAGGGTTATCCCCAAACCGAAGCGATCTGTGAGGTTTCTGGCATAGCTTAAGCTTAAAGCATAATCCTTGGCGGTGAATGTCTGAGTAGGATAGAATGCCACTGGATAGTCAGTGTAATCCATATCGCCAGCATTCAGCATACAGAAGCCTACCCCCCATACACCACCAAATCTGGGAGTAGGAAATGCCAGCGCTACGAAGTCATACTTTATCTCCGCCGGATAGGAAATATGGGTAAACAGCACTTCTCTTTGCATCAACTGGGCCAATCCAGCCGGGTTATAATAAACCGCGGAGGCGTCATCGCAAATAGATAGGAATGCTTCTCCCATGCCGATAGCTCGAGCCGAAACCCCCAACTCCAAAAACTGGGCTCCTGCTGTCCCCACCTTAGCCTGGCCCCAGACCCATTCAGGAAAAACAAGCAGAATCAGTATCACAGCTCCAAAAAGTAGTTTCCGCATAACCTTCTCCTTTCCCTATTTTATGATTACGAATTTTCCCACCTGATTATCTCCAGAGTCTTTATCCTCCACGCTAAAGAGATATATTCCGGATACCACCGCCTGAGTGTTGCGGGAGATTAAATCCCACTCATCATAGGTGGCATCTAAAGCTGTCTTCTCTCTCTCATGTTCTATGGTTCGCACTAAGTCCCCATCCAGAGTATATATCCGGATGGTGCATCGAGGAGGTAAATTAACAAACCTTATCCGCTTACCATAATTTCCACCCTTCTCATACCTGTCCGCACTATATCCCCCGTCTATCCGATAGGGATTGGGATAGACCATCACCTTCAAATCCTCCTCCTCCACCCTCTCCCACTCATCTATGGGATAGGCTAAGGTGGCATTCACCAGCCGGGATGCCTCCAGAGGAGGAA
>Ga0315547_1001676_pt1 | contig 16920 bp, 32 predicted proteins | sample SalMarSW160240MG_2_FD_202542 | JGI IMG/M metagenome (GOLD analysis project Ga0315547, IMG submission 202542) | Salt marsh sediment microbial communities from the Plum Island Ecosystem LTER, Massachusetts, United States - Salt Marsh Sediment SW1601-240 ...
CTCCGCCCAGGAGTAGGTGTGCGTGGGGGCCGAGAAGGTGCCCAAACTAGCCAATACCGTGGCGCAGGCTGCACTCACCTCTAGCTCGTCAGCGAGCTCGTGGGTTCCTTCTGCGAAACTACGTGCCGCTTTCTGGCTCAGCCCTATCTTCACGCGTTCTTCATTCATTGTTGAGCTCCTCAGTTCGTTTCAGCGTCATAGGTCACCGTAACCTTCACAGCCTTAACTTTACCGGCTCGCCGATAATAAGCCCAATGGCGACTCCAGGATCTATTAGCCCACTCTATCAGGTCACGCCGGGTGCGAAATACTCGCTCGAGTATGAACATGTCATTCTTGTAGAGTATCGCCCACCCTTCAAATTGATAAGCATCCTTATTTTTTACCTTCATAGTTTCACTCCTTTGTCGAGTATAGGCCTTCTCGAGCTCTAGGAGCCGATACTAGAGAACTAACGGTTGCATTTTCAAAAAATGAGTGTACAGTTGATGATACACCATTTTCGTACGAATTTGTCTCATAAATGATCTTTTGTTCCCCTCACTTTGTTCATGCCAGTACCTCCAGTTAGATTTGCTTCCCGGCATGCCCCGAGTTGCAATTTCAACGCTCATCAGATTTCTCCTTGCCCTTGCTAAGCCAACGCTTCACCCTTTCGGCAGAACCACAGGACTCGGCGGGAAGGCAATAGTGGCAAAACAGCACATGCCCGACCAGCGCTTGGCCGTTTTGCACGTCTGCTTGGCTAACCGCACCCGCCAGATTGTTGGTGAGCACCGCCCGCAAGAAGTCACCGGGTATTGCTCGGTACTCAACATATTCGTAGTAGGCACTGCCCATGCGCTCTGGGATTCCCGCTTCGACAGCAGCGGCTCGGTAGGCCGCTTCACTCTGTCCATGGAGTAGATCGAGCATCAGGTTCCTCCGTGGTGTTCGTAGTGTCGTTGCGGTCAGCACTCATGATTTCTCCGACAATAACAGTCAGGATCACCAACAGGTCGCAAAACAAAACGTACTCCATTTCGGCAGCCCATCTTCGGGAATCTGGCTGCGCAAAGTAATGCTCGTAGTACTCGATAGCTGCCATCAGCCTTCTCCCTTAGGGTAAATGTTCTCGTACAGATAGGAGTTCGTTCCCATGTCAACTCCTTTCAGAAGTAGGCAGACCCGCTGGCCGGCCCTGCACCGGCCCGCTACCGTCCGAGTCGCACTCGGTCAAGCCTCGGCGTTGTGCACCACACCGCAGCGGGCCTGCCGTTCGTCGTCAATTCTGCACTCCGCATTTGCCATTCACCACTGGTAAGTAGGCCCGCTGGCCGGATTCCCCACCCGGCTCCACTTCGATCCCGCCAGAGCTGGCTGACGAAATCGGTGTCCCCGCAAGGACGAGCACCCTTACCCAGCGCCAGTTCGCCGCAGCGGGCCTGCCGTTCGTCATGCATCTTTCGGTACGCGATCCTCGTAATGCCGAGGGGCAAAACAGCCGTTGCGGTCAAACGCTTCAACTGCTGCCACGGCAATGGCAGCAACCTTCAGCATCTGCCGCCGTCGCTCAGCCGGCGGGGCGGTGATCGCAGTTGCTTTGCCGGTGTAAATGCCAAGGTAGGCGGCCCAGTCATTGACGGTGTTGGCGTCATCGAATGCGGCCCCCCACTTGCCATCCTGGTATTCCCGCTCGGCGACAATCTCGTCAAGAATGTCTGCCTGCATGGACGCGGGCTCTTCAAGTTCTGCATCACGTGCCATCTCTGCCGCCGTGGGCGGCTCGTTGTATCGGGGCATCATGCCCTCCCTTCAGAAGTAGGCAAGCCTACTGGCCGGATTCCCCTTCACCGTTCCCAGCCACTTCTTCTGCTGGTCTCGACCTTGCCCGGCATCCTTCCCATGTCGTGTTGCCACGCCGCAGCGGGCCTGCCATTTTATCTGTTCTGGCCCTTGCCTGTCTTTCTGGTTGGGCTACACCCTCCACGTCCACGATTGGCCCGGCGACCTTCGCCAGAGCCATCCCTTTTGGGTACTCCCTTCTTTGCCATTTCTGACCTCCTCTGTTAACTGGTTACTGAGCCGCGAAAACTAGCAGCGCACATAACACAATCAAAGTGATTAAGAAGAACGATGTTGCACGAGCCATGTCTGTTAGTAGAAGGGTCACTGCCGCTCCCGTCCATGCCACCACGATCCAAGTCTTCATCGCCTCCCTCCGTTCTGCCTTTGGCGCCGTTCCCAATCGAGTGATGCGTGGCGAAGCCTGCGTTCGTCATCATGCTTCGCCGCGTCTTTCATCCATTGCGGCCAATTCGCCACGTCTTTTGCAATCAGCCGACATTGCCGTTGTAGCCATCCCTTACGCAGCATCCCCGCCCTCCAGATCGGCCAGAAGCTCATCCATGTCGTGCTTGACAACTTTCCAATCAACCGCATCTGCCTCGCCGCGAGCAGCGATATTGACGGCCTTGCTAACCCAGTGACAATGGAGGCGGGTCCGCGCCAGCTCCCGCTCCGCCTCCCGCCATGCCTTGATCTCCTCGGCAAGTATCGCAAACGCCATGCGGATGTACTCTATGCTCGGCCGCTGGCCGGCCACACAACGACGCCAGGCGGCACGGAGACTCGCTGGCAGCACCGCCTCCACTTCCTCATCCGTCATCGGGCCACTGTCAACTGGCTGGTCATTGTCCGTTCCCATCGCCTTCCTCCGCGCTCTTCACGCTCTTCGCGCCTTTGGCCTCTTGTCGCTCGCGGGCCATGCAGTCTTCGCAGATGGCCCAGCGCAAACCGCCTTCGCTATACGCGCCTTGTGTCTCCTGCCCACAACGCGGGCAAGCATGGGTGCCACGTCTATGGTCCATTGTCTCGCTCCAGTTACACGAACAAGGGTTCCGTTACCGCCTCGCCCAACAGCTTCCTGGCCATGTCGCAGTATTCCTCGCTGATGTCAATGCCCATGAAATCCCGGCCAGCACCTCCAGCACATGCCCTTGTATCACTTCATTAGCCATCAATAGGTCTCAGCTGACAGGTGTTAGGTGCTAGGTGTCCTCGGTCACTCCTTGACTAGTGCTATTCGGCCCTTCTCGTCCAGTGGGAAGCCCAACCGTGCGGTCACTTTTTTGGTCCGCTCGATCCCCTCGGGCACGATGTTTGCGATCACCCATGCGACGCCACTCAAGTCCATTGCGCATAGGCGTGCATATCCGTTGGCTGGTTCCAGCCACACCATACATGTTCCTTCGTTGAGCCCGTCATTTCTCGCTTCTACCCGTTCCAGCGCCATCTGCTTCCCTCCTTCGTTGTCTGTTGTGTGTTGTGCCCATCGTGTGAACTTGCCCTGAGCCTGCGACCACAGTGCCGCGTGCTCCGTCATTGCCTTCTGGACCAGGCCGCGCTGCCACGCCGCAGCAGGCTTGCTACAATACCATACTGGCATCTTCATCCCAGTAGAATGATAGTAACAGTCAGGATTACCAACAGGCCACAAACCAAAACGTAGTCCATTTCGGCAGCCCATATCTCATCTTCTGGTCTCATCTCTTCTTACCAGCCGATCCGAGCTTTTTAAGCTTGTGCTTCGCTAATGTAGTCACCACGGCTTCTGTGTCTTTCAGCGCCAGGTTGAGAATTGAGCGAGTGACATTATCATTATCCAAAGCGGTAAGCCTTATAAACCAATACGTATCTTCTAAGGCAAGACGTAGAACCGCTGCCGTTGCCTTCTTGTTGCGGACGGCATCTCGCCGGACGGCGGTAAGTTTGTCTTTCAGCGCCAGTTTGAGTATGTCTGCTGTTGCATACTCGCTTTTTGCCGCTTCGGTCCTCACGTTGGGGTCCACATGTTTCAGACCACTTCTCAGCACACTCTCAGTGATCCTCACCGTCCGAAGCTTACCCGTTTTGGTCCTTTGCCTTCGTAGTGCTTTGCAACGATACTTCCCACCACGCTTGGGCATCAGCTTTATCGGGTTGACTCGGTAGATAATAGGATGCTCATCTCGTTGGCAATAGGCTAAAGTTCCAAGAGGATGATCAGCCACGTGCAGGGCGCCACCGCACTCTCTCAGCGGGTTGTCATACCAGTCTGGAGCCCGAGCGTAGTCCGGATTGTTTTTGCGACTGAAAGGAACGAACCCGCCAAACGTTGTTCCATCACTGTTAGTCGAGTAGAAGTATTCAGTCATTGGGGGTCTCCTCAGTTCTTTTAAGTGGCAGCGGGCCGCGTGGCCTTCTTGAAACTCCCTCTTTCTCCAAGATAATATAAATGGCGTTTTGGCTTAAATGACAATCTTTCGCGATCTCCCTGGTGGCTTCTCCGTTATTATACCTGGTTGCTATGATCTGATTCCTCTCCTTTTTTCTTTTTCCATCCGGTTCTAGGTGCTAAGTGAGGCGGAACATTATGGCGTCTAAGCATGCGCCTAACTGAAATGATAGCAAGATTGGTTTGCTCTGCAATCTCCTGAGGAGTATCGCCACGTCCGTGAGCGGAGAGTACCTTCAATTCCGTCTCCAGCTGCCTCAGCCGTGTAAACGGGCCAGGTATTGCGCTTCTGGTCGGAGTTCCAGTTTTCTTGAGGATCCAGGCCACCCCCTGCGGGCTCAATCCCCAGTTCTTACCTACCTTCCTTAGAGTATAACCGTCTACGTATTCCTGACAGATCTGGATATAGTCCTGAGATGTCAGCTGCCTCTCTGCCATAGCTATACCTCGTAAGCCAAAGATAATGAAAAAAAGGAGGGTGGCCGCCGGACTTGCGGGTAAACTCAGAAAAGGCAAGGCTCAACTCCACCCTCCCTCTCGGTTTTGCAACGAAAGACGGGGAGTCCCATGTTGAGAGACCGCTAGATCTCTTGGGGGACGCTGCCTCAGAACGAGACTATAATCTCACCGACCTCCCGTCTTTCACGCCGGAGGAGAGAAGCTCTGACTAATCAACATCATTGTGGGATCTTTCACGGCCCACTTGGACTAATCAGAGCTGGTGAATCGTAAAGCATTCATCATCTGTCACGAGTTGTTCGAAAAATGGTCTGGCAAGAGGGAAAGGTATTAAAGAAAAAGCAAGTCTCACCAGATCTGCAGGAGAGTACAGGTAGAGATACGCCGTTTCCTCGTCATCCTTCTTCTCAGGCTCTTCATTCTTCATCGCCCTATCCTTCCTTCGGTAAAGAAACCTTCTGATCACACCTTCAGATGCTGCCTCCTCTTGCTAGCCAGCTCAGATAGGTACTCCGGATGGCTGACTATCCAGATAGTCTCGTATGCGCATGAGAATCCGACCCAGCTGATTCTCACTGTCCTCTATAGGGCGCCAAACAGAGACTCCCCAGAAGGTATCGTTCCACCAGTTAATCTCAGCCAGGTAGCAATCGCGAGTTTCACAGAGTCTCGTGGCCAGCTCTGGATTGCGTCTGAACTTCTGACTCACCAGATCGGTCATCACGCCCAGCTTGGCTTCATCCCAATCCGAGCGGATCTTAATGTTCCGACCATGCCTTTTGGCATCGCCAGGCCGAGGAAGCTGGACAAAAGACAACCGCATTGAGGTATCGAATGTCTTCTGCGCCTGGTAGGCGTGCTCTACAGTCGGGTAGGAGAAAAATGCGTCGCTCACCCATACGTCAAGAGGAGAGAAGTTAGAGAGAAAGCGATAATCGCGCCTGAAAGGCCCGATTACCGGAGCTTCCATTTTTTGAGCGAGGGCCTTCTGTGTTTTTGCAATAGCTCGCTCTATGCTGTTGGGCATCATAGAATTTACCTCCTCTCAATCTAATGGCCTCCTTCTCGGAGGTCGAGAAACCCCAAAACTATATCACGATGAAAAGAGAGTTCTGGGGTACAGAGATAGGTCGATCGTAATAGATAGAAACGGTCATAAATCTTCCATTCGCTCTCCGAACTTTTGAACCCAGGAACGATGGCAAGGGCATTGTCGCGCCCATAGAGCATTGGACGCACCGCATTTCGGAAAGTATTCTCCTTTAATCATAGACTTTCCCGATCACCAAGAAATGCTTGGTGCGCCATTTTCCGTGAGAATAGTGCACGTTTCTTGCTAAACTGCGTACTCTTATCGAGCTCGCTGTGATGCCATGATGGCCGAGAAAGAACTCCAGTTCCTGGAGAGTAGGAAACAAGTAGAGTCCTGGATGGCAGTCGATACGTGCCGTAGAGAAATAGGGAGCGCGATATTGCTTCCCGACCTCGTAGCGAGCTGCACGAAGCCAGAGTACATGTTGTGTGCGATAACCGAAGACGTAAGGACCCTCACGTTCTACAAATGCCTTAACGTTCCCGTTAGGCTTGTTGGCGGGATCCAAACAGGTACCGATAAGGCGAGCTCTGGAAAGGCGAGTATTTCTCAAATCGGCTGAGCTAAGACGAGCACCATCCAGAAGCGCTCCAGAAAGGTCGGCTTCCTTCAATGACGCTTCGAAAAAGTTAACCTTACGCAAGTCAGCCCCTTGCAAATCAGCTCCGTACAGAGAAGACTCGCCCAAATCAGCATTTTTCAAGTTTGCTCCACGGAGATCAGCGTGAGTTAAGCTCACACCGTATAAATCCGCACTCTGAAGATTGGCACCCCGCAAATTAGCTCCGGTCATGGAAGCTGAACCAAGACTGGAATATCGCATATCAGAATATTGCAGATCAGCATATTTCAGCAGTGCCCCGGATAGATTGGCTCGTTGGAGCTTTGAACCTCGCAGGTCAGCCCTGAAAAGATCAGCTTCGCGAAGATTTGCTCCCCGCAAATCAGCTCCAGGACCGATTCCTTCAAGGACGTTTAAATCACTCATAACTAGCCCTCCTGTTGATGAACTTCTTAAGGAATCAAGAGCGCTTCATTCCTAAAGAGAAAGAGAGACCGCCAGCTCTTTCGAATCGCCCGATTCTGCGCATGATAGCAACGGGAGGGGCGACGACCTTGCTCCCATCATGCTCTCCCCGTGGCATTGGACGCCACCTTGACGGTCTTTCTCCCTCACAAATATCAAAACTTCTCGTCAGCACTGCCGGCGTCGTCCGTCAAATTGGCCAGACGGACGGCCTCGGCGTACCCCTCGCTCGGCGGCTCAGGAGCTTCCCACACGCCGATAGTGCATGGCCGTCCTCCCACGCTGTCGGGGCCTTCGTCGTTGTCGAAATCGCAGACAACGGCCCGGACCGCACCGTGGCCTTCGATCCCCTGGACCAGGCCTCCCGAAACGAAGATGACGATCGTGGGCACGTCGAGATCATCTCGGGTTCTGCCATCCATTGCTCGAGCCTTCCTACTGATAAGGAAGAGGGGCCCGGTTATCCCAAGCCCCTTTGCTACGTAGACTTCGCCAGTAAACCTACTCCGGCTTGACTGGAGCGATGGCCAGCGCCTTTTCCTCGAGCGCTGTCGGCTTCATCTCCAGCAGAGTATTCACCTGCTCCCAGAGTTCCTTCATCTGGCTGCAGGACGTGGCCAGCCAGACTGTGTCGAGCAAGTTGTCCTTCTCGGCCCGGAGTGTCAATATCTGCTTGCCCAGATCAGACTCGGCTAGGATGTCAGCCTCGAGCACGCTGGCTCTGGCACTGACCACCCGCTCGACCTCGGGATCGGAACGGCCGTAGTAGTAGCCACTCCCAAGTTCCTCCTCTACTGAGGTGCCGTTGATGACGGCTCGTTGTTCGGCCCTCAACCGGCGTTCACGCCTCTCGATCTCCTCCTTCTGCTTCTGAATGTCCTCAAACTCCCGCTGCTGGGCGTCTATGCCCAAGCTCTCGTAGGCCTTCTCGCGCGCCTCTTCGGACACGCGCTGAAGCAGCGTCGGATCCTGCTTGGCGACCAGCGTCTCGATGCGCCGGTTGATCCGCTTCGCAATCCTGTCACGCCAATGCGTCTTCTCTCCCAGGGTTAATCCCATGATCGAGTACTCCTTATAGCTAGAGTTAATGCCTATCTGTGCCTAAAGTTAAACTCGCCTGTCCTAGAGAACTGCCCGATTATGTACCTGGCTACAACGGGAAGGGTATTCAGCACCTTTATCAGCTCGCGGTTTCATCTGGCAGCCGTCAGACATTGTTTCCTCCTCTTTACGAAAGATCCATGAAGCCTAAGAGTGTATCACTCTGATACAGAGGTTTGGGAATGAAAGAGACACAGATATCCTCATCATGCTTTCCGACCCAGGTATACGTTCCTTGCTGATCCGGCCGGTTCCGCTTGCCCAGGTTAGAGATTCGTTCCAGAGCTTCTTCAAGAGCTTCTAACAGCAGCTCGAGAGTCAGCTGGTGGCAGGGACACTCGCACTCTTCTCCGCTTGGATCCGAGCGCTCCTCGTGGTAGCCAATACTGTATTGACGAAATCGGTTCTCCTCATAAGGGGATTCTCCACTGCCGTCAGCTCCGGTCAGGCGCTCCGGCATCTGAAGCTTCTTAACGAGACGCAAGACCAGAGCCAAAGTAGGAAGCCCGGAGAAACATTGCTGCGTCATATCAAAATCTTTCATGCTATGACCTCCTTCTTTTTGTCCTTTTGCAAGCGAGCCCTCTCTTCAGCAGTTCGGAAGAACGACCAGAATTCATCGTTTGAGAGTACTCTAACGGTAGGAATGAGTTCCAAAGCTTCTCTCATCTGCTTCTTCATCAGCTTCGGATCGCCGGTTTTTATGTCGTCTTTCACCTGATCCAGGGAAGTCCCTACGAAGGCGCCGCTAGACGCTTCAGCGATATGGGTGACTCCTCCTGGAGAGGGTACGACATAAACTTCTACGTCAGCGCCCACAGACACAGGATCGCCTACTTCTACCTCGGTACCGATAAGACCATGAGGCGGGCCAAACCGAAAAGGCATGTAGGCTTCAGTCCACACTAGCTTTTTCATTTCCTCCTCCTTTCACTGCGTCAGAGAGTGACTGGCAAAGTGTAAGATCGCCTCCCAACCTTCTCGATTTCCATCCCATGTCCCATCCAGATATTCTGAAATGTCCTTTACTATAGCAGCTAGAGCACTGCGAAAGACCGCGCATCTGTGTTCTAGACGCCCGTACTTAGCGGTCCGCGCTGCTTCTTCTGAAGTGACAGCGCTGGGCTCTCTATCAGTCTCTTCTTCGAAATCGAAGACTCCCTTGTCTGCCCGTTCTCTGGTTTTCTCAGACATCACGCTCTCCTTCTACAGAAAATAAAACTCTTAATCACGATCAGGATGCTCGCCATGATCTGGGAAGGACTCAATTCCCGCATCGAAGCCCAGTTCTAGAATGTCATCAATAATAGAGCAGGCTTCAATAAACGTTTTAGCCTCTCTAATCCTGTCGGCAGCTTTAGTAATTGCAACCCTCGCGGCAACCAGGGCAGCAGGGAAGATCCTGGCTCATTCTTTCAACATCTGAGCCGCTCGGGATCGAGAACCCATACTTCTGACAAATCTCAAGTAGACAGGCCCGCTGGCCGGATTCCCCACCCGGCTCCGCCGTTTACTGTGCGTCCCTATCGTTAACGGTGTCCACGCCGCAACGGGCCTCGTCATCCTGTCACTTAATTAGCTAGGAGATCTAAAGCTCTATTCTTCAAGATTCTTCCACTTCCGTACCATATGCTGCGCAAACGTGCTTCAGCTATTTCCAGGTCAGAAGGACTCGCGACTCCAATAACTCGAGCCGGACGAACGTGGTCAGTCCACTCTCCCACGGCGTTCAACATAGCCCAGCGAGTACCATAAATTCCTGGTTCTTCAAGACCCAAACCGGCGCCTCCGAACAAACGTCGTATTTCACTCTGGTGACGCTGAGCTACCGGCGATTCATTGACGACCGGGATCAGCTCGTTCAGAAACGCACTCACTTCCGACGAAGTCATTTTCAGGCCAGCTAACTCCCAGGAAATATCCTGGAAAGACCGGTAATAGTGCTCCACCAAACCCAGTGCTCGCCTTGCCTCCCCGACACGCTCACGGTAATGGCTCCTGTGAGCCACGGAGAAGCGCTGCTCAGCGCGATTGAGAGCCAGGTTAAGGGTATTCATACAGACCACCCTAATTGGCGTCACAGCGCATTGTAGGCAGCTGCTGCCGTCATGACTGTTGGTCACCAGGACGTAGCGATCAACTCGATCTTCAGCCGGGAGATTCAAGTCACCTTCGAGTTTTAGGAGATACCAGACTTTCTTTCCTCCCTGGAGGCTGCCTCCGGTATGGTAAACAGCCTGCCCCTCTCCTATCAAGGCTTCAGCGAACTCCACAGCCTCCTTATTCTGAATAGGCGTATAGCGGCATCCTACTATACCTAGAACAGAAGATGGAAGAGCTTGCTCACCTTGAGATCTCCATGGGCGCACGATAGCAAAGTGATCGTGAACTGCAAGATTATAGTATTGGTCATAAACTCGAAGAGCATGCTTCTCAACCAACCAGTTAGTTCCAGAAGCAGTAAGCATCTCATCTCCGGTGAGAGGCGCGTCTACTTGTTCACCGAAACGATGCCAAGGAATGTCACCATAATAAGCCATACTTTCTACTTCTGCAGGCATACGCTTGCTCCTTTTTTGCTATGAGTTAGTGAGTTTTTTTGCGGCAGTAGATAGAACCCTGGCTAGTCAGTTGTCCCCACCTGACTTCCCCTTCCTGTCGAGTTGTCCAGGTGTTTACCCGTTACCTGTCTCGGTAAAGAGCTGACGGGCTATGGATCAGTCTCAAAACAGAAGTTCACCTCCGATGTTACCGCACCGGCAACCAGGGCCTATCTTATTCGACTTTGCACTTGCGACAACTGGAGCCCGCTGGCCGGACGGTAATCGGGCGTCATGCCCGTCCGGTCCCCCTCACCGGCAGGGCTTCCCGCGTCCTTTATGGATTTCAATTAGTCTTTCCAGTACGCGCCTCACATTGCCGCAGCTAAATCCTACTATTATTTACACTTACCTAACGGTGGTTAGACCTGCTCGAAGACCAGCTTCACCGTCGGACCGCCATCAGGTGCGCGGTCCTTGCCGTCAACGAGCTTAGTGAAGTGTTCAGTGCCACCTTGCTGACTCCATGCGTATGCCTTGCCAGGAGGATGCACCCACACTCCTATTGTACGCATTGGTTCCGTCCATTCTCCGTTCGGCAGCAGGTGCTTCGCGCCGATGTAGCGCCAACCTACCAATCCGAGACGCTCCATGACTCGAACCCACGATTCAACCTCGGTTGTCGGATTTTGAAACATCAGCGCCCCATGCTGCCACTCCACGGGCACCTCGACCCTTCGGTCAGGCTCCGGTTTGGGCTCCTCGCCTGGCGGCTGCCAGATGGACCATCCGGTCAGCATCTGCGGTTCCGAGTCGAGATCGTTTAGACAAGCACTTGCCAAATGCCGCGCTTGAAATCCCCGCCATTCGGGATTCCACGTGATAAACTCCTGCTGGTTAAAAGTCCGATGCGTTACCCTTACCCCGTTTTCGCGATAACACATCTCCCTGGCCCATCTTATGCTGCCCTTCTCTGGCTCGAACAGCACGGCCTGCTGATCCGGGGTGAATGCGTCGGGGAACTCAGCGAGCTTCTTGCGCAGTTCAGGGTCCAGCTTGTCCCTGGCCGCAGGGATTTCCCACTCTGGCACGAGGCGGACGTAGCGGTACAGGCTGGCATTGCTCTCATACTGCCCAAGAGGCTCCCAACATTCCACGAGCCCAACAGACTTGATGTAGTCATATCGAAGGCCACCAATCAGCGCACGCGAAGCGCTACTGTATGCTGAAATCACGAAACAGCCCAGGCCAGGCCCCTTCACAATCTCTCCAGGGGGGTAATGCAGCCGGCTTCCGTTCCGCATGCCCGAGCCGTGGTGTGAAGACATTCCGGCCAGCGCACTGTGGAAGCCCTCGCCAAACAGCTTCACATTGATATTGGGCTCCCCGAAGTCCCTGACCATAGCAGCACGGGTCAGTTTCGGCTCGCCCTCATCACTGGCAACCGGCGACTGGTCACTGTCTTCTTCATACACCTCCCAGTCAGTGGCGTAGCGGTCCTGGTCTTTTGGGAATGCTTGGCTGTCATTCCAGTATATGTCACCTATATAAGCTCCTCTCCATTGCCATCGCCCATCATGCCACCGGATATGAAACTTGCTAAACCACCGCCGCCTTCTCACCAACACATCTGGGTTGGCCTTCGCCAGCGCCTCCGCCCAGGGGTAGGTGCCCTGGGCAGATCGCACAGCTCCCCTCTCAGCAAGCATTCCGTCAATTTCTGATAAGAGCTCTCTTATTCTTCGGCTAGCACTTGGCAGCCGCCAGGCAATACCAGAATGGTCTAACCACGATAAGACAGTGCAAAGTTCCACGTACATCTGTGGTGCCTTAGCTATCAGACGGCCATCAGCTGGTCGAATGGCAACGTACTCGTAGCCGTAGCAACCGTCAAGCTCAACTACATCATTGCCGTTAGCATCTTCAATTCGACCATATTTGGGGTAATCTTCTGGGCGTGAGCTTCCGGAGTGCGTAGGCTCATCGTATTTCCACGGTCCTGGCGAGAACTTGGGCATGCTAAGACCTCCTAGTTAAAGTTATGTATCCTCCTCTCTTAAGAGCGTGCTATGCAAGAGTTCGGATGCTGAGAATATATCTCAATACTCTCCCAGCATAGCATCTTGGTGGACTCCCGCACGACTCCCATGCTCTTAACTGCGCGACCGGTACTCTTAATATCTTAGCGGCTTCTTCCTGTGTGTGCCCCATAGCAGATCGCGCGCTTCTCAAGAGGCCGCGCCTTAGCGCTTCATCTAGAGTATAGCTGCACCCGTTTTTGAACCACGCAGAACCGCGGTCTCCGACGATTACAGACCAATATGGTGTAAGAATGAGCTCCTGCGGTAAGAGCGCTGGGCTAAGCCGAACCAGGAATTCGACTTTTTGAGCTACCGATAAGGGCCTATAAGGGAAGGCTTGATAGCTTCGGAATCGAATGGGAGCTCGGTCCAAAGATTCTTCTCTTCCATGGTTGATGCATTCAGCCTCAGTATGACGTCCAATCAGATAGTTTCTATCATCACCTTCGTGCTGTTCGTCTGGGTCGCGTATGTCATCAAGGTACCGCTTTCCCATCATCATGACAGAAAACCTCCTTTTAGTGTGGGATGGAAAACGTGAGAGATTTACTTGTTTAACTCTGGTAGCTTCACCTCTTTAGCATGGGAAGAAACAGGATTCAGATAGGAAAACCGCCTGTCACGCGTTCCTTCCCCTGCTAAAGAAACCCTGCCTTGTCGGGCCGCGCCTCGCCCTGCCACACCTAGCCGTGCCTGGCTAGGAAGATTAGATTGATAGCTGCATGAACTCTAAAAGAAACCCTGCCTTGCCTTGCCATGCCACGTCCGGCCTAGCCTAGCCACACCGCGCAATATCGGAAAAATCACGGCATGAATTCTAAAAGAAACCCTGCCTTGCCTTGCCAGGCCGAGCCTTGCCCCACCGTGCCCCGCCGCACAATGTAAAATAGGTATGGAAAAGATCGCAAGAAAACCCTGCCTTGCCATGCCTTGCCATGCCGTTTAAGAAGATAGGGAGACCCTCCCGAAAGAAGGCCTCCCTACGAACAAGAAAGAGGTACTGTTCAAGAAAACCGAACAGAGCCCCTAACTTTCTTCCTCCGAAGCAGGAGGTTGGATCAATGGATTACTGGTTTACGGAACGGCCACTACGACCGGAGACAGCTCCCTCTCCAGTTCTTCCATCTCCTCCATCTCCTCTGTCACCTCCTGATCCGTCTTTATCTCCGGAATCTTGGCGATGAGCTTGGCCGTGAAACGACCGAAGGGGCCCCCCGCACCCTTTCCTGAGGCAGGAGTGGGACGGCACTCTCCAACCCCGATTGTGTACCCAGCGATATTGAGGAGTTTGGTAATCAACTCCTCCTCGATGGCGTCCAGGTTCACATTGAGAAACAAGTAACCTGCCCATTTCTGAGTCACGGGGCGGGCTCTCATCACGGATGCACCGCTGGGGAGTCTTACCCTCCTGATGTCAACCCGACTGAAGTCCATGAGTGGCTTGTCAGGAAGGCCTTCTCTCACCTGATGAAGGAGGTTGAGTCTGTCTTCGGCCAGCAGGATGTGACCACGCGAGACGGTGGTCATTGCCTTGGAGCCGTTCTTCCTCCCGACGCAGGCTCGGAAATAGGCCGAAAGCCACGCTGTGGCCGGATGGTAGAGTGAGCCATCCTCATTCCGGTACGTTCCGCCCTCAGCTTCGTCTGCTGGCGAGGGTATCTTCTTCGTCCTGGTCGTTCCGGGCTCCGGAGGAAGCATCGAACCCTCCGGATTGTGCTGCATAATCCCAGGTGGCAGACCGTTTATCAGCCATGTTCTAGTTTGGAAATCCATTATGGATTCTCCTTTTCTTTCTTTGGCATGTATTTTGTCTGTTAGTTATGAAGCCGCACCATGCGACTTTCATGTATGGCGGTACTGTCCTTTCGTCTGCTAGCGCCTAGAAACCCAATCTTCCTGATGGAAGCGAGCCCGAAGGAACTCCGGACTCTGCGCACTATACGAGGACCCTGCCTTGCCTTGCCCCGCCGTGCCAGGCCATGCCCAGCCGTGCAGCATGGTCAGAAAGATAACTATGTGAATGCCGTAAGAAACCCTGCCCTGCCTTGCCGAGCCGTGCCTTGCCCTGCCCAGCAGCGCAGCATGGTCAGAAAGATAACTATGTGAATGCCGTAAGAAACCCTGCCCTGCCTTGCCGAGCCGTGCCTTGCCAAGCCTCGCCGTGCCATGCCACGCAGTAACAGAAAAATCATGGCATGAGAGCTAAAAAGAAACCTTGCCTTGCCATGCCGGGCCCAGCCTCGCCATGCCTCGCCTGGCCGTGCCACGCAGTAACAGAAAAATCATGGCATGAGAGCTAAAAGAAACCTTGCCTTGCCTCGCCAGGCCCTGCCAGGCCATGCCTCGCCTGGCCGTACATGGAAAAAGTCCAGGGACGTCTGAAAGACCCTGCCGATTCCTCCACTAAACCTGGAGACCCAGTTTCTCTTGAAGAATCTCGACCAGTTCCGTAAGGGCGATTACCAGGCTAACATTATTCAGATCCAGCATGTCTTCCTTCGCTGCATCGCGAAGTTGCCTGGCGAAATAGATATGGTGACTCCCACTCTGGCGCTTCTGAACAGCGATCTTTCTCTTATTCCATCGCGTTCCGGCCAGATGCTCGAAAGAGGACTTGATAGGGATTATGTGGCCGTCTGAGCCTGTCGTGGCCGTCCTTCTTTCCACCAAGCTATCGTAGTGGGCAGTAGGAATACACAGCGCTTCTGCAGTCGCCTTCTTCTCTATACCCAGATCGAAGGCCTTCACAATGCAATGCACCATGTCGTAAGGAGCTAGTGAGCGGCCATGGCGCGAATTAACAGTGACAGCGAAAAGGAAAGCGTCCTTGGGTGTTTCGAAGTCCATCATATCGACTTCGATCTTATCGTGATCGTCGTGTGATCTTCTCATGGCGTGATATCGCATCACACCGTCAACGATCTTATTGTCTTCCTTGTTTACGACGATCGGGGGTAACTGCGCTCCGGACTCTATGGCTCTCGCCAATCGAGTGACTTCTAGTGAGTTGACCTCAGCCCTGGGGTAGAGAGCAAGATCAACGACCAATGTGCCAATTTTTACCTTCTTGAGCATTCTCATCTCCTAGCAAGTTTGTGGGCGGAGTGGCCTCTCGGTGAGCCTAGATTGACTCTTTCCAATTGGCCTTTTACCCTCTGTATTTGAATGTTGGATGGTACTAATCGATGGCTAGAGGAAGGTAGGGTGAGACAGCACTCCGAATGGTCGTGCACAAATCATAAAAAACTTCTGGAAGCGGAGCTACCCGTCCTGACCAGACGGCTTGGATAGCGTTAACGAGCTCAATGGACTCTATAGCATAGAGTCGTCGAAATCCCGGGTCTAACTGCTCGATTGTGATGACGTTATCCAGCCTATCCAGAAGCTTGATAAACTGAGCGTCACAACTCGCTTTTCGGAACTTCTCGCACATTCTGAACTTTCTAGATCTCCGATTCAGTCCTGGCTCCGGAAAGCTGGTGAGAGCGCAGACGAGACGACAGACTTCTTTACCAAAAACTATCTCGACGGCATTTGGATGGATATGCCCGTCTTCGATAGAGTCATGAAGTAAGGCAGCTGCCACCACAACAGCGGGGTCATTCTCGGGAACATATTGCTGGTAGGCTATATAACTGTGAGCACTTCCAGCTACTCTCCGCGGATGGGCTACGAAAGGGAGATCTGCTCCCTTTCGAACCGCTCCGGCATGAACTGCTTTGGCCGAATCGTGCGCCCAGCGGATTAGATCTTTTTGTTCTCTGGTCAAGTGCATGGCGGCGCTCCCTTGTCAAATGGAGTAATCAGGGGTGTACCAAAAGTGTATCAGACTGATCATGAGGACGCTGCTGCCTAGGTCTCGTCCCGATTTTCCTAGAGGTCTATCTGCGTAGAATGAACCCTGACTCTTCCGTCGTGCGGGTCATCACAATCTGGATCAGTGGGCGGGAAAATGAAGATCTCGATCTGAGAAGGTCCGTAAGAGAGACAGTAGTATTTGTCGCCGGTACGATCTTCAACCGCGAAGACCTCGAGTGATCCACGATCCGAATCTTGGTGCTCCCAAAGCGATTTTGTGCTCATTTCTCTATCTCCACTAAAAAACAGACGCCGCTGCCCTTTGCTGAGCAACGGCGTCTGGACTTTTTCCGCACATGGCGGATAAGCTAGTCTGAAAAATGGTGGAGCCGAGAGGAATTGAACCTCCACGCGCCTGCTTGCAGGGCAGGTGCTCTCCCTAGTTGAGCTACGACCCCACTAAAAAGTCGGCCATGGCTACAAACTGGTGCGAAAGAAGCTAACCAGGAGTACGTGTCCAACTCACTGGTAGGCAAGACCATCATAGGAGATATGCCGGTAAGCTC
>Ga0315547_1001678_pt1 | contig 16896 bp, 21 predicted proteins | sample SalMarSW160240MG_2_FD_202542 | JGI IMG/M metagenome (GOLD analysis project Ga0315547, IMG submission 202542) | Salt marsh sediment microbial communities from the Plum Island Ecosystem LTER, Massachusetts, United States - Salt Marsh Sediment SW1601-240 ...
CACCAAGCAATTTTGCTGCAGTTAACATAGCAGCAACTGGACCGTACCCGCACATTGTAATGTTATTGTTATGAACTGTATCAATCAATCCATCTGAGTCCATATTTAGAATTTGATCAATAGCAAGTTTATCTTGTTTCTTAGCATAGTCATCAACGCTCACTCCTGGAGAGGGCATACTCATGTAATTGAAACCAACATGGGAGAAATCAGTGCTTGCAACGATGACAATACGTTCATTTGAATTCTTGATTGTATCTGCCAGAATCTTTCCAATCTCCTTTGATGTCTCAGCATCTTGCATATTCATACAGATTGGTATAAAATCAAATGGTTTATCTTTTGCACAAAACTGTAGAAATGGTAGTTGAACTTCGATACTATGTTCATAAAGATGTGCCGTTTCATCTTTATCAATGATACCTTTCTGCATTTGTTTTGCAAGAGATTCATTGATAGGAACATTGCCCAACGGCGTTTCCCAACTACCTTTGTTCATTAATGAAACACCAGAACCCATCCCAGTATGATTTGGACCTAGAATGATGAAAGTATCGGCAAAACCGTTAGATGCAAGACAATAATAAGAATGTGCGGCAATAGCTCCAGAAAAGATATAGCCTGCATGGGGAACAACTAATCCTTTTACCGGTTTTTTTCCTTGAATTATTTCTGGCAGGGACTTTGGCCCACGCTTATCAACAAAACATGTTTCAATCTGCTGCTCTAGATGTGCCCTATCAGCATTATAGAATTGGCCAGCCACTGTAGCTTTTCTCGTAATACTCAATCTATCTTCCCCCAACCACGATATAACCGAATAACACATTAATCTTACCCACAAAAAATATAAATACAGTTGAAGAATTCGGGATAAAGATTGGGCAGGGGTAATCATGGAGACAGTCTGTCATATTGAGATCATTAAAGATGGGAGAGACTTCGTTGCAAGAGCTCACCTGTCAAATGGTTCTATTAAAGAATATCGCCATCAATCTTTCGAAGATGTGCTTACTGAGATGGTAATAGACTTACAAGAAGAACTTGCTGAGTAATTTCACTTCAATTATTTTCCAATTATTTCGTCAATTTTTTCAGAATCTGTTTGTTTTTCATTTGCTACTTCTATTTTTTTCTTTTCACAATGCGAAATGATTGAAACTCCAATAGTACAGATAATTGCAGTTCCTAAGATTACTACAAATGCAACGTCTTGAAAAAATCCTTCCATTGCTGCTCCTAAATTTAATCCTCCTTCTCTAACTAGTACAGGGCCAAAGCTGATAGCTAGAATTGCTGCTGCAAGACCACGTGGCATTATTACCGTCATGGTTTGTTTATCATCTTTTTCAAATGATCCTTTAAATGTTGATATGTGTACTGCCAAGAATCGCAATAATAATAAGACAAACAGAACCAATATTCCGACAATAATAAACTCAGTTTTCTGAAAACTGACCATCATTCCTAGGTAAACAAAAAAGAACGTTCTTATGACAAACGATGTAAGCGAATGAAATTGTTTTGTTTGCCCATCCATTTCAAAGGCTTTACCTTCATATTTAATCATTTTTAGTAATTTTTTACCATTTCCAAGAACAAGGCCGAACATGAGGCAAGATATTGCCCCAGCTCCCGCCCCACCCTCCTCGACACCCACTAGTAGTGCAGTTAGAGAATAAACAAGAAAGACAACAGCTAATGTTAAAATATAAGAAAACTGTTCCTTTCTTACTTTGTGCATTACAGGCAACCATGCAAAACCTAAAATTGTTCCGACAACAATTCCAACAGAAAAGGTACTTACTAAATTTTTAATTCCAAGGGCAAGATCGGGACTTCGTGCAACTACTATCATATAAACTCCAGCAAGTACAACTACAATTGCTAAAGGATCCGTAATAATACTTTCAATAGATAAAATAACCTTTGTTTTCTCTTGTAAGTTCCGTAGCCGACATGCAAGAGGAATAACAATGGGGCTGCTTGTTCCACCAACAATTGCTCCTAATATGATTCCAACTGCAAAACTATCGCCTAATTCAATTGGTAGAATTCCTGCTGCTGAAAGTCCAACGATTATTAGTAATGTTGCAAGTAAACTTAAACAAAAACCACTAATTGTCAAAAGAAGACCTCTTGGGGCACCTTTGAAAAGTTGATGTAAATCAGTATTAATTCCCCCATCAAACAAGATTATTACAATTGCAATTGCAGCAAAAAAGCCGGAAAAATTGTACAAGAAACTTTCGTTGAGTACATATCTCTCTCTAATTATGTATCCAACAATCAATCCAAATAGTAACAACCATACGATGCTGGGGATCTGGGTTCTATTAAAGATGTAATTACCAATAAATCCAAGGACCATTATTGTTCCTAGGGCCACTAGGGCAGGTATTACAATCTCCTCAACCATATAATCTACAGGAAGCTAAAAGATGAATTTAAGTCTTATCTTTTTTTAATTGGGAGTTGAAACTTTCAATAAATTGTATTATTACTTATATTAATATATCTGCCAGAGTAACATAATAATAAAAACGCCCATCAAACCATACATGACATAAAACATAATCTTTCTCTTTTTGAGCATGCCTTTGTATTTTTGTTTACATTCCTCTGAACAAAGAGTTTCAGTGATTGGAATAGCTTTTCCACATATCTGACAATGTGTATGTTGTCCAACTTTTTCTGTCATACCTATCACCTAACCATATGGTGTTATTATATGAAATACTTTCTCATTGTTTTATGACAATATTGCCATCATTTACTTCTATATTGATAAGGGTTTTGATAGTCACGCCTGTCTCTTTCATAATTGTTTCAGCTACATTTCCCTTGTCTACTGCAATAAACACTCCTTTGACAGTTACACCCATATTTCTAAGAGCAAAAAGGACAGCCCTGATTGTTCCGCCAGTACTTAACACGTCATCAACAATAATAATATTGTCACCTTTTTTTAGATTATTAATATACAATTTTGATTTTGAATAGCCCGTAATCTGTTCAACATCAACTTCACCATGTAGCCCATATGATCGCTTTCTGATAATGATAAAAGGTATATTCATTTTCAATGATAATGCAGCGGCAAGAGGTGTTCCCATTGCTTCTATGGTTACAATCTTATCTATTCTTCCACAGGGTTCTATCCGTTTCTGCATTTCGTTGGCAACTTCTTTTAATAATTCTGGTTTTATCTCTGGAACGCCGTCAGTAATTGGATGGATAACATAACGATAATCTCCTTTTTTGATGATATGTGCTTCCTGTAATGATTTTTTCAATAGTTCTATGCTCATAACTCTCCAACCTCTAAACACGCTTTCTTTAAATCTGGAATAAACTCATCTATCGTACTCTTAGTTACATGTGGCATTAATACCAAACGAATACAGGAGATTCTGTCCATTACATTTATCTTCCAACCATATTTTGTTAATGCTTTTGATAGTTTGAAAGGATCTTTTACTTTTACTCCCAATACATTCATAGTTGGTTTTATTGCTAGATCCAACCCTATTTCTTGTATACATTCTTCAGCATAATAAGTGGTATCCATACACCGTTCAACCAACTCTTTGTATCCTTTCATCCCAAGGTATTTAGTAACTGCATATGCAGCGGCAATGGGTCCACCAGATCTTGTTCCCAATAGGCCTGCCTGACGTTTTCCACTAACGCAATGGGATTTTACACTTATCTCATCCAGCCATTTTTTATCTTTGATCATTAGTGTGCCAAGTGGGATGGCAGCATGTCCCATTTTGTGAGAATCTATTGAAACACTACTCACACCTTTTAATTGAAAATCAAAATCTGGAACATCATGCCCTAACTCTTTTAGGAAGGGAATAACAAATCCACCAAAAGCAGCATCAACGTGGAAAAACACCTGTTCGTCGCTACAGATCTCACTCAACTCAGGAAGCGGATCAATTGCTCCTAATTCAGTAGAGCCAGCTATTCCAACAACAGCAGCAGTTTTATTGTTAATCTTATTTTCTGCATCACTAATATCCATAATGCAATCGTTAGTTAATTTGATAGGGATGAGATGCATGCCCATCAATGATGCAATCTTTTTAAATGAAAAATGAGCACTTTCTGGGACAATAATTTCTTTTTTTCCTGTTAGTTGTCTTGCAATCCACATCGCCGTTATGTTGCCTTCAGTACCTCCACTAACAATTTGCCCAGCGGCGTTCTTCGGTGCATGTAATAAAGCTGAGATAAATGAGATGAATTCCGTTTCGATTTTCTTGGTTCCAGGGAACATCTCAGGATCTCCAAGATTTGTGTCTAGAAATTTGATATATGCTTCTTTTGCAAGCGGATGTGACTGTGTACACATTGATCCTAGAATGCGTCCACTGGAAAAGGTAAAATCTTTTGCTCTATATTGGTCAAGTTCATTTAGTAAATTATCGAATTCATGTTTCTTGTTTTTTGTTTTCATTTAGTAACCAACATACAGCAAAGCACAAAAAAGATTTCGCTTTCTTTACCATCACATTTTAATATGGGAAAATGTATTTTGATTACATGATTGAAAAAGAAAAAAGCACTGAGACGGAAGAAGTCACATCTTTTCTGAAATTGCCTGTTTACACTCGTGAGGGGACCTATGTGGGACATGTGCGAAATGTGTTCATAGATATGGATGAAAAACGCGTTAGCAGTCTGCTTGTAACAAATACCAATCCTTCCCTGGTTGAAGGTACAGTTGATGTGGCAGTTCCATATCGATGGGTAAACTCTGTTGGCGATATTGTCATTCTTTCTCATTTCCCGGAGAGAGTTACAACAAAGAAAAAAGAAGAAACAGCGGAAGAGGAAGATGACCCAGGAATTGACGTCATAGAATAAAAGAACAAGTGACTTTATCTATTGCGTTTATTACTTACTTCACTTACTAAATGAGTATTAGATAGGAGTAAGTTACCACTTTCTGCCACAATATCATTGCATTATCAAAGAAATTTTTTGTTATTAAATGATTAATCTCTCTAGTGCATTATATCCTTTAGTAGCATTTTTTTTGTCTACAATAAACGTGACCTCAACATTGACTGATATTATTTCTACTACGTTGATATCTTCCCATGCCAAACTTCGCGTAAGTTTAAATAAAACACCCGCTTCATCAATACGCTCTTTACCTACTGTAAATGATAATGCTACGAGATTTTCTTCAATTTTTTTGATTTTTTGGTTTTGTAACAACTTTAATATTTTATCTTTATACCGTTCATTAGTAATAATTGCAACATGTGTTCTTCCATAAACGACGTGTAATATGTCTCCTTTTTCAAATTGTACTAAATCATAAAATCGTTTGAGTTTATCAAATAATTCCTGAGTTCTTATTACATTTATATCTATAATATGTGTTTTTAGATTAACTTCCGAGTATTTTGTATTAAATTTTACTCCATTAAATCTTGTAGTTAGTTTTTCAGAGTATCTTCGAAGTGCAGTTACTATTGCAGAGTGTTTTACTTCTTTTCCCAATTCTTTTTCTATTTCTGCTTTTAGATGTTTTGCAACCGATCCATATGAGGCGATTCCTTTACTTAATGCTTCGTGGAGATAAATTCTTTCGTCTACTAATTTATTTACAATATGACTTATAGTTACCATATATACTAGTTATATTCGTGATATATAAAAAACCTATTGGTATAATTTATTTCAAAAAAATTAAAAAATGGTATAAATCAAGTCATTATGTTTTTCCATACTGTTTATATAAAAACAATTTGAAACTAATCCTGCCATATTCTAATTTTTTGATTATGATCTGGTCACAATATTAATTAGCTTTGCAAACACAAATATACTTAGGAGAAAAATATGGAAAGTAAAATTATGGTGATATGCCCCTTATTGCTCTTATTTTCAATATTATTTAATATATCTCATGAAATCAAAACAAACAATAAAGAACAAAATAATAAAGCCATGTCAATTGAACTTATACCTCACGAATCTAATGGGATATCAACGACTGAAAAAAGAAAGTTAGCTTTGAATAGGAAAATACTTTTATATAATGAAGATAATATATATTACTATAAATCCATGAATAAATATCTAAATAATAAATTAGAGAATGTAAGAGATGTACAACAATGTTTAAATAGGGGTAAATGTAAATAATATAGTGAAAATATAAAAATGGTGATAAAAAATGAAGAAAAACTTCAGAACGGCAAAGGCAACATTTGTATTTGCGATATTGTTATCTAGCTTAGTCTTAATTTCTCTGCCAACTGTATCAGCAGGTTTAATTAAACTTACACCAAATGTAATAATTTCATATGATACAGACGCAGCTAGTCAAGTTATTACACCAATAGAAACTAAATTGCATATTCCACTACGTATTCAATATCAAGTTACTGGTGCATTAGTTAGTTTGCCTAATGTACCTGAATATTTGGATACTACTACTGACGTTTTTATTGATCTTTCAGTTGAATCCTGTCCTTCATTTTGTAGTGCTTCAATAACTCCAAGCACGATTCAAGCACCCATCACACAAGAATTGTCAGATGCAACACCGGCCACCTTAATAGTAAGTGTAAATGAGAATGCACCTGGATTTGATGATTTTGTTGTAAGAGTAAAAGCTAAAGCCAGCGAAGTTTCGGGAATTGCGATAAGCATTCCAGAAAAGGATTCCTTTGGAGATATTCGTGTACAGCCATCATTTGCAGCTCTTATCAGTATTGAGCAGCCTAAAGGTAATTTTATGGAAATTGGACCGATGGGCACAGCAGATTTCGAAATTAAAGTTGAGAACCTTGGAAATGCTCCAACAGAAGTTACATTTGAAGTTGTAGATATACCTGAGGATTGGAGTCCAAATGTCCAGGAAACTGTAATTCTCGGCTCTGGAGTTCTTGGAGAAGATTCTTCCAAAACTGTTACATTGAGGATAAAACCTCCATATGGTTTTGGATATCATAATGATAGAAAAACCATACAGGTGAAAGTAACACCATCCTATTACAGAAATGCAGCATTAGAGGGAAAAATTTATACACTAAATTTCACTATACAAAGTAGAGGTTTTTCAACTCCTGGCTTTGAAGGTGCAATGTTACTGATTGCATTAGCTGGTGTTATAGGATTTATCTTATATAAAAAGAGGAAAAAATAAAACATTTTTTCCTATTTTTTAAGATTATATATAATTATAAACAAATTTAATTATTATATTTTAATAGAAATATATAAATAGTTGGGAAACCATATTTAGATTAGTAAAAAATTAAATAATATAATAAATATCTTAAAATTGTAACGGCGGTATAATGAATAAGAAAAAATCACTTGTAAAAACAGTTGTTACACTTACGTTATTTTTTGTTCTATTTACTATACTGGCACCATTATCAACAGCAAATCCTATGGATAGATTGTATAGATGTGAGCCAGAGTTTTTAATAACATGGGATGAGGAAGATGTAAATGAACCAATTTCTCCATACTCTGCTCCAACAAATATTCCAATAAAAATCCAGGTAAAGATAAGAGGAGTGTTACAACATATTGTTTCACCTGGCTATGCTATTAATGACTTTTATGTTAGACTTTATATAGACGAGGCACCTGAATGGTGTAAAGTTACCGTGAATCCTCCTCTCATATCAATTCCTGTCAATCAAGATTGGGAACTAGCTAATGCGACTCTATTTATAACATTGGATAAAGATTCACCCGCCTTTGAAACATCGAAAATAAAAATTAGAATTACAACACAAAGGATGGGTGGAAGTGCTACTATTATACCTGCAGGTAATAAAACACTCGAGATTCCTTTTACTGTTGGCTATGTTCCTTTACTTGCAATAAATGAATTAGAAGGGAATCACAAGGTAATAAATCCTGATGATACTGCTAATTTCCCGATAGAATTAATCAATCTAGGTAATGGAAAAACCGATATTAAAACAGATATATCGTCTGTCCCTAAAGGTTGGCAAGTTAAAACCATCTCAGAAATTTCTCTTGGTGTAAAATATCTTGGAGATAATTACAAAAAAACTTTAAATCTTGCAATAAAGCCGCCATATGATTTTGGATACCATGAAGACCGTGAAGTAATTGAAATTTCAATTACACCATATTCTAATAAATATTCTAATATATCTGGAGAAAGTTATGTATTATCTTTTGTCGTACATAGTAAAGGATTTTCAACTCCAGGATTTGAAGGCATATTAGTAATATTTAGCATAATTGTAGTTTTATTTATTGTTAAAAAACACAAGTTAAGGAACAACAAAAGAAATCAGTCATCAAAAAGAGGTGATGATTAAGATGAGAAATAAGTTTTTAACTATCGGACTTTTATTTATTTTGATATTCTCATCAACCGTTACCTCTTCTGAGATTTTATCAGAGGGTGAAGAAAATGACGACGCCTTTCCAAATATTGATGAGCAAATATTGCAATCTACAGGAGATTCTGGGAGTACATCATTTGGTCTTCTTAGAGCTTTATTCGAAAAGTTTCTTGATTTTAGATTTAGAATTGGAACGGCCATGATGGGGACACGTTATTTCAATTTTCAATTATTTGAACCCGTATCTGTTCGATCATATCCTGAAGCAGTTGACATTGAATATCTTAATGAAACAACAATTGAGATTGGTGCGAAAAATCCTGAAAACCCTGATGAATGGCGACTATTGTTAAATACGATTAATGGATATGATTGGGGTTGGATTTATAATTCAGTAAGTTTTAGATTTGAACTTTTGCTTCCAGAAAACATATCTCAAGATGCCTTAACTTATCGATTTGATCCTGAAATTGTATCAATTAGCCCCAATACAAAAAATCTTGATTGGAAAGGGATAGATGAAGTTTTAAAAACAAATCTTACGCTTGAATTAAAACCATCTGGCGATTCTACAAATCCAACACAAGATATGATTCTTAAAGTTAAGGTAATACGCATAGACGTGTCTAATCCAAGAAATATGCGATTTGCACCAGAGTTTGCCAATTTTAGGAATTTGCCAAAAAATAAAGATAAATTAAATATTTGGAGTGCAGGTTTTCGGTTACAGTGGAATACATTTATGGGATTTTATTTTATGTTATTGAATTCTGGCTTACCTGACATCGATGAGAAAGTTGATAGTATTGTAAATATACTTGTTAGAATTAAAAAGGATCATTTTGCGGAATTAATACCTCCTAAACCAATTGATATCCATCCCAATGAAGTATTATCGATACCTGTTGAAGTTAAAAATCTCGGAAGTCATATAGATACATTTAATTTCAGAGTTAACGTAAGTGACGATAGCTTGAAAGTTGGTCAACCTTCCGCATTAACAATGGAGCCAGGGGAAACAAGAAATGCATATGTTACAGTATCTGCACCACCTGTCTTATATGATCAAGGAAAAACCACATCAATAGTAATAGAAGTCTTCTCTATAGATAACCCAGAGCTAATTTTTTCGAATAAAATTGTACTTACTACGCAGGGAGTTTACGTTTCAGGAGGATATGCATATTACCTTATGTTGGCTGGTATTATTCTATTGATTTTAATTGCATTAATTATTGTTCCAATGAGAAAACGTAGAGTCAAGATATGTGTAAAACCTCAAAAACCATGGGAGATTCCAGAAGAAAAAGAATATCTTAAAAAATTAAAAGACAAAAAAGAGTATAATAAAGTATTTAATATGATGAATGAGGAGTACCAATCTGCACTTCTATGGTATAAACATTATCGCAAGGAAATGCTAGCCAAATACCATAAGAAGATAAGTCTTAGAGAGTTTTCAAAGCAGGCTATAAAGAAGATCACAAGTTTCTTTAAGATGCCTAAGAAAATAATGAAGAAAAAAGACATTAAAAAATCGTTAATAAAACTAAAACCAGAGGTTAAAAAAGTACCTAAACCGAAAGAAATCCCTTCTGCAAAGACGGCAGAAATAGAACAAAAAGCAATGATTGACATCAATGCACAACAAGAAAAACTCAGAAGAGAAAAACTCCTGCTTAAAATCAAACGAAAACAGGAGAAACAAAGACGAAAATTCAAACAATCAATATAGTAATCTCTTTTTTTCATTTTTAAACGCTGGATTGTAAGACAAGTGCATAAGGAAAGATAGCCATCATAAAGCCCACAGCTATGATAAACAGAATAATCCATACCGTTGCATTCCATCTTACGACTTTTGCTCCATCAAGCGGACCCAGAGGTAACAAGTTAAATGTTGCAAGTAATGCATTAATAAAACATATGAATAAAACAATTCGTCCTAACAATATGTCTTCGAAAAAGACAAACAGGTAGAGTGGTAGTGTAATCATAGCAATAATTATGTTTGCAAGTGGTCCAGCAACAGCGATTTTACCCATTTCAAAAGCCCTAACCTGCCCTCTGAACATAACGGCTCCTGGTGCTGCAAAGACAATGGGGGTAAAAACCCCTAGTAACAGTGCTAAGCGCAATCCTTTAGGAAACATTCTGTATTCGGCCCATAAACCATATTTCTGAGCCATAAGCTTATGTGCCATTTCATGAAAGAAAAAAGCTGTTAAAACACCTAAAAATGCCATTCCAAGACCAAATGGTAAAGCATTAAAATTAAATCTACCGTTGAAAAGACCCCAAAATAAATTATTTTGTGTAATGATGAATGTAAACACTACTGTTAGTACAGCCATCGATATAAGAAGATGATTAATTTCAATTTTACTGAATTTTCCTGGTTTACCCATTTCAAGACTCCCCTTTGGGAAGTACATGTAATCTCTGGGCGGTATGTCATGAAATGAAGTGTAGACTTTCCTATCCTCAACCATGATGCTCTCGAACTCAGATAGTAAATGGTATTTATGAATGTTTTGAAGAAATTTTTAAGCCAATCCTGGAATGAAGCTTCCAAGGTATGGTAAAGCAATTACTGTTCCTATCATACTTCCAACATTTGCAAGTGCTACAACCATTAGAAGTCTTATTACTCTGTTATTCCAGAAATCTTTGAAACCATCTAATTTACTTAGTTGCTGAAAGTCTTTTACAACAGGTGTTCGTAATTTGGCTTCCACGTATCCCGCTATCCATCCAGCAGCGATTGCTGGATTTAATGAGGTTATAGGTGCTGCTACAAAAGCAGTCAACCATGTAAGTGGATGCCCTCTGGCAATGATGGTTCCAAGTGCTGAAAGACTGCCATTTATTAAGAACCACCATCCTAGCGCATAAAGGGTTTTATCCCATCCTCCAAATATAAAAATATAAATCATTAATGCTGCAAAAATAACAGGGATTATATATCCAATTGTTTTTAAAACGCTGAAACGCTTTTTCGGAACATATTCAAGCTCCTTAAGATCAACATCAAGCGTCTTCTTTTTCAAATATTTCTGAATGCCTTTGAGATGTCCAGCGCCGACCACTGCAACTATCTTGCCCTTTTTGCTTTCATCAAGTATTTTTTTTGCAATATATTTATCTCGTTCATGGATCAGAACATTAGAAACGCTGGGTGCAATCTCACCAAATTCCTTCATCAATGCGGAGATGACATCCTCCTTCATCAGTTCTTCAAGATCTAACTCTTCCATCTCTTCTTCGTCATAACCGACCAGTGCCTTCATAAACTCCCAAGATAGTCGGAACTTTTCTCTGATGCCCATTTTTTTCCATGCCCGCTTGAGTGTTACGGTGATATCTCTGTCTATTAGTGCTATCTCAATTTTGTTTTTCTCTGCTTCTTTGATAGCAGCAATCATTTCTGATCCAGGTTCAACGCCATATTCTTTTCCAAGTTTACGTTGAATGGACGATAAAAAGGTTTGAGCTAGTACCAAATACGCTTTATTTGATTTTAATAGCGATGTAATAGGGGTATTTTCCCACTTATCCTTCTGCGTTAAGGCATCATAGCGCTTCTTACACAGTTCAACGGCAACAATGTCTGGTTTATACTCTTTGATAGCACGTTTTACCTCATCAACACTATCTTTAGAAATATGTGCCGTACCGATAAGGATGATATTGTCGTTAACATTAACCTGCAAAGTATCTCCTACTTTAGTGCAGTGATAATATACCGCTATCTCAAAAAACTATTTAAATCTCAGCTTCAAAATCTTCGACTGTTGGTTTAAAGTCATCATAGGATTTTATCTTGCCCTGTTCTTTTAAAATAGCTCTAGTTAAAAGCCAATAGACAAGTGCAAGCGCTCGTCTTCCCTTGTTATTTGTTGGAATAACTAGATCAAGGTATTTGGTTTCGTTGTTCGTATCGCAGAGACCCACCACGGGAATACCAATATTTTTGGCTTCATGCAATGCTTGTACATCAGCAAGCGGATCCGTGACAATCACTAATTCGGGCTCAAGAAATCCTTTAGCGCTGGGATTAGTAAGCGTTCCTGGTCTAAATCTCCCATCGAGCAATTGTATGCCAGTGTGCTCAGATAACATATTGATTGGTTTTTGTCCATATTGACGTACTGAAACAACCAAAACAGTAGAAGGATCAAATTTTGCTAAAAACTTTGCTGCGGTTTTTATCCGCTCGTCGGTCTTCTTAACATCAATGATGTAAAGTCCATCATTTCTTACCTTGTAGATGAAGTCTTTGATGTCTGATGTTTTTTGCCGAGTACCTATGTGAGCACCAGACGTCATATAGATTTCTTCAGAAGCCATCATGCCATCGTCTTGTTTTGCTTCTTTTTCTTGTTTCTCCTCTGTCATACCGCTTCCTCTCTCATCTACGATCGTTCAACCCTCTTTACTGTGATTGGTATTGCATCTTCATTAAACTCAAGCATAGCAATATCGATGGGTGCAATGACCTTCTTTGGTATTTTAATGAGGGTAGGGGCCCCCATAGAGATTTGTAATGCCCGGGCACCGATGATGCGCGCCTTTTCAAATCGCGTATATTCCAAAAGTATATCCTCCTTATCTAATATATAGCAGAAGCACCAAATACCAGAAACATTTAAAAAGCTTACCCTTAAAACTTACTGTCTAAGTCGTTCCTGAGTCTCTGTAAACTCAGTTGCACGGTTTGAAAACTCTTCCAATGCAAGTTGCATATCAATAGTCATATCTCTTAACAATTGGTCCAAATGATCGTTTTTAAACTCTTTAACGCCATCAACATCTGAAAATAACTTTCCCAAATACCCACTTTTATCTTTGTGTATTTCGATATTATACAGGGTTTCTTCCATGCTTTTCCCCATCAGAGATTTAATAAAACACCTACAATATAAAAATGTTTTGGAATATTTAAGATGTTTTATACCATCTTCTCAATTAATTTGTTAATCTCTTTGGCTCGGTATCCTAGTGCTCCACCGTTTTTGAACGAACGTTTGATGCCCTCATATCCATTCTTCGGCGGATTCAACCTAAAAATAGGTTTGACGCTCGGGATATCTTTGTATTTGAATTTATTATCCATGATGGCCTGTGAAAGTTTTTCTATAGTGTTGTATGAAGTAGCTGATTTAAGATATTCCTCTGTTAATTCTTTGCCACCTTCAAGTTTCCCTCTTGATTTGATAAGTTTTGTTAAAGATTCTTTTTCTATGGTGCCCCAAGTGATGTAATCTTTTGCAACCTGTAACATACCTTTAGTGTTTGCATTTTCTTCTAATAAAACACAATGATTCACTCTGGTTAACCGAAAAAGCTGTAATGTACGCTTAATGCCAGGATTTACATTAACAATTCCCCTAACTCGTAAGACTGCATATACCATCTTATGATACCTCCTTTTTCTCTGCTTCTGGTTGTTTTTCTGTGTATTGTTCTTCCGTTTTTTTAGCTTCAGTGAGGCCTAAACTTCCCGATATTATACTGATATTTTTGATCTCGTTTTCCATAACTCTCATCTGTGTGTTTTCTTGCAATGCATTGAAGACCGCTTTTGCATAATTGACAGTAGTTTTTGTTTTTCCTTTGGTAAATGTCCAGCAGTCTTGTACTCCTGCGAGTTTCAATATTTTTTTAGCAACATTCCCTGTTGCAAGCCCTATTCCTTGTGGTGCAGGTTTTAATGTAATTTCAACGGATCCGCTTTTTCCGGTAATGGCAAATGGAATGGTATGGGCCTTTCTACATCCACACTCCCAGGAACCACATCCACGGCGTATTTCAATCATATTTAGTTTTGCATTGTCGATAGCCTTTCGTATACTTGATCCAACTTCCTTCCCCTTTGCTTGTCCGATACCAACATAGCCATCATTGTTACCTACAGCTACGGTGATGGCGAATTTTACTCTTCTTCCTGAGTCAGTCATTCGCTGGACCATATTAACGTCGATCACTTCATCATTAACTTCTGGCATAAGAATATCGACAACTTCAGGTTCTCTTAGCGGTAATCCTGTTTGCAATGCATCGTTCATCGTAGTGATTTGTCCACCTTTCACCATTTTTCCAAGTTTGGTCCTCGGCAACCAATCTACTGGTGGAGCAGTCTCTCTTTTTCTTCTTGGTCTGCCGCCTCGCCGCTGACCTCTACCTCTTCCCATTATTTGCCTCCGATAATTTTATTCTTAATATCCATGATGGCGGGCTTGATATCTTTGTTCAGATGTCCGCCAGTTATCCTTTCTTCATTTGGGAGCTTATCTTCACCATGTGGGCATTCAATCCCTGCATCGACAACCCCTTTCAGTGCAGCAAACAGTTTGGAGCCAGTCACAGGGATATAACGTCCTGTGTCAAGCACGCCTTCATTTATCCCCTTTTCCTTTGCCCGTGCTCCAGCTAACAAACCTGTAAGGTATGCTGCTGGAACAGTGGCCGTTGAATACTTCCAGTTATATTCTTTTTGCAAATCATTAGAAATTGCTGACGCGAGGATTTTGTCTCCACCTTCCTGGTACTCGACGAATTGCACTCGTGTATTTTTCAGTGATTTTCTGACTACGATTCGTATCTTTCTTGATTTCAGTAGCTTCAATCTCTTTCTATAATCAGTTTTTCCTTGCCGCCTTCTTCGTGGTTTTACGCGGTATCGTGGCCCTTGTTTCATTGTTTTTCCTCCTTAATTATACCAGCAGATATCATGTGTGACCGTAAACGGTGCCTACTTCTAAATTCGCCGCCTTTTGCTTTTCGATAGTATTGGCGATAAGTGGTTGGATTAATTTTTCCTTCATCTCTTAATGCCCTGAGTTCTAGTCGAATAGGCCGAATTGTGCGAATCCATCGTTCCTTTCTTGGAAGTCGTGCATATTTTGCACCTTTTCGTGATCCTTGCCCACGTCTTCGTCCTTTTGCCTTTTGCTTTGCAACTAACTTTTTACGTCCACTTGAGATGCCTTTTATCTGTCTGCTTTTGATAGCCTTTCCGTGAATAAGAACACGTATATCTGATTTGGTTACTGCTTTTGCAATCTCATCAAGCCTATCATGATCCATCCAGACTCTATTTTCGCCACATTTCAGTAATGTTGCTGCCATTCTTCGTTGATTTCTTAAATCAGTCATACGTCAACCCTCATCTATTAAGTATTCTTACCTCAAGCTCATCGGCCTTCTTTTCGATCTCAATCCTTTTTCTCGTTCCTACAGAGCCACCTATGCGGGCAGCCTGTTTCTTTGGATCGATGCGCTCGAGTTCATTTGCATTATGAATAATTATCTCTTCAAAACCAGAAGCGTGTAAACCACGTACTTCCTTTGGACCTCGGAAACCAATCCTTACTTTACTAGGTCTATATTTCAGGTTAATTCGCATTTTTGATGTAATTCCATCTGGTCTTCTCCAGTTCCTTGGGATTCTTTTATATCGGAACCATTCCTCTCTGAGAAAGGTTGGTGTTCTCTTCTTAATTTGTTTCCTAATCACGAGTTTTTCTTGCTGTTCTTTGCTAAGCGTTGGTTTCTTCTTTACCTTATATTTTTCTTCTTCCTCTTTTTCTTCGATCTCTACTGCTTCCTCTTTTTTATCTTCTTTCTTTGGCTTTTCCTCTTTTTTTGCTTCAGGTTTTGGTTTTACTGCAACCTTCTTCTCTACAGGTTTCCTTTTTGGTTCAACTGGTTTTTTCTCCGCAGGTTTCTTCGTAGCAGTCTTTTTAGCCTTTGCTGGTTTTTTGAATTGACTTGCTATGTCTTTTGCAGCAGCTGCACTTATTCCTTCTACTTTTGTTAAATCGGCAACAGATGCTTTCTTCAACTTCTCTAATGAATTGAAGCCATTCTTGTATAGTAGTTCTGCTTTTGCTTTGCCAACTCCTTTTAATGAAGTAAACTCTCTGATGACATCGTCTTTTGCCATGTTTATTTGCCTCCTTTGCTAACTCGATATATGCCATCTTGAAATACACGTATGTCTCGTTTTTTAACCTTTGAAGCTCGTTCAATATTTGCCACAGTCTGTCCAACTTTTTCCTTATCAATTCCCTGGACCGTTATGTCTTCTCCTTTTGCCTCTACAGTCACACCTTCAAGGATTTTTGCTTTTCGGGGTGCCCTTTCTCCAAGGAAATTTTGAATTACAAATTCATTTCCTTCAACAGACGTCTTGATTGGAAAGTGAGAAAAGACGGTTTTCATCTGATATTCAAATCCATTACTTGCCCCTTTAATCATATTTTTTATATGGGCAACAAAAGTGCCGGCCAAAGCTTTATCTTTTTTCCTAGCATTTTTGCAAATGATCTCAACAACATTGCCGTTGATTTTCATAATAATGTTGGGGTGGAAAAAGGCTCGAGAGTTGGATCCTTTCTCACCATTAATAGTAAGTAAATTATTTTCAAATGTAGCTTTGACATTTTCCGGAATGGTTATTTGTTCTTTCAACTCAGGTATTTTTACCATAGCTTGTCACCCTCTTGTTCTAATATACATACGCGAG
>Ga0315547_1001679_pt1 | contig 16891 bp, 11 predicted proteins | sample SalMarSW160240MG_2_FD_202542 | JGI IMG/M metagenome (GOLD analysis project Ga0315547, IMG submission 202542) | Salt marsh sediment microbial communities from the Plum Island Ecosystem LTER, Massachusetts, United States - Salt Marsh Sediment SW1601-240 ...
ACGCGCGGCAATCCGACTCATTGTCGAGGAGGGGAGTCCTGGGAACGCCTGAAGAGTAGACAAGTGTACTGATACACCCGCACCGCATCGTGGGTCCGCTCATCCCGACGAGCCATGTCGCTTGGCTTGTCGAATAACGGTCTCAAAATGAGGTGTGATGTTATGAAAGCGGGAATTCGATGGATATAGACCCTATTTCAGGCTGCTCCTTGAGGAATCATGGTATGCGTCCCCGGAATTCCCCCGTATACGGTCGCCGGAGGTCTCGGGATCACCACAGAGGTGAAGCGGAAAAGGTGATGGTGGGCCGCTCATTTGATCGTGATGTACCGAACCCCGTAGTAGACTACTTTCGAACTCACTCGCTAATCAAGTAATCGTCAAAGGAGCTCACACAACGTCTGAGATCATCGGTTGCGCAAACGGGAGAGGAGGTTACCTAGTTCGCTAGGTGTTCCAAATAGAGGTGTTGCAAGAGTGACAGATCTAGTTCTCTAAACCTGTAATGCTCGCCCATTGTGTGTTGCATCCGCTCGTCGATCACCTCACGATCTAGCTTGGCAAGGTCGGCAAGCACTTTGGCAATTTTCTCTGCAAGATCGTGAGTGCAGGATAGCGAAGCCGCTCCACCTATGTGCCAGATAGCACCCACAGTTCGTCCGAAGTCGCTAAGATGCCCAATAGCTGTGTAGCCCTTCTCATAGCTTGCCCTTGCAGTGTTCGCTAAAGGTTCGATGATTCTGTGGTAGAGCAATGGCTCGCCCACGTATGTGCTGAGCCCGTATTCTGATGCAAGCAGGGTGTCAACCATGCAATGGTCCAAGGGTATGACTGCACGCATGATGGGTTCCTCGTGAGGGAAAATTGAGATCTGTCTATCCTGACTGTGTCCTCTCTTCCGCGCGTAGATCATGGAAACGTGTGCTAGGCCCCCGCAGTAGTCCAATGCTGATATTAGTCCCCACTTCTTAGCAGCAGGTTCGCCTATGGCATTGAGAGCAGAGATCACACGCTCTATTGTCGTGATATAGTTGATGATGGAGGTTTTTCCGTCTGCGAGAACAGTCCTGTACGATAGAAAAGGTATCCGCCCGCACAGCCTAGCAATCTCTTCCATCGTTCTCTTAGCCAACTCCCGATTTCCCGGACTAACAGCTACCGCACCGATGCTAGCCAGCACGTCTACAATGCCGGCTTCAGCATGAAGCCGATTTTTCGAGAGGGAATGAGCAGCTCCTGTCAGAAGCGAGACGAGTTGAGAGCTTAACTCTCTATCCACTTCAGCAACGATTCTTCCAGGGCGTTTGAGATGCTTCGAGATCCGCACAACGGTATCCAGATATGCACTTATCGGATGCTGTGAAAATAGCCAATGCCGGCGCTGACTAGCCGAATACGAGTCGGCGAGATGGACTATCTTGCTTACCAAACCTGTCAGCCCGAACATGGCGGTTGTGAAATCCTCCTTACGGAGGGAAGCGCAAATCATATCTTCAGCCGATAACACCCTGTCATCCGCCAGCGCCCTCTGCACTAGCGCACGGCTCGATGTGGCAATATCACGCGTGTCTGATAGTGTTGCCTCGTCCAACAGCTTCTGCATCACAGAGCGAGGATCCAAAGCTTTCATGGTCCTACTTGTGTAGGGTATCAACATAAGGAATGCAGCAGGAAAGGTACCATAAGCGACAAAGACCAGATCTCTGCGTATCTCCCACGTCAGCATACCGGTATTGAGGAGAAACAGGCAGTAGGATATGGAGGAGCCATAGATCAGGATGAGGACCCACAAATCCATGCGTCGCCTGAAAATGGAGGCAACTCGCGGAACGTACGCTGTTGCAGAAAGCTGAACTGCAATAAGAGTCACAGTAACAACAAGTCCGATGATAGCTGCCTCACACTGCGAAATAGCACTCAACAGGTATCTCACGCTCTGAGTATCTAGGAAGAGGCCACCTTGTAGATTCAGAAGCCACTTCTGGAAGAAGAAAAACAGCGCAACCAAAGAAACAAAGAGCAGCAAGAGCGAGAAACTTCTTTGAGCTACTCGTAGGTGCTTCATCGTCCCATAATTTCGTATTCCTGCTCCGAGAGCAACCCCCTCAAGAGGAGAGGGACACAAACCCTATTTCAGGCCGCTCCTTGATGAATCACGGTATGCGTCCACGGAGTTCCACAACTATCCCTTCATGCCTCGCCGCCACCGATCGGCTCAGGAACGTAGACCTGCTTCAACGGCAAGAGCCCCTTGTACTTCGAGTCAAAGCGCTCGTAGTACTCGAAGATGAGGTCGACAAGTTCGTCTCCATCGATGAGTCGGAGGTTGCTCTTGTTCCGGGCGAAGTTCTTGGCCTGAGCTGTGAAGGTGCCAAGCGTGACGAGCAGTCCGAATTCGCCGTTCTCAACCTTCCCGTACAGAGCGGAGACAATCGGATCCCCGACACCGCCCTCTGTGCTCTTGACTTGAACCTTGATGATCGGAGGCTCGAAGCCGAGGTCGTCCTTGTGCGCGATGATGTCGATCCCCGCGTCCGTTCCAACGGGCGTCACGCGGGTCTTGTAGCCCATGGCTTCAAGCAGATGCGCAACGAAATGCTCGAATGGATAACCCTTTGCTTCCCGTGCGAGACGCTTGAGAACGTAGTCCCGCGTCGTCGCCTCGATCTCGTCGACTACGATGGCAGCGGTCTCCTCGTCGGTATCGGGTGAGGTGGGAGCTTCACCCGCAAGTGCCGCAAGGAACTCGTCAGCGTAGTTCTTGACCTGGAACAACGTCAGCGCCGACCCGATCTCATAGAGAGCACCCTGCGAGAACCGCGTCCGCGGGAACTCACCCAGCCACTTGACGTCCCTCACATTCGGATACGCAGCATCCAAAGCCGGATCGTACCGGTGTGCGCTAGCAACCTTTCCAATATGGATCTGTCGATCGATCTTCGAGGGATAAACGACAAGATCGCCCGGCTGCATCTCAGTGATAAACCGAAAGAGCTGCCCTGCATGAACAGGAATCGCTCCCGGTTTCGCCTTCGGATAGGTCTCGGCGATCTTCGCCTTGAGTGCTTCTCGGTCTACACCGATCGATGTGACATCGCCCATCTCCTTCCAGCCGATGGCAATGACCTTCTTTTTCAGGAAGAGACTATCTGCGACTCCCATCCGCCCTGCGTGTATTCCCCATAGGGTCTTGTCGTGATCATCCATTATTGCCCTCTCCTTCTTCGCCATCGCTCCCATCTCCACTGGGCGGATCGCTATCCTGGTTGGCAGTCCTGTCCTTGCTTACGTCATCGAGTTTGCGCATCCAATTCCGTGATTCGCTCTCAATGGATTTCTTGAGTGCCTCAAGGTTTCCCGCGATCTTCTTATCCCAATTTCTGTCTGAAACATCAGTTGCTTCGAATGAAAGGATCTCCAAAGGACAGGCGCTCTCGTGCGCTCTATAGCCAGGCAGCACCCTACGCTTGCTTCGATACAGAATTTGGACATCGATTGTCTTGCCTCTCAGTCCCTTGTATATACCCCCATATTGACCCCAAGTGATCACTCTCTTACCGCCTGGGGGAAGAAACGGGATTCCATGCACAAGGGGGCCTTCATCCATTTCCTCAGATGAATCTGAGCCGCCAGCAACGATACCCCAAGCCCTGGCTGGGAGCTTCCCGCTCCACGAGAAAGTGACATCGTGTGCGTTTGCATTCCCCTTGTTCTCAATGATCAGGTTGATCATGCTTGGTCGGCCTTCGTCGGCTTGAGCGTATACGATGACATCAGGATCAGTCTGCGAGCGATACAGGAGATAGCTGGCGGTGGCTGCTGCTCCGGCAATCAACGCAGCAGCAGCACTCACACAAAGAGCGGCGATGTTAGGACCGTACCAACCAGCTATGCCTGGTGTCTGGATCACGTCGCCTCACTCCTTCTGAGGTTCCCCATGAGCCTCTTGTTTCGTTTCATCAATCCCGTCTCTGCCCTCTGGGGTCAGAGCTAGGTCGCCGGAGATGGCTTGGAGCTCTTCGAGAGCAGATTGGAGGTCTTCGATGATTTCGGCGGCGAGGATGTCACACATCAAGCCCCGCTCCTTGCTTGCGCAGCCATTCCTTGCGCTCTCGATATGCAGGCATTACCTTGTCGACTTCGTTCCAGAAGGCATCCGTATGGTCAGGTTGATGGAAATGGCAGAGCTCGTGGACGACGATGTAGTCGATGATCGACTGGGGCGCCATCATGCACTTCCAATGGAAGGCTAGATCCCTGGTCGGCGAGTATGAGGCCCAGCGATGGCCGAGATTGCGCACATCAACTGCCCCGTACTCGGCCCCCACCTTCGGCGCGTAGTACTCGACCCGTTGTCCGATGCGATCCCTTCCGCGAGCGATGTAGTAGTCGCGAAAGACCGTACGCGCTGCATCCACATCGCCGGTCTCCACCAGGTCTCTGCGCAGACAGAACCGGCCGTTCTTCAGCAAGACGGGCTCATCCTGATCCGCCACCAGCAGCAGGCGGTACGAGCGCCCAAGATACAGGAAACCTTCGCCGTTGCGATACTCGCGAAGCACGCGCGCCGCGTTGAGGTCTTTCCACTCAGCGAGGGTCTTGTAGATCCAGTACCGCTTGGCTTCCACCATGTCCTCGATACGCTCGTCTGGGATTGACTCTGGAGCGCGAACCAAGACGCTGCCGTCGCGTTCGACGATGATGTCGGCCGTCTTGCGCCGACTTCGCACGATCTCATACGACAGTTCGTCCTTGGAAGTTCGCTTCACTCCGTCAGCTCCTTGTGCCGCTTCTCCGCGAGCTTCATGATTTCGACCGCGATGCGTTCATGCCTGGTGTTCAGCTCCGGGATGTTTGCCAGGAGAATCTCCGTATCGATGTTCCCACGCAGCTTCTTCACCTCGATCGATTTACCCCAGAAATCTAGCACGTCAATGGTATCCTGAATCAGCCTCACGATTCGCGCCATCAGGCTCTTGAGAGGTTCCACAGCTTCAGGTGGAGCACCTTCGGCATTGAACGCCAACTGAACGACGAAATCGTAGAAGGGTGATGCCGCCTTCGTCAAACCCTCAACCGCCTCTTTCCGACCTTCCATTGCTTCGAGTCGCAGCTTCTCGTAGCCCTCGGCGAGCAGCTCCCAGTTGTCGTGGTACTGCCTGATCAGCCGTTCCAGCTTCTCACTCAGGCGCTTGTAGAACGCGGGGTCTTCATCGAAGTGGACGGTGCAGTGCTTGCGTATCGCGTGCTCCATCTCGCTTGCCTTGGCCTCGGCATCGCCCCTGGAATGCTTGTGAACGTTGGCCATGAAGTCATCGGCGAGCAGCTCGATCGGCGGTATCTTCGGGTTGATGCCCAAGTCGATCAGGTGCTCGTTGATCAACGCCTTCACCTTTGCACCAGCATCCGCGATGTCGATCGATTCGTCCTTGTAACGCTCCTTGACCATGCGCAACAGGTACCCGAACCGCCTAGCCGGTCCACGATAGGAGTGTCCCGTCGCATTGGGCAGGATGAGGTTGAGGCTTTGGAGGTACTTCTTGAGATAGACCTCGAAATCCGCGCGGCGCCTGATATCTTTCATCGCTCTCACGGCCGCGTGCAAGGCATGGACATCTTCCTCCGGTGTCCCCAGCGAGTCCGTCACGAACCCCTCGATCTCCGGCACGCCACAAATGCGGAAGTGCTGTAACAGACGCTGGTACCTCTGATCAAGGATCGGAAGCTCTGTCGAGATGTCCTTCAACCCCAGCTGGATGTCCTCCGCATCCTCTTGTGAGTAGATCGATAGCGCATGCGTCAAGTGATTCGCCAGCCCGATGTAGTCGACAATGAACCCACGACGTTTGCTTGGGAAGACGCGATTTACGCGGGCGATCGCTTGAAGAAGGTTGTGTTCGCGAAGGCGTTTGTCGATGTACATCACCTGTTCCACCGGCGCATCGAATCCGGTCAGCAGCATGTCGCATACGACGAGGAACGCGATGCCCGTCAGTTCGGCAGCCGGATCCTCAAAGTCGAACGGCTTGCAGAAGTTGGCGACCGCGTTCCACTGCCTCGCTTCTTTACGTGCAACCGTGACCGCTGCTGACTCGTTCGTGGCATCGGCCGATACAACCACCACGGCCTTCAGGAACTCGATCCGGCGGATGAGGTCCTTGTCGGGCTTCGGCCTGAGCCGCTCCCGATCCAAACGCTCCCGCAACGCTTCCCGGATGGCTCGCTGATACCGAACGGCCGCGAGCTTCGAGTGACACACAACCTGTGCTTTGAACCCGTCGGGCAGGATGTTGTCGGTGTAGTGATCGACGAGATTCCGTGCAATGGCTGCGATGCGCTGTTCCGCTTCGAGGATGTCTCCACTCGCACCGTACTTCTTCTTGATCGCGAGTATTTCTTCGTCGCTACGATCCTTGAACAGATCCTCGAACTTGAGATCGAAACCATGCTTGTCCTTGAGCGCGGTATCGGCCGTACGCCCTTCGTAGAGGATTTGCAGCGTCGTCCCATCGCGCACCGAGTCCATCAGCTTGTACGTGTCGATGTATTCACCGAACCGCTTCACCGTCCGCTTCGGTCCGTGTTGCTCGGTGATCAGCGGTGTGCCCGTGAACGCGACGCGGGCGGCGTTCGGGAATGCCTCGAACAGGTTGTCGCCCAGATCGGAACTCTGCGTGCGGTGCGCTTCGTCGATCATGAGCAGGATGCGATCGGACCGATTCACCACACCGAAGGTCTCCGCCGAGGGCGGTGTCCCGTACGTGACCAGGACATCGGAGACAGCTTGCGGCAGCTTCTCCTCGTGCTCCATGAACTTGTGAACCATGACCATATTCACGTCCGAAGCACCGGTCGCGAGGTGTCCGCGCAGATCCTTCGTGCTCTCGATCACCTTCACCTTGCCGCCGATCAGCCTGGCTGTACGAGTGAGCTGCTCCTCGAGGTCGATCCGATCGTTCACCAGCAGGATCTTGAAATCGTGCAGATCGCTCGAAGCCCTCAACATCCGTGCAACGAAGACCATCGTCAGCGACTTGCCCGAGCCCTGCGTGTGCCACACAACGCCGGAGCGCTCTTCCGGTGTCGTCCCCCGGCGGACTCTCTCTACGATCTTCCGCGCGGCCCGGTACTGCTGATAGTGGGAGACGACCTTGACCCGCGTTCCGGAATCCGTGTCCATGAACACGCTGCACGTGCGCAGCATGTCCAGAAGCGTCTCCGGAGCCAGCAGACCCTGGATCAGAAGCTCCTGCTCTCGCTCGGTGCCCAGAGGCGGCGTGTAGGTGCGATGTTCGTCCCAGCAGATGTCCTTCCACGCGTAGAAGTGCTCCGATCCCGACGTGATCGTCCCGAACTCCGCCTTTTCCCCACACGTGCGCACCAGGAGCAGATTGGTGTGGAACAGCCGCGGCTCCCCCTCGCGCAATCCGGCCCGAGTCGTCTCCGGCCGGCCGTTTCGATAGCGAAGGAGTTGAACGAACGCCTCATACATCGGATTGGCCGTGTTCGGATCGCCGATCTTCGCCTCGACGACGACCAGCGGAATCCCGTTCACGAACAACACGATGTCCGGGATGATGCACTGCTTCACGCAGCCGGGCGTATCGACGCGGAACTGGTTGATCGCGTGGAACTGATTGCGCTCCGGATGGTCGAAGTCGATCAGCCTGACGACCGGGTCCGATTCCCCGGTCACCTCGTTCACATCGACCTGCGCTTTGAATAGCAGTGCCTGCACCGCCTCGTTGGCCTCAAGTAATGTGAGATTGGGTTGCCGGAGGATCTGGTCCCTGAGTTCGTCGAGCTGACGGTCCGTGAGCCATGGCGTCCCATCCTCGGTGCAGTTAACCGCGCGCACCGCGTCTCGGAAGACCTCCGGCAGCATCCATTGCCGGAAGCTCGATCGAAGGCTTCCAGCAGGATCCGACGGAATCATTCCGTAGCCTTGGTCGATGACGGTCCAGCCAAGGGCAGTCAGTTGATCGAGAAACGGCTTCTCGACATGGAGGTATTCGCTCATTCAGTGCCCCCCATGTCCGCAAGGAACCGTCGGCCTGCTCCGGTTAGCCGGTACCTCTGATTCCGGCTTCGTGGCTTGTCCGGGAGCGTCATCTCAATAAGTCCAGCATCGAGCGCTGGGTGCAGGTACGCATTCCGGAAGTGCTTGCGATCCTTGAGCCCAAGATAAGCCTGCAGTTCATCTCTCAGGAGCTCTCCCTCACAGGTTTCGAGCAAGCGTTCGACTTGGGGGGTAACATGGGGGGTGACATGGGGGGTAACTTCCCCCTCATGTTCCGGAATCGCTGCTGGATGAACGGGCAGGCGGATCAGGAACGACGTGCGATCCTCATCGATCTCGACTTCCGGAGGAGGTGAACCGTTCTCCGCCATCACGTGGAAGATCTTCGGAATACCGGTCGACCTTCCTTCCGCCAGATCGAGCTCCTTGAGAAACTCACCGATCCGGCGGTTTCGGTACCGTCGACTTACGACGGCGCGACCCGACCGGAGATCCTCGATCCGGATCGACCGGTCCGGACCGGGGAAGCTCAACACAGCCAAGTCCTCGGGACTGATCCGGATCTCAATCGGCTCGCGCTCCTCGTACGAGCGGTGGTAGACAGCATTCACCACCGCCTCCTCAATGGCGGGATACGGGAAGTTCCAGACGCGCTCCGATTCGGCACGATCCGGAAACTTCTCGACGAACTCCTTGAGGTAGTTGCGCTGGATGAACCCGAGCGCCTCGCGTGTGATCCGAGACAACGGCCCCTGGAACACCTTCTCCCCGAACCGGTCGCTGCCTGGCCCTTCCGGGAACCACACGACGTCAATCTGGGTGGAGGGGAAGAATCGATGCGGCTCGTCATTGAAGAACAGCAATCCCACATTCTTCGGGAAAGCGGCTTCCGGAGGACCGCCGACCACATTCATCTGACGGCCCAGTTCATCGATCGACAGACTGTTCGCGTCATCGGCCAAGTCACTGCCGACTTCGCGGAGGAAGGACTCCATCAGCCGCGGTGAGAGATCTTTGAGCTCAGCCTGCTGGTTGAAGCGATCGTCGAACGGAACGTTCGCGGCCAAGCTCATCAACTCGCGTTCATCGGTCCCGCGCGCCTCAACGGTGCTGGAGTAGCGGCGGATGTAGTAGCGGTAGTCCTTGTCCGTGGCCGTGACCTTCTTCGGTACCCGATACGGTCGGTTCTCGCCACCCGGCGCCCACAGCACGATGAGGTTCCGGCCTTCGAGTTCCTCGACGCTCAAGATGGGGAAGTAGTTGGGCTGAATCAGGTGGCAGTACTGGAGAAACTCGCGCTGGATCTTGTCCAGCTGATTCGCACGCAACCCGGCCGGCGGGAAGAGGGGGACGCCGTCATCATCGCAGTCCTGACCGATCACCACATAGCCGCCGCCGAGGTTGGCGAAGTCGTTGGCGAACGCGCAGACCGTGCGTAGGATCGGATCCGGATTCCATCCCGCCTTGTACTCGATCCGCTCTCGTTCGACCGTTCGCTGGCGAAGCAGGTCTTCAAGGTTGATCGGCAGGCTAGGCATCGTCATCCCCCTCCAGAATCGGAACCGGGACCCGGCCGGTCAAGAGGTCGTGCATGAGGCCGCGTTTCGTTGCTCGGAGCTTGCTGAGTTCGGCTTTCAGTGCTTTGATGTTTCTGTGGATCTCCTCAAGTGGAGCGCATACTCGGGTCTGCTCGAAGCTGGCACAAACTGGAACTTCTAGCTTGGCGAGTTGATCAAGGTAGATGCCCGGCTGGGCTGTCTGATTCACACGAGTCCACAGTTGCGCCCTGAAGGATGTACCTAGGAGGTACCAATAGAGATACGTGCTCTGGAGTAGCCCTCTCTTCCCTCGAAGGACGGCAACGCTTCGCTGGAGCGTGAATTTGGGGAAGTCCTCTGGAACGCGACAGACCTTCCCAATCGTCGCTCCGACAACTGCAAGCAAGACATCCTTTGGTTTGATGCTCCATGAGGAATGCATCTGAGCGTAGAACTCCTCGTTCACTCGGGTATCTGCTGCAGTTAACTGGAAATCCCCGTCGATCATGTTCTGCACGCTCAGCAGCAAGGGCCCGGACTCGACTCGCGCAGGAGGCAAGTGGGTTCCATCCTGAATGAGTTCGCATGCATCTCCGAGTGTTGTGCAATCCCACTCCTTCGGGATCGGACCGAGGGGGGAGTACTTGTAGAGGTGAGGGGCTTCGGCCTGGGGCGGGCGGAGGCGGCCGTCGGGGGTGAGGCCGCGGGTGAACAGGTCGTGCATCAACCCGGCCTTGATCTGCTGATGCTTCGCGATCAGCTTCTCTGTCCCCTCAATCGCCTCGTCCACCGTCGAGAGGATCTCGACAATCTTTGATTGCTCGCTAAGCGCTGTGGGAAAGGAAATTCGAAGGATGCGTCCCAAATCCTTCGGAACGTGCGGAACCCCCGTGCCAGTTCGCCGACCCTGGATCCACTCGAATTGCCGATCAAGAGCGTAGTAGAGGAAACTACTGTCAATCCCTTTCCGAGGGCTCAAGCGGGTTGTAGTGGAGGAGACGACACCACATCGACCCTTGCCGACGAGACCGCTTCGCTCGCCATCCCAGAGCATGAGCACATCTCGCTCAGTTGCCATTACCGCGTTAGTCGCGTCTGCGTATTCGCCTACCTCTCCCCCCGAGATAGCATCTGCACCAAGATAGGGGGAGTACCCCCTCTCTTGGTAATCTGCCGTATCGACCTTTCGGCCCTTCCGAAAAACTGCAAGGCATCCCAGTGAGTTCTCGCTCCACTCACTCATACCCCAGCTCCTCCAAGAACCTTGTCAGCTTCGCTGCCGCTTTGTCCCGCTTTAGCTCGATGTCCTTCGCCGTGACCGCGTACTTCACGTGCAGGTTCTCCAACGCGGCGAGGCAAGCGCGTTGATCGGCGCGGAGATAGCTCTCGTACGTCTGCACAAGGAGGCGATGCAGCCGGTCGAGGATCACGCTGCGAGCTTCGTCACGATCGATCTTCGTACGCGCGGCAGCGGCGAGTTCGTCCATCTTCTTCTCGGTTGCACGCAGGTCAGACTTCAATTGCCTCGCTTCATCGGCCAGTGTTTTGTGGCGTGCAAGCCGTTTCTCCCGTTCTTGCGCGCGCTCATAGGCTTCCGCTCCGGTCTGCATCCGCTCGCGAATCGCCTCGATCCACTCGGACATGAATCCGGCGGCGTTGGCAAGTCCGAGGATGAATTCGGCGCCGCCGAAGTCGGTCTCCTTCTGCGTCAACCCGCGCGTGACGTCGCCCTTCTTCGTTCCCGCGGGGAGTACGTCGGCGAGCTTCATCTCCGTGTAGAGGTCGCTGGCCAGCGCCTTCAGGGCCTTGAGCTCCGCTTTCCAGGCCGCGTTCAGCTCCTTGATCTCGGCCTTGAGCGCCTTCACCTCGTCGCTCGGCAAGATGCCGGTGTCATCGTCGTCCTCGTAGTCATCTTCGTCCGCCGCCGCGAACAGCGCCGAGAGTTCGGCCAGGCGTAGGCGCTTGCTCTCCATATCGGCGAGGACTTCGGGGAACTGGCTCTCGAGGATGTCGGCGTCGGGAATCAGCTCTGCCCCCCAGCCGCTGGCGGCGATCGACTTGAAATCGGCTTTCAGCTCGCCAACGTAGTGGGCGAACGCACCGCGGATCTGGTGATCGGTCAACAAGGTATACGCCGCGAACGTCTTCTCGATGTCGGCGAGCAGATCCCGACGTAGGGCATAGACGCTGGTTCCGTTCGCCCCGTCGTCGTCCGGAGCGAGGGCTTCAATGCGTTTCCGATTCTTCTCCCACCAGGCATCCAGTCGCTGCAAGAACTGCTTGTGTGCGGCGGAGATGCTGCGATCGTCGTTGACGATCTCGGCCAACGCACGGCGATCGGCGACCTCGGGCGTGAAGTCGGCGTAGGCGGTGCTGTTCGGTCGAGGCTGGAACACGCGCGCGCGAAGGCCCGGATAGTGGGTCCAGTAGTGGTTCAGCGCGTCGATCTCGGCCACAGGGACTCCGCCGTGCAGATGGGCGCGCACGTCATGCGGCTCCGGCGGCGGGGCATTGTCGACGTAGCGTCGAATGTTGCAGTTGTAGTCCTCATCGGCGATCTCCGTGACCGGCACGCGCCGGGCGTAGGTCTCGGGGACCGCCCCATCGTGGCTGGACGGGCCGGTCAGCGTGCGATACGCGTGGACGATGCGGGAGATGTCCTCTGCCCGAAGGAAGTTCTGCGCCTTCCCGGCGCGGTAGTCGCGATCGGCGTTGACGAACACCACGTGCTGGCGATTCGCCGCGCCTTTCTTGTTCAGCACGAGGATGCACGCGGGAATCCCGGTGCCGAAGAAGAGGTTCGACGGCAGGCCGATGATCGCCTCCAGCCAGCCGCGATCGATGAACAGCTTCCGCACGTCGCGCTCCGCCCCGCTACGGAACAGAACCCCGTGCGGCATCACCGTCGCCATCTTCCCGTCCGCCTTCAGCACTGCCGCCATGTGCTGGACGAACATCAGATCCGCCTTCTTCCCCTTCTCCGGAAGCCACACGTGGAACCGCCCTGAATACTCGATGTCCTTCTTGATGTAGTTCTGGCTGAACGGGGGATTGGCGAGCACGCGGTCGTAGCGCCTGAGTTCGCCGTTCTCGTCCTTGTGCTGCGGCTTGCGGATGGTATCTTCCTGACGAATGTCGGCGTGCGAGATGTCGTGCAGCAGCATGTTCATCTTGCAGATCGACCAGGTCGTCCCGATCTTCTCCTGCCCGGCGAGGGTCAAATCGGTTGGGTTGCCGCCGGATTCATGAATGTAGTCGCGCGTCTGGATCAGCATACCGCCCGAGCCGACGGTGGGATCGTACACACTCATCCCCGGCTGGGGATCGACGATCTCGACCATCGTGCGGACGACGTCCGCGGGCGTGTAGAACTCGCCCGCCTTCTTCCCAGCCGAATCGGCGAAGTACTTGATCAAGTACTCGTAGGCCGCGCCGAGCAAGTCGGGGAACTCGAAGTTCTCGTCGCGAAGCGGGATGTGCTCGAAGTTCTGGATGAAGTTCGACAGAGTGTCGTCGTCGAGCGTGCGCTGGCCGATCTTGCGGTTGAAGTTGATGTGGCTGAGGACATCCTGGAGGGCGTTGATGTTCGACGGGTGTTCCTCAATCTCCCCGAGCGCTTTGTTCAGTGCCGAGCCGACATTCGTCTTCAAATGGCGGATCTTCGACCAATGTGCGTCCTCTGGAACGAAGAACGTGTACTTGGCGGAACTCTTCAGGTGTTCAGCGATGGTCTCGTCGGGCATGCCCTTCGCCTTCAAGTCGCTGGCAAGGCGTTCGCGCTCCTGATCGAACAGATCGGAAAGCCTCTTCAGGAAAAGCATGCCGAAGATGTATTCCTTGTACTCCGACGCATCCATGTTCCCGCGCAGGTCGTCACACGCGCGGAACAACAGATTCGATAGCTGGCTGAGCGTGAGTTTCGTCATCGCAAGAGTGTCTCCTGATCCGTCATAGCTCGCCTATCTCCTCACGGCGCCTCCCGTACAACTAGGTTCAGGGTTTGGACCGCTACTCGCTCATCAATGATGCATACGATGGTCACAGGCCATTCTCCTGGCCGGGTTCTGGAGCCAACCTTCCACTCCCACTCCACAATCCCTTGCTCATTTGCTCGCTTCGGCGTGAGACCACTTGCCTCACTGATCCTAGTAGAGTACTCGACCGCAATGAAGCAAAGAGCGGTGGGTTCTACCTTGAGGCGCAACCGCGCGTCTTGCCCCGGCCGCACATCGAGGACTCGCTCCCCAATCGTAATCAATGGTACCACTGAGCTCGCTGTGATTTCTACGGCGGCGGGCTGTGAGGCCGTTTCCGCAGTCACTATTTCATTCTCGCTTTGGTCCGACCTCGAACCGCAACCCGAAAGCGCCAAAATGACCAGCATGAGGACTGCGCCAACGCTAGAGGTCCGCCGGCGCGCGGATCTCGCTTGCCATGCTGAGCACTGACCCCCCCGCATCTTGTCCGCCGCCTGCCACAGAGTCTCCTCGAAACCCAGCGTCGCGCCGTTGTTAGCTCTCCTTCCTGCCATCGCTTACTGCTCCTTTGCCACTTACGAATGAAAACAAATCGCCCCGTGGGCACTTAACCCCAGGGCGGAAACTTCGCTTGAAAACCCGTACACAAACGCCGTTTTCACATTCTCGCCAATCCTCTTCGCTGCGCAGGCTACTTCTTCATGCACAGTATTTCCCCATCGTCTCTTGGTTAATCATGTATTATACAGGATTCTCCCCCGTGAGTGAACGCCAATTTGTGAAACATCGCGGTTAGGTCCCAAGTCTCTCCCACAGGCGTAAAAACAAAACGCCCCGCGAGCAACACGCTCCGGAGCATCGATCTTATTTCTCAAGCTTCGCTTTGCCATATATCGCAGATTTGGCCTTCCTCTCTGTTAGATCAATAAATGGGAACAAATAAAGCCTACAGGGATTGGCACAGAAAGGCAAGCAGCCGAATCCCTGCGAGAAGTTTGAGGAATTCTTGGGGTCTATCATTGTCTTTTGACTTCTCTTTTCTCCTCCGACAGGAGGGATGTTTCTCCACGTCTCACGCCGCGGAGGTCTTCTTCTCCTCCATCATACTCTATTCCTCGCTGGCAGAATGTGTATCGAGCAACCATCTCCAGACCGGTTGGACGCGGATTTTCCGACCACCTACCTCTCTTTCCTCAGCTTGTGCAAACGTCAGAATTGTGCCAGTCTCGAGATCAAGGGTCTGAAGTGCCTCTGCCAGTCCGGCACATTCCCGCTTCTCATTGCGAGGTGTAAGCTCCCAACAAACCTGAATGGCTTCCGTTGGCTGGGGACCCACCTTAATGATAAAGTCGCACTCATTTTGATCCTTGAAGTAGTAAATTTCTTGCCCGCGGCGATAAAGCTCAATGGCAACTAGGTTTTCGAGAACCTTTCCCCGATTCTCAGAGAAAGGTCGGCCAAGTGCGGCTAAACCGGTATCCACCAGGAAAACCTTCTTGGGGTTCATGATCCGGCGCCGGGGTGAGTACGCAAACTTCTCGTTTGCGATGATGAAGAAAGCTTCCTGAAGGTAATGCAGGTAGTTGGCGACTGTGCGCTTACTGCCGGGAAGGCCGCTATTCTTGAGATGTTTTTCAAACCGGCTTATGGAAAAGGTCTCCGAGAAAGCCTCAAGGATTTCGTGCATGAGCGCGTCGAGGACGTATCTGGCCTTGATATGATAACGGTCAAGGATATCACGGTAGAAGATCGTCCGAAAGTAAGATTGAAGGAGCCTGCGCCTTTCAGAAGAAGTTGTGAGCATGACGACTTCAGGGAACCCACCGTGCTTGAGGTATTCCTCAAACGCTGCGATGATCTTCCCCCTAGCCGGGGTGTGGAGCAAAGCCGGCCTGTACGATATCTCCCTATAGTATAAGTATTCCCCAAAGGAAAACGGCAACATCCTGACGTCCTCGTACCGCCCCCGGAGCTCTGTGGCAACCTCTTGACCCAGAAGCCTCGAATTGCTGCCGGAAACAATGATCTTGAACCGACGGCGATTATGGAGCGTTCGCAGGACTTGGCCCCAGTCTGGCAGGTGCTGAACCTCGTCAAGGAACAGAAAACGGGGATACCGGCCGGTGAGCTGCTGGAAAACAGCGAGGAGTTCTTCTACGTCCTCCGTGGAGAACCCGCTCAGGCGGTAGTCCTCGAAATCCACAAAGAGGATGTCTTGTTTGGTCCATTGACCTGCATCCAGCAAGGATTGGATAAGTTGATACATGAAGTATGTCTTGCCAGCACGTCTAGGCCCAACAATCGCCAGGATGCGTTTGAGACGATCTGGGTCAACCTGGAGACCTAGACGCGCAACGAGTGGCGGAATCGTGGTTTCTTCCAGCCATTCGGCAACAATGGCAAGCAAATAATCTCTGTTCATGATGTTACCTTAGTAAACAATTATACGCCGTATTGTTTACCTGTCAACCTTGTTTTACAGAATTTCCCTCCTCGGGGTGAAGCTTAATTAGCGTTTGTGGTCGCAGGTTCTGGCTTTAACTCTCCAGTTCTGTCTGTAACTCCTCCGGCGTCGAGAGGGCGTCTTGGACTTCCTTGAGAAGCGGGTATATGCTACACGCCCATTATGCACGTGTTATCGCGCAATGCACACTCAACAATTACCTTGTTTCGTCGCTTGCAGAGGATCAGGCCAATCGACAGCTAATCATCGGGATGACAAAGCTGATCATACACTGCAGCAAGGTAAAAGCCCATGCTGTCGGCCAATTTTCGCTTGGATGCCTCCAGCTCGCGCTTGCTCACCTCTGGACCAAAGCTGAGGGAGGCAAGAGGCACGTGAGGTGGCGTTTGTGCAGCAGGGTTTCACGATTTCTCCAACCGATCGCGGTGTGCTTCAAATAATGGTGCAAAAGCTGCGCGTTCACATGGCTTTAGATGGCGGTTTTCTTATAATCCTTATGCGTGTGAAACGGGGTAAACGATCTGATTATTGGCTGAAGAGGGCTGTCTTTTCCCGTGGCAGAAGGTACTATTTGCATGTGACTGTCAAAAAGAGACAATACGGGAAGGGAGTGGTTAAGCGATGGGACTGTCGGTCAGTGAGATGCACCGAGGTATGGCAATCCTCTACGAGGGAGAACTGTATGAAATCATCGAATATGAGCACTCCAAACGTGGCCGGGGTGGGGCGATCGCCCGTACAAAGCTTCGCCATCTCAAGACAGGACGGGTGATCTCGACAACGTTTAAAGGGTCAGAGGAGACTGAATCAGTGTTCCTGGAGTCCCGGTCGCTTCAGTACCTCTATAAGGATGGGGATGCCTATATCTTTATGGACAATGAACGGTTCGACC
>Ga0315547_1001680_pt1 | contig 16886 bp, 19 predicted proteins | sample SalMarSW160240MG_2_FD_202542 | JGI IMG/M metagenome (GOLD analysis project Ga0315547, IMG submission 202542) | Salt marsh sediment microbial communities from the Plum Island Ecosystem LTER, Massachusetts, United States - Salt Marsh Sediment SW1601-240 ...
TGGCCAGGTGTCTTAAATCAGCATCAAAGCCGTATTCCTGAAGCAAGGTGTCTTTTAACGGATGCAGCACAAATTCCTCCAGGTCTATTATCTTGCCGCAGCTACGGCACACGAGGTGATGGTGATGCCCCTTCTCAGCAACATGATAGCGGACACGTCCTTCGCCAAAGTCGGTCTCCGTAACTAAATCTAATTTCTTCAGTAGCTCTAGAGTGCGATAGACAGTGGATATATTGGCATAGGGATAACGACTATGTAACTGCTCGTATATTTCTTCAGCGCTGATGTGCCTGTCGGCACTATGAAGTGCCTCAATGACCAGCATGCGTTGGGGAGTTAAGCGATGTCCTTTTTCTTGAAGAACTTCATGGCAGCTCATTGGAAAGGGTATTATAGCAAGAAAGCAAAATTATTGCAACAAGTTGCTAATGCGATTATTTTCCCGTTTTGCTTTCCAGCGATATGGTGACTGGCCCATCATTATGGATTTCCACCAGCATATGCTCCTGAAAAAGCCCTGTTTCCACCTTGAGTCCTGTGGAGCGGACTTGCTCCACAAAAAACTCATATAAATCCTTAGCCAGGTCCGGTGGGGCGGCGTCGGTGAAGCTGGGTCGTCTCCCCTTGCGCGAATCAGCCAGAAGAGTAAATTGGCTTACTACTAAAATATCTCCTCTTGTATCCAGCGCCGAGAGGGCAAACTTGCTCGACTCGTCAGCAAAAATACGCAGGTTAACCACTTTGTTTGCCAGGTAACTGGCGTCTTCCCTCGAATCACCTTGGGCAACGCCGAGAAAAACCACCAGCCCCCGGCCAATCTTGCCTACTATATCGTCATTAACGCTCACTGAGGCTCGGGAAACCCGCTGTACTAACGCTTTCATCCTGATTTAGCTCAATATAATTATGCCACCATCCCAAATTTATTTCCGCGTGATTTCTACGTGTTTCAATTTAGCTTGATCGTTAAAATCAAGAAATACGTAAAAATTAGGTTTTATTAGAGGAAATTGACTACCCCAGCTTTGAGAGAATGTACCGAAATAGGTAGAGATAGGGGTTTATTCAAGGGTTTGAAAGCAGTTAGCACCTCATTTTGAAGCTAACTACCTTGATTTTCTATACATTTCTTGCTGGTTTTTGGAATATTCCATCAACTAGCTAGTATATTTCCTCTTTATTTCAGGTAATCCAATTCTTGCTAAATAAGAAGCAAATCTCTGCGAGATGTCTTCTCTGAATAACGGAAGTCCCTTATCGTTGGTATTATACTGCTGATTATTGGCGAGATTCTAGGAGTCATTGCTCCCTAGGCTTGTCATGGTGCTGGAGGGCAGCGAGGGGCTTTTCGGCAAATTGTGTTGAAATAGCTTTAAGATGGTACGAATGCCAGTAGTATCTTTATGCGATAGACATCCGCATCGGCCTCCACAAGATTAACTGGTTAAAGCCTGACCAATGGCGACTCATATGAAATGCGTGGGCGATTAACTCTCGGCACTCAATCTATCAGTGACCTCCTGCAGTGATACTTTGCCAGCAGACAAGACCATTTTTAACGCGTCATCAATTGATATATCGGTCTTGATAATGTCATTTTCCCTTACTATTTCTAGATAGCCCGATGTTGGGTTGGGGGACGTAGGTATAAAGACGCTGAATAGCTTTTCACCAGACTCGACGCGTGATTCACTCGTTACAAAGCCTATAGCGCGCATACCCTTTTTGGGGAATTCTACTAATACCACCTGCAGGAATCCACCTTCACGAGGACTAGCGAAGTTTTGCAGGATTTGTTTGATGCCTGTGTAGAGATATCGGAACAGTGGCACTCTTGCCAATAGAGCTTCACCATAACCAATCAGTCTCCTTCCAATAACATTGGTCGCTACCAATCCAGCCAAGTAGATTAACACTACGATGATGCCCACGCCCAGGCCAGGAATCGTGTAACCTAATAGTGACTCGGCTACAGGCTGTAGAATGTTGTCGATGGTAAGGAAAAGCCAGCGCAGTATCAATATGGCGGCACCGATCGGCACAATAATGAGAATCCCTGTGATGAACTGCGCTCTTAATTTCTTACCTACCTGCTTCCGCGATGTCGTCTTGATATGCTCCATTGTCCTTAGCCTCCTTGTCGCACTAAGTAAATTACCCTTTTATAGTAACACTTGATACTCATTTTAACACTGTCAATTAGCCGCAAGAAGCAAAACGGCTTATTTTACAGAACGGTATCTAACTCGTGGTGCTCAATTTTCAAAGTTTTTGCTACTTTATTCTGGGGACATAATACCTGATTTGTAGTAGACCCATCCCTAGAATTTGTAGAAATATTTATGGTAATGTAGATTTAGTACAAGTTCTTATTGCAGGAGCGTAACGATGAAAGAGAAAATTTGGTATATAAGGTCTGATTTTACGAAGTTCCCTGCTAAAGATGTCTTAGAAAAGACGCTAGAGGATGACAGGAAGAATTATGATAGAGCAATATCTGAACTTAAACAAGAAATTCAAATATTGGATGAAGCTATAATATTATTTATTGAATCACTCCAAGTTCTTTATATTCAGCTTGATAAATGGAAAACTAATAATTCCAATAGAGCATCTATAGCGATGCTTACATCCATTTTAAATTATATTCTTGTAGCTAGACATATGGTGCTACTTGGATACTTCCCCGAAGTTCAAGAAATAATAAGAAGCTGTTACGAACGCACTTTAAGAGTACTTCTCTTTTCTCACAGTCAAAAATATGCTAATAAGTTTTTATCTGGAAAGAGAATTAAACAAGCAGACGTTGATATAGAGCTTAGTAAATTGGAAGAAGACCCCACAATCAAAGATGAGATTCATAACAGCCTAAGACAATATTATTGGTATCTTTCAGAAACGTCTCATCCTAATCTCAAGTCATTTGAATATCGGTACGGGGCAAAAGATTTAAGCAGTAGACTAGGTTTGGATTGTCTTTTTGGTGGTGTTATGTCTTCCGAAAGAGGATATATCGTAATAACAAGAATTCTTCAAACCACATTAAGCGCACTGCGACCTTTTAAAGCCATAATTAAAGATGAATCAGGAGACTGGGACACTAGGTTTGAAGCATTAAACAAGAAATGCAATGAGATGGTGGATAATATGTAGTTGCAGCACTATTCTATTTCAATATGTTTGTTTTATTAGTATCTACTGAACAGAACGGCATCTCACTTGCGGTGCTCAATTTTCAAACTTTTTCAGGGTAACGGTCTGGGAATCCGTTTCATCTTTGGTTATTTCCTTCAGATTTAAGTATATTTTGCAGTTGCTCAGGTGTCATTATGAGTTCTGAAAACTGCTCTTCTTCTAAGTTGAGTATTGCTACCAAATTAGGTAGTCTCAATTTTGGAAGGTGTTGACTCCATGCTAACAATAGAGCTGCAATATGACTAATGTTTAAAATGAACCTCAGCTTTGGTGGATAGATTTTAACCAATTCTTCACGTATCTGCGAAAACTGATTAATTCGTTGCACAATACGCTCATCATCAAATTTAAGGTCTGCAACAACATCGTGTGCAAACTTGTTTCTAATATCACAAATCAACTTAAGGTCGTGATGCAAAGCTTTTGGTATCAAACCAGAAAAGTATGCAATGTTGATCTTAGTGTAGAATGACCGAAGAATATGCTCATCTTTGAAAATTGTATTGACATTTGGGTCTTTAACGTACGAAGTCTTAATTAATCGCTCCAATAGATTATCCAGCAAGATAGCTGAAACTATCACAACCGACCTATCGGATTCGCTTGCGAGTGTTTCCCAGAATGGGTGAAGCGAATCTAATTCCTTCTTATCTTCTTTATACGATGTATTAGATGGTTTATCATTATTAATCATCTTGTTTCCTCCTATTCAAATTGTCAATCAGACTAGCTTTAACGTTAGCTTCTAAATCAAGTTTTTGGTAAAGCTTCAAACTGTCTTCAACTTTCACTGATATTATTATATCTCAATACCATATCCAAGCTTTCCCAGCCATCAGGCGCGGATTATTCTGGGACATAATACCTGATTTGTAGTAGACCTAATTGGTATAGTGCCCCTGGAATTTGAAATTAATTGCATGGTTTTTCTCAATATAGGCAAGAAGCGAGTGTTTTTGAAGTAAGATTTGGTTAGGTGGATAAAAGAGCACCAACCATACACAAAGAAACATCTCCTGGCTTAGAATTTATTAGAAGGTGGGCAACAAGCTACGCAGCCATGGTATAGGTACAATTTGCCAGGAAGTGATAGCGCCGTCTTCCACTATCGGTCTTAGTAGATAATAGTTTTTCCTCATTACAGGAGATGTGTCAGCGATTAATGGCTGGTATTCAAACTTAAAAACAATCTTGTAACTATGTGGCTTGCCTTCACAGTGCCAACTTCCATCGAAGTATAAACCAGAAAACCGTTCTTTAATGTCCTCCTCTAGGTTATCTGTGACAATAATTTCCAGCTCTTCACCGATTGGCACACTCGTTATTGGGTTAGTCTTACACCATGCTTTAGTCTTGAAGTTACTGGATAAGAGTGCACCCAACCAAACAGAAGCAATTTCCGTAGGTCCGTGGTTACAAACAGTAACCGATACGACAGTATTCTTATCTCGGTTTGATAGTATAGGTCGATGCCAAGCTACGGCTGGATATTTAGTTCGGCGGAAAACACTCTCACTGTGACGCCAGTTCCAGACAAACGAGATTACACTTATTAGTATTGCCAGAGAAGCAATTCCGATTGACCACCACTGACTCATAACTATTCCACTATCCTCAAACCTCACTAATCATGAGTTCTTGTTCTCTTCCTATTCTGCCATATTTCATTTATTACTTCACCCACTTTTTTGAACTCATCATAGGAAAATTTGTCACTCTTAGCCATATTGCAAATTGGACAAGCCAAAACACAATTTTTAATATCATATCCTAAACTATTGACTTTTCGGTCTATTTCCAACCTCCGTCCTCTTTTAAACCCACCATAGAAAGGCCCACTCCATATTTGGTAAAATTCGTCTTCTAGTATTCCACAATAGTGACACTGTTTCCCATCTCTCTTGTAAAGCTCATTTCGTAATTGCCGCTTTTCAGTGCTACTAAGTTTAAATTGCTTTGCCACTTCTGCACTTCTCCTACATTCTATTATACGCTCTACAACTGACAATAACGACTGACTAACCTAGTAGGAAATTGTCAAATTTGGATAATCGGTCAGACTGAAGATAGAGAGCAAATAAGCTTTCTTATCAGGATTATTCTGGGGACATAATACCTGATTTGTAGTAGGCCTGATTGGTATGGTGTCCCTGGAATTTCTGGAATTTGCGGTATTGACCATTGTCCTTAATTCTCATATGATGTATCAGAAGAACAGGAAGCGGAGCTATGCTATTTTTGTCCCAATTGAGGAAAAGAAGTAAGCGAGGGTGTTTCGTTTTGCCCTGAATATGGGCATCGACTGGCGATAGGACAAACGTTAAAGGAATGAGTAAGGGAAAGCTAGCAGGAATCATCATAGCTTGCACTATAGCTATCATCGTGGCGATTGTCATAACTAGACCTCCGCCAACACCTATACCTACGTACACACTTAGTGTAAGCGTCAGCCCCTCAGGGGCAGGGGCTGTATCTCCTTTGGGTAGCGTATATGATGCCGGTGTGCAGGTAACACTGACAGCCAGCCCAGCTAGTGGCTACATCTTTGGCTACTGGAGCGGTAGTGCGTCAGACACCACACCCACCGTTACTATTACCATGGATTCGGATAAGAGCCTCACTGCTAACTTTGAAACTGCTCCGCCAGATGCAATCAGTTGGGATGAGGCTAAGAACCACATTGGTGAAAGAACTACAGTATATGGCCCTGTGGTTGATACGCATTATGCTAGTGAGAGTAGCGGCAAACCTACTTTCCTGAATATGGGCAACCCCTATCCAGACCCGAACCGATTTACTGTCGTTATCTGGGGTGAGAATCGTGGCAAGTTTTCTCAACCACCAGAGGATTATTACGACGGTAAAACTATTTATGTTAGCGGTCTGATTGACCCTTACGAAGAAGTGCCGCAGATTGAAGTTACATCACCTGACCAAATACATGAGTAATAAACTTCTCATAGCTGTAATACTGCTTATTGGAATCGGCATTGGGTTAGGCACGGGCTATGGTCTGTGGCATCCCGACGATAGTGTATATGAGCAGGCATTGGTCACCAGCGTCATTGATGGTGACACTGTAGAGTTAGCAGACGGCCGTCGTGTCCGTTATCTGGGCATTGACACGCCAGAGTCAGGAGAATATTACGCTGAAGAGGCAACGGCCAGAAACAAAGAACTTGTCGAAGGAAAGACGGTTGAACTGCAGCGAGGCGACCGAGACTGGGACGAATACGGTCGACTGCTCCGATACGTTTACGTAGACGGGGTGTTCGTTAATGCTGAGTTGATTGCTCAGGGATATGCAAAAGCCTATATATTTGACCCTGATGACCGATACAGCCAGATTCTTGTCCAATTAGAACAATACGCCAAGATGAAAAACCGTGGGCTATGGAGTCAATAAACGGATTATTCTGGGACATAATACCTGATTTGTAGTAGACCTAATTGGTATAGTGCCCCTGGAATTTGCAGCGTTTGGGAGTGGCTTCAGGCTACACAAGGCGTTAGTTTGTTTGATGGGGGAACGGACACGGCAAACGCCATCCTCGGCATCGCTGGAGAGTTGTACCAGTTTTTTTGAAATTATGATTTGCGCCCGCTAATCGAGTCTCTTTATTTCTCTTTCAGCGGTCTCCATTTGCCGAAACTGAATAATCGAGGGAATATAACCTTTCGTATTTCGTCAACAGCGAAGAGGCTGACTCCCCCTAGAAGAGCCACGCCCCACTTGTCAATACCAAGAGGGACTGTGCTGAAAGCAACCTGAAGGAATGGAACATAAATAATAGCTAGTTGCAGCAGTATCGCTCCTGAGATAGAAAGAACCAGCCATCGGTTACGGAGAAGTCCCAGCTTGAAGACGGTGTGCTCGTCGGAGCGGGCATTAAATGCCCGGAACCACTCGAATATTACCATAGACCCGAACACGATGGTGCGGGCTTCGTCCAGACTTACTCTTTGTTGCGCCCAGTTAAATATGAAGAATACGCCAACACCCATCAACAAGGCCATGAACCCAACGCGGACAAGCAGGCCGGGGAAGATAAGACCCACATCGGGATGGCGAGGTGGTTGCTTGAGCTCGTCGCCAAATTTAGGTTCGAGAGCCAGCGGAATAGACATCGCTGTATCGGTCACAAGGTTATTCCAGATAATCTGCACCGCCAGCAGGGGCGCTTTACCCACGAATAGCACGCTCAGGGTGAGCGCTACTAGCTCGCCGATATTGGTACTCAGCAGGAAGAAAATCACATTGCGCAACCGGGTGAAGATCGCCCTGCCTTCGTCAACTGCTGCCACTATTGATGCGAAGTTGTCATCAGCCAGGACCATATCGCTGGCTTCCTTGGTCACATCGGTACCGGTAATGCCCATACTGATGCCGATATCAGCGGCTTTGATCGCGGCTGCGTCGTTAACCCCGTCACCGGTCATGGCGACAACCTGCCCGCGGCTTTTTAGGGCGTTCACTATTCTCAGCTTGTGCAGGGGCTCGATTCTGGCAAACACAGAAATACCGTCAATTTCCTGTGACAGTTCCTCGTCGCTCATTGCCTGAAGCTCGGTACCGGTGATGGCCTTCCCCGATGGCAGGTCAAGTTGGCGGGCTACCGATTCCGCTGTTACCTCGTGGTCGCCGGTAATCATAATCACCCTGATACCCGCTTGTTTGCACAATTGTATCGCCTCTCTGGCTTCCTCACGGGGCGGATCGGCCATTCCCATCAACCCGACGAAAACCAGGCCGGAATGGATATCCTCATCACTCAGCTCCTCAAATTCATCAGGAAGTTCGATATAGGCAGTGGCGATGACCCTCATAGCATCTTTCGCCATGGAGACTGTGGCTTGTGTTATGCTTTCGGTCTCAGTCGCCCCAAGCTCAACAACACCCTTCGCGGTAAGCAGATATTTACTATACCCTAATAGTTTCTCGGTCGCTCCTTTTACATAGACTACCTTGCCTCCGCCGTCTTTAGAGTGAACAGTGGCCATGTATTGTTTTTCGCTCTGAAATGGAATTTCATCGAGGCGAGGTGTCCTCTTCTCTAGTTTCCCCTTTTCCATCCCTGCCTTGGCGGCAGCCACCACCAGAGCGCCCTCTGTAGGGTCGCCGTAAATGCTGTATCGCTCATCTTCACGGGTCAGGAGGGCATCATTACACAGGGCTCCTATTTTCAAGTGGAATCTTAATACATCCTCTTTCTCCAGGGTGAGTCTTTGCCCATCACGGTGAAATTCTCCGTCAGGCTCATAGCCCTCACCGGTTACCTCAATCCATTCGTTATCAAGGAAGATGCGTCGGACCGTCATCTCATTCACGGTCAGAGTACCGGTCTTATCCGAGCAAATGACCGTGGCTGACCCTAATGTCTCCACAGCCATGAGTCGACGGATTATGGCATTATGGCGCGCCATAGTCCGCATTCCCAGGGATAGGACAACGGTGACCACCGCTGGCAGCCCTTCGGGTATTGCTGAGACTGAGGCTGCTACCGCCAGCAGTAAGACCTCCAAACGGTCAAGACCTTTCAGTAATCCGGCCACTACCAAGATGCCAATGATGACCAGGACAATGATGATGAGATAACGGCTCAGCTTTTTGATGCTTTCCTGGAGGGGCGTTTCCTCTTTCTTCACCTCCTGAATAACGCTGGCAATTTTGCCCAGTTCGGTCGACATCCCGGTACTCACTGCTACAGCAGTAGCTCGACCATAGCCAACAGTTGTCCCTGTATAGGCCATGTTCTTTCTGTCTGCCAAAGTCAGTGACTCCTTCAGCACTCCGGTGTGCTTTTCTACAGGCATGGATTCGCCAGTGAGCGTAGCCTCATTTATCTTTAGGTTGGATACTTCTATCAACCGGGCATCAGCGGGTACTCTGTCACCGGTCTCCATAAGCAATATGTCGCCGGGAACTACTTCTTTGGCTAGAATTTCCTTGACTTTGCCGTCACGCCTGACCTTGGTCTTAGGCGCTGCCATTTGCATGAGAGCCTCCATAGCTTTCTCAGCTCGCAGTTCCTGCATACAACCAAAGACGGCATTAAAAAGTAAGACTGCCAGTATAACCAGGGCATCCATGTAGTGCTGGGCGATCAAGGAAATTATCACGGCAGCCATGAGGATATAAATCAAGGGGCTAAGGAATTGCTTCAGGAAAACGACTATCGGGCGAGTCTTCTGTTTACCTTTTAGCTCGTTGTACCCGTAGCGGCTTAACCGTTTCTTTGCCTCGGTCTTGGTAAGCCCTGAGCGTGTGGAACCCAGTTGCTCTAGAGCTTTGTCAATACCAATACTATGCCATTGTTCCATCAAAATTTACAAACAAATTATACTACCTGCGTAGTAGGAAGACACAACACGAGTTTTGGTTCAGTTTCAGCATTATGCCGCGTTCTCATGTCTATTCCCGCTCGTACTTCTCGCGAGCATTCTGGGGACATAATACCTGATTTGTAGCAGGCCTAATTGGTATGGTGTCCCGGGAATTCAGGAATTTGCGGTATTGACCATTGTCCTTAATTCTCATATGATGTATTAAAAGGAGAGGAGGTGAAGCTATGCCGTTTTGTCCAAAATGTGGAAAAGAAGTGGGTGAGGACATCACGTTTTGCCCTGAGTGTGGACAGAGGCTTAAGGTTGGGGTAACGCCAGAGAATACATCAGGACAAGGTGAATTAGCCACAGTACCAGAGGAAGTTAAGGGGTGGAGCTGGGGAGCATTCGTCTTAACCTGGATATGGGGAATTTGTAATAGTGTTTGGATATCGCTACTTTGTCTTATTCCCTTTTTTAATCTTGTGTGGGCTATCGTTCTTGGCATAAAGGGAAATGAGTGGGCATGGCGGAATAAGAAATGGGATAGCATCGAGCACTTCAAGAGTACGCAGGGGAAATGGAATATTGCCGGCATAATAGTATTTGTGATATCAATAGTAGTTGTACCAGTTGTAATCGTCCTTGCGATTGTTCTTCCAATTGTTGTTCCCGCGGTCCTGCATGGTTCTGCATGAAGTCTCATGAGCATCTATCCTATTCCGGGGAGATAACACCTAATCTGTAGTAGGCCTAATTGGTATGATGTCCCTGATGAATTCAGGACATCTCGACATCCCTTAGAAAACACATGGATGATGTGCCAAATATCATCAGGGAGACTTCTTACAGCTTTCTGGAAAGATTAGCCTTGCTGCGGGACGGGCAGAACAATTTCTCTGCCCTTGTTATAATTCTTCTTGCCAACAACCATAGTTACGACATGGAGGAGGGTGCCACACATGAAAAAATCTAAGAGCAAAGACGAAGTGGAAGCAGGAAAGAGCTCCAAGTCGAGGGATAGACAGGTTGATGAGGAGCCGATGCGCGCCGATCTCCAGGAGGTGATAGAGAGGCATTCTCGGGGCCTTGACGAGCGACGCCTCGAGGCGGTGGCGCGGCGGCGAGAGACAGGGCAGCGCATGGTTCGTGAAAACATAAAAGACCTCTGCGACGGGCACTTTATGGAATATGGCGCCCTGGCGGTCGCCGCCCAGCGCCAACGTCGAACCATGGAAGACCTCATGAGCAGGACGCCCGCCGATGGGGTGATTACAGGCATCGGACAGGTCAACGGCTCGTTGTTTGGAGAAGACAAGGCCCGCTGCATGATAATAGCCTACGATTATACGGTTCTGGCCGGTACCCAGGGATTCTTCGGTCACAAGAAAAAGGACCGTGTGCTGAAATTAGCCCTGGAGCAGCGTCTGCCTGTGGTCCTTTTTGCAGAGGGTGGCGGTGGAAGACCGGGTGATGTCGATGCGGATGGCGTTAGAGTAGCGGATCTGCATTTAACAACCTTTGCCATGTTTGCAAAATTGAGCGGAAAAGTTCCGGTCGTAGGCATCGTATCGGGCCGATGTTTTGCCGGCAACGCTGTCTTACTTGGATGCTGTGATGTGATTATTGCCGCCCAAAATGCGAATATCGGGATGGCCGGCCCGGTGATGATTGAAGGTGGGGGACTCGGGGTTTTCAAGCCGGAGGATATCGGACCCATGGATGTACAAACGAAAAATGGTGTTGTCGATATTGCTGTGGCTGATGAAGCAGAAGCAGTTGCAATCGCAAAAAAATATCTTTCCTATTTTCAGGGAGCGATTTCCCAATGGGAAGCTGCCGACCAACGCCTTCTTCGCAGCATGATTCCGGAGCAACGAAGATACGTTTATGATGTGCGGGCTATCATAAAAACGATAGCCGATACGGACTCATTTCTTGAGCTAAGACCCAAATTCGGCCCGGAGATGATTACGGGTCTTATACGCATCGAGGGCAGGCCTTTTGGCGTTATAGCCAATAACTGCAAACACCAGGCCGGGGCCATTGAAGCGGAAGGCGCGGATAAGGCAGCGCGCCTCATGCAGCTGTGCAATGCGCATGGTCTGCCGATGGTGTCTCTGGTTGATACTCCGGGATTCATGGTGGGGCCGGAGGTTGAACGCCGCGCTCAGGTTCGCCACGTTTGCCGTATGTTTGTGGTCGGCTCGCATTTAACGGTACCTTTCTTTACAGTTTTTCTGCGCAGGGGATACGGACTGGGAGCGCAGGCTATGGCAAAGGGGGGCTTCCACGAGCCCTTTTTTGCGATTGCCTGGCCAACCGGAGAATTTGGTGGGATGGGACTGGAGGGCGCAGTCAAGGCCGGTTTCAGGAAAGAACTTGAGGCGGTGAAAGACCCGCAGGAACGTGAAGCGCTCTACGAGAAACTGCTTGCCTCGTTATATGAGAGAGGGAAAGCCATCAATATGGCCTCTTACCTCGAAATCGACGCGGTTATTGACCCGGCGGATACACGCAGATGGATTATGGAGGGCTTGAAAGCCGCTCCCGCTGAAGGCACCGAGAGAGCAGGTCATGATTTCGTTGATGCCTGGTAAGAGGGAATCAATTCTGCCGACATAATACCTGATTCGTAGGAGACCTAATAGTATGGTGTCCCTGGAATTTAACGTAGTATCTTGGAGCCGGCTGCACCGCCTAGCGCCCCTTGAAGCTTGATGATTTGCGCTTCAGCTTTACCGTCGTTAACTGTCAACAGAGCTACTGTCCCCAGTTCGTAGCGATAGTTAGGGAAAGTGGGGCTGCCTGGGTTTACCCAGAGAACACCGTTGCGTCTTTCCAGTGAAGGCTTATGTAGATGGCCGAATACAATGACATCGGGCAGTTTTTCTTGCTTATTCAGATCCCAGGCCTCAAACTGATGGGCAAGCCCGATTGTAATTCCCTCCATATTGAGGATGTGTTTTAACTTTACTCGATTGTCGTTCATTATCTCAAAGGGATCGTCATCACCCTCTGCAGCTAGTACCGGTGCCACCTTTTGTAGTTCCTCCAGTACTGGCAGGGTGTAAATATCCCCGGCGTGTAGAATCAAATCGACTCCCCTAAAGGCCTCACTTATTTGTAGTGGGAGTGTATCTCCCCACAACTGTCCGAGGTTACTCCGAGTGCCAGGAACACGAATGTGAGTATCGGAGAGTAAGCCAATGAGCATGAGGGTACTACTTTAACAGAAAGAGAATTGTTTTTGCAAAGAACTAGGGGAATAAGAAATCCAATATCTTGTTAACATCTGCGGCCACTCCGTGCTCTTGTAGTGGGCGTCCTTCCAGGCAAGATTCGAAAATCTCCGGGCTATGGTGGATGGAGCTGATTACGCTTATACCCTCTTTATTCAGGTGGGCTGTAAGCCTGTCGGCAATCTCCTCCGAGGTAATCTTGTTAAGGATAGCCCAGACGTCAGCTATCTGAATTTGATTAGCCAGTTCTTTTATCTTTTTGGCAACCTCCAGAGAGTCAACAGAGGGCTCAACTACAACTAATACGCAATCTACGCTAGTTTCTACACCTCTGCCGAAATGCTCTACTCCTGCTTCCAGGTCAACGACGGCTACCTCATCTGGTTCAAGGCGGAGTTTCTTCAGGAAAGAACGACTCACTATGCCCATAGGGCAAGCGCATCCCTCCAGCGCCATAAGTATCTTCCCCACGATTACCAGCTTGATGCCATCCTTCTGAAGTATATACTCCTGCGGGATGTTGGCTACCGGCATCTCCTCCTTGACCAGTTGCACAGTCTCTTCGGTTTCTCCCGCCTTTACCCTGTCAATTATCTCCTGTTCCAGCTTCTGTTTACCCCCCAGTAAATCTATCAATGGCCGGCATCGCCTGTCGAACCCGAGCATGCGTTCAAGCCCGGTATTCGATTCGTCCGAGTCAACCACGAGTACGCGGCGTCCTCTATTTCGTAATCCATCAGCTAGCAGTCTGACCAGAACGCTCTTTCCGCTACCACCCTTGCCACACACTGCTATTTTCTGCATTCGTTTCTCCTTTCTGAAACCTTATCTACTTTCAGCAAGCGGTATTCCACGCTGCATCTTCTTAAATGGGTACCCACAATTTTAAACGCCTGGGGTATCTGCGAGCCGGGGGCAAAGGGCGGGAGGCTATAAGGGACCTGTATATCGCCTCCAGCATATCGTCGGCACCATTCATAGCCCCGGTCACTGCTGTCTGAGCCACTTGCACAATAAATTCATCAAAACTGGGTAACTTCGTCTGGTAATATGACTCGTAAGCATGCTGGTAGACATTGTCCTGGCTATATTCGTCAATGACAATCTGAGCGAGGTTATTCTTGATATTTCTGGAAAACGATTGAGGTTCAAAATAGAAAGTATACCTGCGCCCTTCGGGTAAGGGGTCTTCGACTAAGAAGGCATCCATCATTTCATCAAAGGCGTCATCAGCACCGTTTTCAGCTCCAATTGCTATCATGTCGGCTATTCTACTTACAAATTCATCAAGGTCGGTGAATTTCTCCGAATACTGTTGTTGGTAGACATGCCGTAGTTTCTTTCCTGCATTGAATCTGGCAGCAACTGCCTGACGGAAATCCTGTCTTATTACTTGTTTATAGCCTTCCGGCCAGAACTTTTCAGCAGCCGAGTCAGCATCTTCAGTATCGGGCATAAAGTGCATTAGTAAACGTGCTCCATTGGTGTAGATTCAGGGACCACCTCTGACATATATCACCTGTCCCGAGATGAAGCTTGATTCGTCGCAAACCAGGAAGAGAACAACATTAGCCACGTCTTCAGGTGTGCCAATCCTCCTGAGGGGTATCTTGGCGGCAGCGAAGCGCTTGAAATCATCCAGGTACATACCTTCTTTTCTTGCCATGGTTCTGGTCATTTCAGTATCTATGAAATCGGGGGCAACACAATTAACATTGATATTGTAGCGGCCCAGTTCCAGGGCTAGAGCAGTGGTGAATCCCTGTATGGCAGCACAGGCTGATGCGTAGCTTGTCTGGCTGTGCTCTCCTAAGCTGCTGGGAACGGGTGAAGATAGATTAACAATCTTGCCGTAGCCCTGCTTGACCATGTATTTTTGGGCAACCTGAGCACAGTTGAAGCTACCCTTTAGATGGACAGCAATAACAGAATCCCACTTCCTTTGTGATATCTTGTGGAACGGAGTGTCCCTTCTTATCCCGGCATTGTTGACCAGAATATCAACTCGGCTGAATTGCTGCACTGCGCGCTCGAACATTCGCTCCACCTCTTCCAGCTTAGATACATCAGCCTTGATGGCCAAAGCCTCATGTCCCATCTCCTTGAGCTTTCCGGCAACGCTTTCAGCGTAGGACAAGTCAATGTCATTAACCACCACCCTGGCACCCTCTTTAGAAAACCTGAGAGCAATTGCCTTCCCAATCCCTCTCCCTGCCCCAGTGACAAGAGCTACTTTCTTCTCCAGTTTCACTCCACCATCCCGAGAGCCTGAAAGATTTACAGTTTCCTCATTGAAAATTCGCAATAGCCATCCTTGGCGGTGGAAGCTACCATAGTAATAACTACGCTCAGCTCCAGGTCTTTGCGCAGGGTCTCCAAGGCCTTAAGGCAAGCACTCTGGCAGGTCATAAGGTTAGCTATCTTGTCACCACATTTTTCTTTTATTGTATTGAATAATTGGCATTGGGGCAGCCGATAAGCTAATTCGTTGGCATTATTCAATGTAATGGGCATCTTGAGAAACTGCTGGGTGCTTAAGTAGGCTGTCTCTATTAATCTTTGGGGGACATACGGGAAAAACAAAAGCTGGTGGCCGTTGCGGTCGACAGTCTCTTTGACTACTTCAATGGTTCTATCCGGATACTCCTCACCTAGCTGTATTGTCCTTTTCATCCACTTTTCGCCGTAGTCCTCGAATATCTCCTTGCCTATCCTTTCCGCTTCACCCGGCGCCTTCCCTTTAACAGCATCGGCGAATTTGGAGACTATACCTTCAGCACCAAATTCCTCGCGAATGAGCTTAATCATGTCCTCATTCAGATCAAAGGAATAAGGCTTAGGGGCTATAAATAAGTCGTACGGTGCTTCTCTAAGCTCTTTAAAAGGGTCGTTCGTCATTATTCACCTCCTAGGCATCCCACTGTTTCCCTTTAACTTCCGGCTTTGCATGTTCCGCAGTAGGCACCTCTATTTTTATAGCGTCTACGGGGCAAACTTCAATGCACTTGTTGCAGACTGTACACTTGTCTCTACGTGAAGCAAAGAGCACATAGTTCCCATCAACCCGGGGATCTATTTCCTTTAATCTCTCTTCCCTACTCATGACACGGGCTACGTGGAATACAGCCGTAGGGCAAATCTGCAAGCATTTCTTGCACAGAAAGGGGACCGTGCACTTCTTCTGGTCGATGGTGATTTTGGGGAACGGTCTTCCCCAAATAACGTCAGGTAGTTTTATCATAGTCATCGCCACACCTCGGCTAGAGCCGGCACGCTCTTTCTGGGAAGTAATTTGATGGCGCCTCGAGGGCAACCTGTCTCACAAAGACCGCAGCCAAAGCACTTAAACGGGTCGATATTGGCCTTGCCTGTGGTAACTTCAAATTTTAGCGCGCCCCACTGACACCGCTCGGCACAGATTCCGCAACTATTACAGGCATCATAGTCGACCTCGGCAATGTAGTGGCTCTTCAGGGGACCGATACCAAAATCAATAGCACCTCTCAAGGCGATGCAATCCGGGTAATCACACTGGCAGAAACCGCCGATAAATGGGGCGCCAAAGAGCATTAAGATGTGGACAAATCCTCTCCGGTCCATCTCATGGTTCCATTCCTTGGCTTCATCTATGTTGACGAACTTAACACCGCCTTTGTATCTTTCAGGCCACCGCTCCCACTTGAGCATACCTGGCCCCATACCCATGCAGGTATACTCCAGTTCGTTTCTCTCATCTATTGCCCGCACACCCTTTCGGCAAATGCAAGCTATCAGCCCTATGGGAGAACAGAGTTCCAGCACTCTGTCGGCATCCTCCAGTGGAATAACTTGGCTCCCTTGCTCGCGTGTAATCAATTCTCCCTGTATTTTGATATAACCTGCCTGATCACCCCTCTCCATAGCTTGTATGAGGTCTTCCGTAGTCGGCCCAGTCCGCGCTCCTGTCTCTAGACCTGCCTCGGCCCCCTTGAGACCTTCACCAGGTAACCTGAGCTTGTACATATTTCTGGCATAATTTTTGGGATTTAAGTACCAGATTCCGTTACCATACTGTGGGTCACCAAATTCATCGCATAACCAGCACATTTTCACCTCCTAAATCGTAGTGCTCAACTAAAACATCTC
>Ga0315547_1001681_pt1 | contig 16852 bp, 9 predicted proteins | sample SalMarSW160240MG_2_FD_202542 | JGI IMG/M metagenome (GOLD analysis project Ga0315547, IMG submission 202542) | Salt marsh sediment microbial communities from the Plum Island Ecosystem LTER, Massachusetts, United States - Salt Marsh Sediment SW1601-240 ...
ATCCAAGCAGACTACCTTGCATCCTGTACGATAACCTGGATCTATTGCCAGCACTCTTTTTTGCCCTAACGGTGGAGCTAGTAATAATTGTCTCAGGTTTTCGGCAAATACATTGATAGCTTCTTTGTCTGCTCTTTCCTTTGAACTATTAGCGAATTCGATTTCAAGGGAAGGTCTCAATAACCGTTGGTAACTATCTTTTATGGCTAAACGAACTTGTTCTGATGATTCGTTGTTGCCCTTGATGAAGATTTTTTCAAGACTTCTCAAAGCGCAATCCTGAGGAGGAGCTATTGATACTCTCAAAAAACCTTCTTTTTCTCCCCTCCTTACAGCTAATAGCCTGTGAGAAGGACATCTCTTCAAACGTTCTTCATAATTGAAATAGTCTTTGTATTTAATGCCTTCTTCCTCTTTGGCTTTTACCACTTTTGACTTGATCATTGCCTTTTTACTAAACAATTTTCGGATTTTATTTCTGGCCCTCTGATTTTCATTAATCCATTCCGATATAATATCTGTAGCTCCTTGCAGGACATCTTCAATAGTTGAAGCTTTTTCATTAATGAATGATTTTGCTCTCTCATAAATATTAGATTCCTGCTGCTTCATGATTATCTGTGCCAGGGGTTCAAGTCCTTTTTCTCTTGCAAGAAGCGCACGAGTCTTTCTTTTGGTTTTGTAGGGCAGGTAAATATCTTCCAGTTCAGTTAAAGCGTATGTATTTTCAAGCTGAGCTCTTAATTCATCTGTTAATTTTCCTTGCTTCTCAATGGAATTGATAATACTTTCTCTTCGCTTATCCACTTCCTTTAGTTTTGCCCATTGTTCTTTAATTGCCGTAATTTTGACTTCATCAAGGCTACCGGTTGCCTCTTTTCTATATCGGGAAACAAAGGGCACAGTAGCTCCTTCCTCTAATAACTTTACGGTGTTTTCAATCTGTTTAGCTGAAATAGCTAGTTTGCCTGTAATTATTTCTAGATGTTGTTTATTCATAAGATTTTTATCCCTTTCAAGCTCATGGTACTTTCTGTCAGTGAAGTGGATTCTATATTTCAGAGGTCTCTTATGCGCAATTATAGAGAAAATCTCAAATTAGAACTTTTTATCTACTATTTAAAAAGCTCTAATTGTAGCCCGTTAGCCTTCTTTCGAACTTTCTTTGAAGAAAAGGGAGCTTTGATGTTTTTAATATTTGAGGGTATATCGGCAAGAAAGGGAGAAGGATAGCGCTTTACCCTTCTCCCTCTTATCTTTCTACTTTCTGCATATGATATAAAAAGAGACTGTTTTGCCCGTGTCATACCAACATAGAAAAGACGACGTTCCTCATTTAAATCGGCTTTTTTATTATACTCATTATAAGGGATAAGTCCTTCCTCACAACCCACAATGAATACTACCTTCCACTCAAGCCCTTTGGATGCATGCAGTGTCATAAGCGTGACGCCTTCTACACGAGGATCGTAAAAATCGGTATCTTTACCCAGGCTAATTATAGTAAGGAATTCGGAGAGGTCAGTATAGGAAACAGCGCCTTGTATCAAAGGCAACCAGTGCGGTTGTTGTAATTCTTCCTCTTCTATGTCCATGGCAAGGGCAGCATGTTCTAATGCCTTTGGCAAATCCTTACAGCGAAGAGCTGCCACCACACTTTGTATATTCATTTCAAAATGCGTAATAGCCTGAGATTCTGTATGTGATAGCCTACCCCATCTTCTTAACCAATCAAAAATATTTTCATTACCAGAAAGTTCAGAAGGAAGCGTGTTAATAAGTCTTACAGCAGAATGCTTTGAAAGACCTGGTATCCCAATATAGAAAAGATTTTCAGCATTAAAAATATTTTGTGGCTCTCCAATCAATTTAATGCAAGCTAAGGCTGCCTTGACCCCTTTATTGTCTAGAATACTTGTGCGCGCAGTGCGTTGGGTCGGTATTCCTGAACGGCCAAGTGCCTCCGCAATAAAATCACCCACCGAATGCACACGGTAAAGAACGGCAATATCCCCAAATGAAATATCACTGGCATTTCCGTCGCCCGAACGTTCTGTATCAACGGCAAAATAACTCGAGCCACCAATGAGTTCTTCTATAGTCTTTAAGACATTCTCTGCTTCGGAGCTTTCAGTAGGCAGTCGGTTGATGTCTATACGCGGGGAACCTGATATTCCACTCCATAACTCTTGTTTATTTGCAAGTGCACAGCATGAAATCATATGACCACTAGCTTTCAAAATAGTATTAGTTGAACGATAACTTCTGGTGAGCCTTACCATGTGAGCATCAGGATAATCATCCTTAAAACGTGTAAAATACCCTACGTCAGCACCTCTGAATCCATATATAGCCTGATCAGCATCACCTATGACAAAAAGATCTTTACCAGCCGGAGCCAGAAGCCGCAGCAGCCGATATTGAAGCGCATTCACATCCTGATATTCATCAACAAAGATATGCTGCCATTGCTGCCTGTATTGCGCAAGTATTTCTTGATTATTTGTCAGAAGTGAAAGCGGGAGAACGAGAAGATCAATGAAATCAATGAGTCCATGTTTGCGTTTATACCTAGTATAGTGTCCGAAAACATCACCTATTTGCTTGTAAATATCTTCTGGAACAGCAATGCAATCCCCACTTTTTTCAATGAAATCAATGATACGCTTTTCCAGAGAAGAAGAATCTGATATGTTACCTGAATCTTTTGTCTGTTTGGCTATACGGGAAAAGAGATACGCCATGTCATTTTCAGAGAGAACCACAGGTTGCTCTTTCAGTTCAAATTCACTATGATTTTCAATGACAATCTTAAGGCCCAATTTATGAAAAGTAGTAATTTCCGGCCTTTCTTGCACCCCTTCTCTGGCTAATACAGCCTCAATGCGCCCTGCCATTTCTCGCGCGGCACGGTTTGAAAAGGTAACAGCCAGGATAGTTTGAGGTAAAACAGATTTTTCAGTAATGAGCCACATAATCCTCTCAACAAGAGTTCTTGTTTTACCTGTTCCTGGGCCGGCTATAACCAGAAGTGGGCCAAAAGGACTTTTAACTGCCTCCTTCTGTGCCTCATTAAGTCCCTGGCTGGGCTGATGTTTTTCTTTTGTAATTTCAAAATCCAATTTAGGAGCATCGGGTCTCTGAATAAAGGAAACCTTCATCTCTTTTTTTGCTAATGTATCATCTTCTTCTTTTTTTTGAAGAGGGAAAAAAGTTGTCTGCCCGCTGTAGTCATTACGTTCCTTGTCGGTAAAAGCCTGAATGCTTCCATATTGGCCATCAAAGCCAGGAGAAGCATGCACTTTACCATTTCTTACTCTTCTTATTGCTTCCACCAGGATGCTGGAAGCATGCTTTCCAATAGTATCAAAAGGTAAAGCAAGAAGTATCGATAATTCTGTACCGAGCGAGCCAAGCAGCCTGTGATATTCACGCTGAACCTTCTTGCTTGCAGATCCGCTGCCCATAATCTCGGCAACTATTTTATCCAACGAAACGATACTTTTATAGGAAAGTGCTGCGGTCGGTTTGCGTCCCATTGCATAATCAGCTAATTCAACAACCCTGTACATAACTCCCAGCGTGAGTGGCTTGCCGCAACTGGGGCAGATGCCATTATATCTCTTGCTTTGCTCTGGTGAAAGACAGACATCGCATTTTCTATGTCCATCAAAATGATATTTTCCTTCCTGGGGGAAGAATTCCAGAGTACCAAGAAAACCTTTTTTTGACCCATGCCTCAGTGCATTCATTATGGCATTATAACTCATTTCGCAGTCAAAAAGGTTAGCTTCTCTTCCAATTCTTGGCGCCGAGTGAGCGTCAGAATTACTTATCAGCGTATAACCATCTAATTTCGAGACCATCCAATTCATAGGAGGATCGGAAGAAAGACCCGTCTCCAGAGCAAAAATATGTTCCGAAAGATCCCTGTAGCACTCTTCAATAGAATCAAATCCTGATTTCGAGCCGAGAACAGAAAACCATGGTGTCCAGATATGTGCCGGGACCAAAACAGCCTCTTCTGAGGTCTCCAGTAGAACTTCAAGCAAATCTCTTGAGTCAAGACCTAGTATGGGACGACCATCGGAGCGTATATTGCCAATAAGATTGAGTTTATTTGCAAACCGTGCCGCTGAATCAAAGTCGGGCATGCATATGAGGTTATGAACCTTACGCGTTTTTCCCTCATACTTGTAGATATTACTGATTTCGCAGGTAATTATAAAACGGATGGGAGTTAAATCCTCACAGGGAAGTTTAATATTAAGGGAGGGGATACTTTCATCCCTGAGCTTGAAAAGACCTTTGCCATCAGGAATAAGTTTTTCTTTTATCTCGGCAAGCCATGCTGGATGAGTAAAATCTCCTGTGCCAATAAGGGAAACACCTTTTAAACTAGCCCACTGATATAGTGTCTCGAAACATAAATCTTTGGAAGTGGCACGGGAGTACGGAGAATGAATATGAAAGTCGGCTATGAAAGACATAAAAAATATTTCCTTTTAACAATAAGAGACTAATCCCTTAACATTTCTTCCAGAATCTCCGCAGCATCTCGGACGAACTTGGGACAAACCTTGGAAAATAAGGCTTCCTCTCTTGCTGTCCTCAAGCCTTGCGGAGTGCTGATATCACATCCCAATATGTCTTTACAGATAATTGAGTCGTGACGAGCTTCAAATTTTCCTGCAAATCTTTTGACCAATACATATGTCTTTTCTTTTGATTTATTATCTTCGGCTCTCATCTCAGAAATAGCATGCTTTCCCCCTCACCCCCGATCTCTCACTTCAGGGAAGAGGGAGACTAGATACGATTCTGTGGCGGAGAGGGTGGGGTTCCTTCGGGGGAGAACACCCCCGTCGCTACGGGGTGCTCACCGTCGCGCAGCAACTATCCCCCGGATGCGCTCGACTCGGCTTCGAGTCCCAGCGGATACTAAAGATGGACGCACGCGGTTGCACTCAATTCGAACCGCTGCCGAAATAACCGCACATATTAAAATACTGCCTGCTCGCCAACCCTATTTATATCAGAAATTATCCAGGATAGCAACCCAACTGCGCTTGCTCGGGATGACCTATGGAGAGATACCAAAAGCTTAAAAATCAACAGAAAAACTGCCACAAAGACCTGTAAATATGAAGGGAGGTAGCTCCATATTGTGGCCATGGACCATTCATAGACTTATATATCTAAAGCAAAGATATGTATGGGCTAAAATTCGTATCTTACACGAAACCGAAAAAGCTCTATTGATTGACAATGGTATGAAAATTTGGATCCCAAAACCGTGGTTACATGGAATAAGACTAAGAAACAATATCTTTGAGATCTACGTACAAGAAAGCACTGTTGGATAATTTCAATTTTTGAACGTACCAACATAGTGTTGTAATTTTTTCGGTAACTATTTCGGTAATTTTGGAATTATCTTGGGCATTCACATTAAATCTATAAGCAGTTTTGCGCCATTTTATGCGCTACATTTTTGGTTTATGCGCCACGCCTATACAGCTTTATATGTTGCACCCTTACCAACGCCTGTCATTCTCACTTGATCCACTTCAACTAGACCATGTAGATCTCTTAAGGCAGTTCTTCTTGATACTCCAAAGATTTTTTGATATAAGGTGTTTGTACAAATTTTACTTTCGTTAACTATCAATCTCAATGTTTTAATTTGTGTACCATTTAACCCTAATTCCTTTAAGTCTACCCGTCTTTCTCAAGGGATACCTGGCACCAAATCTAATATTTTATCTCCGGGGCCATAAAAAGTAACTTTAAAGAAATCGCCTAGTTGAGACAAAACAGGAGGTTTTAGTCCATGTTCTTTCATTAAATTCTTCATTCTAATGATTCCTGAACACTTGACTTTCTAAAAAGAGTATGGTAACTTATATTACTGTGTGGAACTATTTATTACTATAAAAGTAAAGGATTAAGACCAATGTTATTTCAAGAACCACTAAATTCTATTCTTGGACAATCCTCCAAGGTCAAAATTCTGCGGTTCCTTATTCGATCTCAGGCAGAACTCAATGGAACCCAGATAGCTAAGGCTGTTGGATTGTCACATGTAAAGTCTAACATTGCCCTTCAAGAATTGGTAGCTCATGGACTTATAACTATGCGGCGGATTGGAAGATCTTGCCTCTATCGACTTGACCAGGAGAATATTGTGATTAAAAAGTTGTTAAGACCATTATTTGAAAAAGAATATCATCTATCAGATGAACTCAAAAAGATAATTACAGGTGAACTCAAACCTGCTTACCCTTTAAGTATAGTGCTATTTGGAAGTATAGTCAGAGGGGACGCTCGACCGAATAGTGATATTGACCTCTTAGTGGTGATTCCGCAGGACAAGAATATGGCTCAAGCAAAACGGGAGATGGAAAGGGCAGGAGAGAAGGCGCTTAAAATATTCGGCAATCATCTCTCTCCTCTGGTTGTAAAGGTTGATCTCTTCTGTAAAAAATACAGGAGAGGAGAGAAGTTATATGTTGATGTAGTTAAGAATGGAAAACCCATCTATGGAGAGTCACTACAGGGGGTAATAAGTGTCAGGAAGAAGGATTAAAACAAGCAAAGTTGACCAGGAAGACTACCACAAATATTGGAAGAAGGCAGAAGAGTTCTATGAGACAGCAGAGGATAGATTGACTAAAGGTAAATGGAATGCGGCTGCTCTCAACGCTATACACAGTGGTATCTCAGCGAATGATGCCTTGCTTGTTTGCTTCCATGGGGTAAAGAGCATTAGCCCTAAACATGATGATGCCATGAGATTATTGACTTCACTGGTCGAACATGAAAAGACAGGGGCAAATGCTGCTCATCTGCGAAAGTTGATTGGCACAAAGCACATAGTAGAGTATGAAAGCAGACTCTTTACCCAAAAGGAGGCTCAAGCTTTGGTTAAACATGCCAAGAGATTCTTGGATTGGGTAGATTCTATCCTCCCGGATCGGTAGTGCAGTTGCTAATAACAAAGGAGGAGGAAAACTTATAAAAAGTTCTCCTTATTCGTCGCTACCGACGCCTTCCGAAGCCGACCGGCCTCGCTGACATTCGCTGCGCTCATTCAGGGTGCTCACCGTCTCGCACCCGTTACTATCCACGCGTTCCTTCTTCGTCCCGCAGTAACTATCCCCCGGATGCGCTCGACTCGGTTTCGAGTCCTACCCGAAATTAAAAGCTGGCGGACGCGGTTGCAACCAATTCGAACCGCTGCTGTAATCACCGCACATATCAAAATACTTCCTGTTCACCAACCCAACTGCGTTTCTTGGGAATGTCCTATGGACAAATAGCCAAGAGTTTACACATCAACAGAAAAACTGCCACAAAAGCCTGCAAATACGGAAGGAGGTGATTCTATGATCTCGCCAGACACTTTCCTGTCATTGCGAGCCTTCCGAAGGTAGGCGTGGCAATCTTATGCACCCAAGGGAAAGATACATCTGGACTCAAGTCCGTATCTTACACGAAACTGACAAAGCCGTATTAGTTGACAATGGTATGAAAATTTGGATCCCAAAATCGCGGATATACGGAATAAGGCTAAAGGACAATATTTTTGAGATCTACGTCAAAGAAAGTACTGTCGGGTAATACCTAAGACTTTATTCAGGCTGCTATACTTCAATAGTTAGCTCTTAACTTCTGGAGCCATAATGGTTAAGTATTGTGGCTCCAGAACTGATCGTTCTTGTACATAACGGAACGAGTGTATCCGAAGTTTTGCGTAGCAAAATTTCCCAAAGGGCGAGGGCGAGGCCCGCAGCGTATATGCTGTGTTATCTGATGTCGTGGAGCCCTCTTAAGTAAATAATTTTTTGATTTGATGGAATGATGGTAATCTCTGTTTAATTGATATAATCTTATGAAATAATTATAATCAAGGATGAAATATTAATTTTTCTCATTTCCACCTACTTTTTACCAACTTTAAGTATCTCCTTAACTACATTCTCATTTTTTAAGTTAAAGTCTTTTGCATAGATTCTCGTTTCACATTTTGGATATCAACCATTTTGCCCGCGAATCCAGCAAACTCCATTGGACGATGAGTAAATATTATCACTTGGAGTCCGTACTTTTTTATTGCTTCATTTATTAGCTCAATCATTTTATTTGAACGGTCTGAACTAACATGTACGAAGGGGTCGTCAAGGACAAGACACTGGAAATCTCTTCCACTTAAATGCTTTGCAACAGCTAATCTGACGCAGAGAGCCAATCCTTCTTTTAATCCAGATGAACCGTCATTAAACTCTAATGATATATCCTCAAGGCCCCTCTCACCTAGACGAGTTGGAAATAGGTATTCGTTCAATTCCACATCATCATGCAAAAATCCTGTAACATAACCCAACGAACGCTTTACTTCTTCCTGTATTGGGCTAACCACTGCTGATAAAGCTGAACGATACTGTTGCTCTAATACTTCCTTTAAAAGTCCATACGATTTTGCAAGTATCTGCTCTTTGTCAAGTCTTTCACTAAGAATTTCCACATTGGATTCGGCCTCTGCTAATTCTGAATATGCTCCCTCTAAACTTACAATGCCTATTCTACCTTTGAGCTGATCTATAGAAGTTCGTTGTTGTTGAATTAATTGTTCTTGATTTTCTATTTGCTTTTCCAGGCGCCTTATTCTATTTATTGGTCCTTTCTCTAACTCCTCATACCGCTGCTTTATTTTCTCATACTCTTCAGTTCTCTTCTCGAGATTTGCTTTTGCATATCTTAATATTTTCTCCTGATTTTCCTCTGAGCCGTATTGGCGAATAATTTCACGCTCTTGGGTTCTTGCGTTTTCCAAATCATCGGAAAAACGCTTTTGCTCTGCTTGAATCTTAGCTAAGCCTCCTCTTTTTTCCATAAACTCTTCCTTAACTTTGTCTCTGTCGCCTCTTGCCTTGTCGAGGGTGGCTCTTATGTCTTTCTCTTCCTTTTCCCTCTTCTTAATAAGTTCTCCAAGGTCGGCGTCAGTAGGATTCAATTTTATTGCATTAGGCGTCCTCTTAATTTTTTTATGTTCTTCATATTTATGCTCGAGACCTTTTAACCCAAAGGTTATTTCGCCGATTGAACGCTCGTCAACTCCTCTTCTCTCTGCAACTAATTCCTTTATTTTATTTGAGATCTCTTTTTGGGTCCGATTTAGTTCTTTCAGTTCATCTATTGATTTTACATCGTATTTGTTCAACGCCTCCTGAATACCTGTTTTCAGACGCTTAATGTCAACCTTTGCATCGTGTGCTTTCTCTAATTTAGCTTTGACCGTGACCTTCCCCAAACCTGGTGCTCCCACACTTACGCTCTCAGTCCCTGTTGCAGTTAATTTTTCATTTTTGATTTTTTCTCCATCTACTTCAACATCAAGTGAGCCATTTTTTCCAGGTTCAACATTTACTGCAAGTCCTCTTGCTTTTAAACTCTCTTTCAATACTTCGATGTCTGTCTGACTCTTGATAAGTCTATCTATCTCTTTGTTGGTGGGCACAATTGGTACTTCTTTTTTCCTTAGATCTTCAATTTTTTTATCGATATCTTCTATCCTCTCTCTCTTTTTCTCCATTTCCTCGATTTTTTTCATAGTATCGGATTTGGTCCACAAGATTCGGGCATCCCTTGTCAGTTCCTCGCATTCCCTAATTTTCATCGCCTCCTCTTCCACTTTTTCTATTTTCTCCTGTAGGAGTTTTTCCAACTGGTCACATAAAGCCTCCAGTCGAGAAAGGTTCTCTCTCGCTTTTTTCTCATTCTTTTGCAACTCTTCTATTTTCTTTGCTGATCCTTTAAGATCCTTTAATGCTTTTTCTGCATCTTTAACCTCTCTTTCTGCTTCCTTAACCCCGGCTTCAGATGTCTTTAACTCAGACTCAATCGAAGAAAAGTCAATTGCCTCATTTCTAGCATTTTCCAATTCTTCTTTTGTCTCTTTTATCTTTTTCTTAAGTTCGGGGAGTTGTCGTTGAAATTCTTCTAATCGTTGTTTTTCGTCATCCACCCTTTTTATTTTATCCCCAAGTTCAATACAACTATGTTGAAGGGACTGAATTTCTTCTTCGATTTTTGATATGGGCGAGTCCTTACTAGTTTTTCCAGTCATTGTAAAATATTTAGAATAGCGAGCTTGAACAGAATTTTGAACGGCCTGAAATTTCGGAGTAACGAGTACGCCTTTGCCACCTTGTGTTTCTAAGTGGAGAGTAGTAGTTGGATCCCCTTCTTTATCAGTTGGGAGTTCGCGATTTTCCTGAGGAGCCCATAGCCAGTGAAAAGCACCCCACTGTGAGGGCTTACTTCCCCTTGGAGATGGCAAATCCGCTTCCAATAGTTGTATTAGTTGTTCATCTGCGGATTCATCCTGGTTTAGAAGAATAGTTTTTTCACCAACGATTTTATATAATGCGGTCCCTCTCCTTAAATTGAAATTCTTTTCTACACGATATCTTGTTTTATTGAGAGTGAATTCAATCCGAACTGTTGATGTTACATTTCCAGAAGCAGTAAGGGGTTTAATACGTTTTATAGCCCCAGCATGAGAGCTAGACTTGTCAAAAAATCCCCTACCCAAAGCTTCCAATACGGTTGATTTTCCCGTTTCATTCGGTCCATATATAACGGTTGCATCCTCGTCAAAATCAATTCTCGTTTTTGTGTGCTGCCTCCAGTTTTCGAGTTCAACCCAATGAAGTTTCATACTTCCACCTCCTTTCCAAATCTTTGTAAGTTAGTAAGTGCCTCAATTATTATTCTTCTATTTCTTGAATCAGTTTCATTTGATAGTAATTGTTTCAAATATCTTTCAGTCTGATTTAAAGTTGGGTCTCCAAAATCAACTGGTTCTTCTAATTGAGGCGGAACAGTGATGTTGAGTGATTCTAATTTTACTCTAAAGTTCTTATGCATCGTTGTTTGAAATTCTAATATATTATCAAGTTCTTCTTTAACTTCAAATGGCAGTTCACCAGTAAGGACTAATCTAAGCATATCAATATCCTTAATTGATTCAAAATAATTTTTAAGTTCAATAAGTGAGGAAGAATCTTTCATTTCAAACTCTCTGGATGCCCATGTCAATTGGCCAGTTTTAATAGGTTCAATTTTAGGCGTATCCCCTTTCTCATCAATTTGAACCAACAAGCATTGTCCAGCATCATCTTCACTATATCTAGTTTGTTCATGAGTTCCAGAATATGCTATTCGGGTTACCCCAGTACTATCTTCAAAAGTTCTATGGCTATGCCAATGACCTAAAGCAAGATAATCTATTCCTGTTCTATCAATACAAGATGGGTCAATCGGCAAATCTACATCTTCCCATCTTGCTACAGGAGATTTTCCTTCTAAAGTTCCATGGGCAACGCCTATATGAATTTCATCAACTTCGTGAACTACCGGAATTTTTTCAGTAAGGTCTTGTTTGGTAAACTTTGAAAGGATTGGACAAGGATGAAGAATCGCACCAGGAACCTCAACAGGATCATTTGTACTAAGGATTTCAAGGTGATTTACCCGTTGAAATATTTCTCTATTATAAACACAATCTGCGCCCAGTATATCGTGGTTCCCTGGGAGAAGATAAAGCGGAATGTCGGGATACTGATTAAATATGGTAACAACTTTTTTAACGTCCTCCTGACCAACCATATTATGCTCAAAAATATCACCACACAAGAGCACGAAGTCAACTTTTTGCTCTTGAGCCGATTTCAATACATTGTGGATTGATTCAATTCGGACCTCACGCACAATAGGGCCAGCATCTCCAAGACCCCCACCTTTCATTCCAATCTGCCAGTCGGATGTTTGAATAAATTGAACCAATTTATTACCTCCTTATAAATACTATTCTTTATATACTTTTATAATTTGGATTCACAAATAAATAAATTTTAAGTTTTCAAGTGGGCGGAACGATTTGAGGTAACGGTATCGGTGTATGCGAAGTTGTGCCAAAGGCACAATTTGGGTGAGCGTAGCGAACCGCATACACCTTGTTATATGAAATCGGGCTTTTTTCATTGTTATCACCTGCCCATTAAGCTTAGAAAAACATCTGGAGCGCCACCAACATTCGGTTCGTATGGGTGTTTGCGTTTAGGCTTTAGAATATTTAGATATGCTGAATAATTCCAAGTACTTGCTTTTCGTTCAAATAACTTATAGCAACATCCATCTGAAACTATCATTCTATTGCACTTTGGATATTTGCTGGCATAAGTTGATGCCTGAGAAGCACCATAGGATAATCCTTCCCAAAGTCTTTTAGATTCTAAAATAATAATACATTTATTGGAACTTTTATTTTCCTTACTATATGGTTTTTCGAAAAACGCGATGTCAATATTATTCCACTCAATTTTGAGTTTTTGTTCTGGCCATCCAAGAGCAAGTAGCAACGGAACTATTAAAAAAGTTCTTGTTTCGTGCTCTTTAACATCTTTACCATTGCTGTGATACCATTTAACAAGCCGCCTAATCCGACGGATGGTTTGAGTAAAATCTTCTGCATCTTTTGGACGCAATCCATAGTTAATCAATATGTCAATCAAATCTTCATCACTTAGTTTCTTAGGAGGTTCTGGAATCGGCGCAAAAGATAGTGGTACTCCCGGCTTTAATACATTGCTGATAGTTTTTATTGTAGACTGTTTATTAATTCCTCTAAAAGTCCCTCTGGTTAGACCAGGTATTAGTTTTTTGTTTTTAGGCTTCGTCCATTTGACATATCTACAATGCTGTAAATCCCAACCTTCCACGTCATCAAAAACAGGCAAATGAACATAATCGTCTTTTACAGTACCAACAGCCAAAACTTCCCATAATTTACCAGATGGTCTTTTTAATACAACAATATCGCCATCTTTAACTTGTTCTGCAAATACTGTTATATCATTCGGCTTGTAAATATTCTTATAATATTGGTCGTTCTGAAAGTATTCTCCGGGGTCTCCAGGACCAATAAGCATTACCCCATATTTTAGAAACGCCTCAGAGTAGCCCCTTCCACCATCTCCAGCAGCAACTTGCCAGTAATTCATTTTTTCACCCCAATATTTTTAAAGCCCGATTTCATATAACGGTTCCGGGCTAAAAGAAGTGCGAAGCATTTTGAGGTTAGTTTTTTAGCCCGTGTTATACGACGTGCGGTTACCATTCGGAACCTGTGGCAAAGGTCAGTTTGTCGTAAATCCTTGTAATTGGAACACTTGGCTCAAGAGCTTGAAATTGCTCCAAGCCATACATTAAAATATCTTTTTGAGCATGCTCCACACACTTTACGTATAAAGGGGCCGAATATCCAGGCTGAGTAGTGTTCTTAAATGGAAGATTATGAGCACTCCGGAAAGCTCGGGCGGCATTACTGTCAACAATTATGAAAAGTTTAGGATTCAAAAAATGCAGAATTTTTGTCGCACCAACGTGAAAAAATTTTGTTTGATTCTCATGCAATGCACCATTTCCCTTAGCCGATAAAGTATTATAAGCTGTCTCTATAGCATGAGAATTTTGTTGTAAATTTGTTTGAGTAAGATTGAGGTTTATAAGCGGATCGAGTAGTGGCCTTATTTCTTGCAATTTGGAATTCAGGCGCGAGGCAAAACCACCAGCTTCGATTTCATATTTTGCAACCAATCCTTTACCCATCATTCGTCGCATATCAAAAGAAATTAGACCAGCTATAATGTACCGCAAAAAGGACGTATCAAAGGGGTCTGTATCGTCCACAAAACGCTTTTCGTAAATTTGATTGGCGACTAAATTATAGTGCAATCCAACTTCGTTATATCGAGCAAGTTTTCTCGTGGCGTTTTTTAAAATCACAATTGTCTCCTCTCATGTCGTATAACGGAACCAGCATATACGCCGTTGCGACCGTAGGGAGCAATGTCCCGAAGGGCAAGGCGAAGCCGAAGCGTATATGCTGTGTTATCTGATGTTGGGACATTTTATTCCTCAATGTTAACAATAAAGTCGATGGTATTCCCACGTTTTGTCTTACCAAGCACTTCATTTAAATTAGAACGTTCGCCGTCTTGATTAAAATATCTGCCAGCACCAATATATTTTTCTACAGAAGGGGCTATTTCGACTAATTCATTCCATGCAGCAGTCCATGTTCTTGATGAATCTGTCGTGTGTGGGTGATGTAGAACAACACCCAGTGTTTCTTTTTTGACAATATCGTAGAATCCCTCCCTTACTTTTTTTCGCCATTCACTTTTTGTTACAGCTTTTCCTCTTGGACTAAATACATTCAGATCATGACAACCCAGTATCATAACTTTACCGAAAGGCAACTTTACAAAATGAGTTGATAAATCTTGGACCCTTACCAAACCATTTTCTTGGCCTGTAGTTGGATAAGATTTACCCGTCCACAAATATCGTTTTGCTTTTAAATCCACTAATGCCACCAATTCCACGTGAAGTTGTCTAATTGAAACATTGCTAAGCGATATTTTGTCTTTCTGTGAATCTATACCTATTGTGATAAAATCCGTACAGGCGAGTAATTTCTTCCTTAATTTTTCATCTATCAACAAATCACATTGTTTTTCTGCTTCGCAATTTAACAAATTTAGAGCCGTTTCATTTGGATTTTTATTATCTCCAACATAGGTTAAAGATTGTGGCCAATCAAAGTTCAAAAAAGCACCGCATGTAATTAAGCAATCGACTCTTTTTCCTTTAGGCCATTTGTCACAAACCTCTTGCAAGAGTTTCTTTGAAGTATTTCCATCCCCATTCCACTCTCCTACAATAACAATGCGGGCTAAAGATGGATTAGGATCTTCTTTGACTTCAATCAGCCATTGTGGTTTTCTATCCTCCAAAAGTGCCTTGAACTTTTTAATGTCAGATTGCACTTCAGGGTTTAAGTTGCACCAACGAAAATCTTTCGAAAATAATCTTATGGTTGGAAGGAGTTGTTTAATAGTAGGAAGAAAATCTCTCAGTGTATCATACCATGCTCGTTGCTCATCCCTATAAGGAGGATCGTTATCCTTGGCATCGGTTTTCTCGCATAACTCAATCCATTTATTCGCGTTAAAACCTATTTCTAAAGTGTCAGGATATTTCAAAAGCGATCCTTTTCTACAGGCTGTAAAATGTTGCGATTCATCAAATTCAACTATGAATCCGGGTTTCGGAACATAAAAATCAACCCTTGGCAGATTAGATGCTCGTACAAAATCTTCATGCCCTCTGCATTCTTTAAGTGATAAAAAAATATCCTTTATCTCATGATAAAACTGAGAATTTATGAAATCTTCAGGAAGCACACCCACTTCAAATTTATAATTGCTTTTAACTTCTCCGTAGATTTTTCTAAGCATCTTTTCGATTGTTTGTTTGCATTCGGGACATCTTTCATTATGACTTACCCCGGATTGCACTTTTCTTTTCCTTCTATTGAGGGGCTTTGAGAGTTGCTTCGCTGAAGGAAAATTCTCTACGATTTCAAATCTTAATCGCCCCAGATAATCATTTGTCTCTCGACCTCCACCAAAATCTGACGGCTCGAGTTCCTCTCCATTTGCATATTTATTGGCTAATGAAATAACATACTTTGAGGGGTATGCTTTTTCATCAAAAACAAGTTTAAATTTCTTCGAGTTTCTACCTTTGGGAATACCATCCCTATCAATCTCTTGAATAGCCTTGAGGATATGATTCCTTGCAATATTAGTCGGTATCATAAGATTCAATTCCCATATGTCCCAATTTCAGATAACTTAAAATAACCGAATTACTTCGCTTATGCTCCCAAAATGGCAAATTTTGCGAAGTACTTCGTTTATGCATGGTTATAACCGAAGCCCCGGATTGTAACTTTTTACTGTCATCATCTTGAGGGAAATCAGGGCCACATCCTCTTTTCAATCTTGCAAGACTTCCCTTGCCACCTTACTCCTCTAAAAAATAACCAGCTGGTTTTTTGAGAATTTTGGCAATTTTGACCAAGGTTTTTATGGACGGCAGTGATGCCCCGGTTTCATAACGGGAGATGCTTTTCTGTTTGGAATTGATTCTTTGGGCAAGTTGAGTTTGGGTTAAATCAAGTTTTATGCGGGCTAGCTTTATGTTTTTGCCAGATTTTCTTACCCCCATTCGTTTTCTCATTTTGAGAAGAGCCCGAGAAAACACGTGCCCGACTATGTCCCTTGCGGTGTCATTTCCTCACAAGAGGACCATTGTCCTATATACTTCACGCTAATAGATAGCATATATCATTTTATGATAAAGGCAAGGTTTTTCTGTTGTGAAAGGTGCAGAAGGTAAGAAAATACCGGGACAAAAGATTCAAACCCTTGCTCTCTTAGATGATAGGTACAAAGGTTCGAATTGGTTGCACTGGCGGAGGGGCTGGGACTCGAACCCAGACGGGCATCGCTGCCTTTCACCGGTTTTCAAGACCGGCTCCTTGCCAATTCGGACACCCCTCCTTATGGCTTCTCTATCCATTTCGCTCCCTGCATGTAGGAGCGCAGAACCTCAGGGATGAGGATCCGGCCATCTCGATTTTGGAAATTTTCCAAAATGGCCACTACCGTTCTTCCTATGGCGAGGCCCGATCCATTGAGAGTGTGCAGGTAATGAGTGGATTTGTTAGCTTTAGCTCTGAACTTGATAGAGGCTCTTCGGGCCTGGTAATCTTCGAAATTGGAGCAGGTAGATATTTCCAGAAATTTCTCCTGACTGGGAACCCATACCTCAATATCGTAGCCAAAAGCAGCGGCAAAGCCGAGTTCCTGGCCAGATAGTTTCACTACCCGATAGGAAAGCTCAAGCCTTTTTAATACCTCTTCCGCCTCCGAGG
>Ga0315547_1001682_pt1 | contig 16835 bp, 18 predicted proteins | sample SalMarSW160240MG_2_FD_202542 | JGI IMG/M metagenome (GOLD analysis project Ga0315547, IMG submission 202542) | Salt marsh sediment microbial communities from the Plum Island Ecosystem LTER, Massachusetts, United States - Salt Marsh Sediment SW1601-240 ...
CGACGCGATAGTAATTCTGTTTATCGGTTTTGGCGACTTCGGCCAGATGCCAGGCGATGGCTTCCCCCTCGCGGTCGGGGTCGGTAGCCAGGTATATGACGGAGGCACCTTTCGCCGCCTGCTTGAGCTCGTTGACCAGTTTGGTCTTGGCCCTGGGAACCACGTATTTGGGCATAAAACCGTTCTCTATATCCACGCCCATCTGCCCCCTTGGCAGGTCCCTCACGTGACCCAGCGAAGCCTTGAGGCTGTAGCTCTTGCCGAGAATTTTACCCAGTGTCTTGGCTTTCGCCGGCGATTCTACGATAACCAGTTTCTTACTCATTATCCTTAATCAACTCTCACTCTATATTCCTGCCGCAGTTCCCGCGCTAAAACATAATTCATGGTACCCACCTGCTTGACGAGCCCCTTCAGTTCCATCATTGCCAGCGTGCCGCTGACTTCAGCGGCCGGCAGGCCACTCTTACGGCATACCTCGTCGACATGGGTCGGCTCGGCACCCAGCTGCTTGAGCAATAAGGACTCGGCTTCGGATTCCGGTAGAACCTCCCGCATTTCTATCTGCCGGGCTACCGCCGTCAGATTCAATTCTTCCAGGATATCGGTATATTCCCTCACCAGCTTGGCTCCTTCCTGGATAAGATGATTGGCGCCCCGGCTTACCGGGGAAAGGATACTACCCGGGATAGCGAACACTTCCCGGTTCTGTTCCAGAGCCATACGGGCGGTAATCATGGCGCCGCTGGTCTCGCCGGCCTCGGCAACCAGGACGCCCAGGCTCAACCCGCTAAGAATCCGGTTGCGGCGGGGAAAGTTCTCCGCCCGGGGCCTTGTGCCCGGGGGATACTCGCTAAGCAGCGCACCACGTTCCATAATATCACGGGCAAGACTCTCGTTTTCGGCCGGGTAAACGGCATCCAGTCCGCAGGCGAACACGGCCAGGCTCCGGCCGCCGGCTTCCAGAGCGCTGCGGTGGGCGACGGTATCAATCCCCTTGGCCAGACCGCTGACGATGGTAATCTTGCTCCGGGCAAGGTCAGTCACGAGCTCTTCGGTTACCTGCTTGCCGTAAACGGTCGCCCGCCGGGTGCCGACCACCGCCAGGCACCATTCGTCTTCCGGCAGCAGCTCGCCCCGCACGTAAAGCACCGGCGGATAATCGTATATCTCCTTGAGTCGGCCCGGGTAAGCGGAATCGTTACAGGTAAGCACCTGAATGCCGAATTTGTCCAGCTTCTCCATCTCGGCATCAGGGTCGATTTTATCACGCCACTTGCCGATGGCACGCAGAGCCGCGCTATCGAGTCCGGCGCGCTTCAGCTCGCCGGGAGACGCTTTCCAGGCCTGTTCCAGACTGCCGAAGTGGTTTTCAAGCTGGGACAGCCTGACCCGCCCGATGCCGGGGATGTTATTGAAGCCTACCCAGTATTTAATATCCTCTTTCAAAGCAATGTTAATTCTAGCACAGGGGTAGGCCGATGACAATTTACTCTTACAGCAGTGGGTTACTTGACATCACCTTTAACCTATATCTATAATCGGGGCAATATTTTCAACTTAAGAAAGGACATTTGGAAATGGTAGGATTGGATGATGATACTGGGTTGGGGCAGTGTGGCGGAGAGGGTGGGATTCGAACCCACGGTAGCCTTACGGCTACACACGCTCTCCAGGCGTGCCTGATAGGCCACTCCAGCACCTCTCCGCGCTCTTTATTTTAGCAGATTTTCACAACGGGTTGATAGCATTATGGCGGAGAGGGTGGGATTCGAACCCACGCTACGTTTGCACGTAGACCGCTTTTCGAGAGCGGCACCATCAGCCTCTCGGACACCTCTCCAAACGTCTAAAATGAAGCTAAATCAGCTTGTTTTCGCTATTCTTTTAAAGTGCTATCCGACAAATTGGTCACGGATTGGTCACGGGCTGATTCAGTATATTTATTATACCCGCTAATGAGTACATCGTCAAAGCGTTTGGCCGCAGCTTCCTGAAGTCCCGGAGCTACGTGACTGTAAGTGTCTAGAGTTACCGCTATGCTGGAATGTCCCAGACGCTCCTGGACAATCTTTGGGTGTATTCCCTGCTTTAACATTATAGAGGCATGGGTATGCCGGGCATCATGGAATCGTATAACCTTAACGCCGCAACGGGCGGCAAGAGTCTCCCATGCTCTTGTAATGGTATTCGGGCGTAATGGCTTACCTTCGATGTTACTAAATACCAGGTCAGTATCGAATAATGGCTTGCCTACCATATCCCGTTCTAGTTTCTGATTATCATAATGTGCCTTGAGCACCAGGATTGCCGATGGTGGTAAGGCAATAGTGCGCTTACTCTTGGCAGACTTAGGCTCAGTGAATACATAGCTGCCATCACTCAGGTGGTGAAGCCCACGATTAACCGATATCACGCTGTAAAGCAGGTCAATATCCTGCCATGTAAGACCAAGTAATTCAGATCGCCTCATGCCAGTAAATAGAGCGGTGTAGAACAGAGTGTAATATTGAGAATCTTTAATACCATCAAGGAATTGTGCTATCTCATTCTCATTCCAGGTGTGCATTTCAGTATGACCGGGGCGTGGTGGGTCAACGGCATCAGCTACATTACGAGGAACTAATCCCCACTTAACAGCCGATTGCAGAGCTACATGAAGAATCACATGATGATATCGCACCGTCCTGGCACTCAGCCCGTCATTCAGCATAGCCGTGTAATGTTTTTGAATATGGTCAGGGCGTATCTCAGTGAGCGGAATACTGCCAAGTGAGGGTGTAAGATGTACCCGGATGATCGACTCATAGCGCTCATAGGCACGAGGCGTTAGGTGAGGCTTGGCATAATCCTGTAACCATCGGCTTAGAAAATCAGACAGGGTATCTTTACTTGGCTTTGTAAAAGTTCCAGTATCCAGCTGGTGAAACAGCTCTCCAAGGCGCTTTTCAGCGTCCTTTTTAGTCCCCTGCACTGTAACTCTTTGCTGTTTTCGCCGCCCGGTGGTGGGGTCAGTCCCAACGTCAAGAACGATGGAATAGCTACCCTCAGATCGCTTGGTTATATGTCCTCTCATTTTTGTACCTCCTCGGGTTTAACTTCGATAACTTCATCAGTAACTTTGTTGAATGCTTCTACTATCCTCTTTTTCTCTTCAAGTGTTTTTACTCTTGGAATCGGAATTTTGAAAGAAGGAAGGTACTTCATGCACGAATTCAAATAATTTGAGTAGTCTTTCTGTATGTCCTTAGGCTGCGTTAACCAAATAGGCGATATAACCCAAATTTTTGATTTCTCGGGTTCGCCTTTTGATTGAAATAAATCCAAGTCTAATTCGAACGTTTCAAGATCTTTTAGATTACCGTGTTTGATTTGGTATATTTGCTCCAACGTACAATATTCGTGAACCCACCAAGAAAGCCACCAGGTGATGTTAGGGGGCTCTTTACCTTCATTCAAAGTCAATATTGTGGGGTATAACCTTGATACCCATATTGCTTCGCGTCTGCTCATAGGCATAAATCCTTGCTCCATCCAGTAAATCTGCATTTTTAGCAGCATTGTTAAAGAGCCTGGGGAAAGCGGGAAATGTTCTAAGCTCCCCAAGGTCCAGGGTTTTTCTTGAGGGCTAGCCCACATGTCCTGCAAGTTAGAAATATTGTCGGCCACTATTTTTTGAATCGATCTTTTTTGAGGTATTTCTTCTTGCTTCAGACCATATTTGTCGTGTTCCCTAAGTAGATGGTTACGGATTTGATTAGCGGAAAAATCACGGTTATCTTTCTTCACCTTCACGATTGCATCTTTAACATAATTTTCTATATTCCTGGAATGCCCTCTTGGCATATACGCACCTCCTTAGAGTGATTCATGCGCACTTTCTTGTAATTGAACTTCAATATAATTAATGCGCATATAAGCATATCTAGCTTCACTAATGGTACTCAAGAGCTAAATATATATGTACATATGTGATAGCATAATACTAAACAGGCCTGGTGTCAATAGGGAGGTATAGAAATGGTGGACGATAGATTGACGTTTTCGGTAGAAGAGTGCGCGAAACGGCTTGGAATTGGGCGCAATTCAGCTTATGAGGCTGTGGCTAGGGGTGAGATCCCGGTAATCAGAGTCGGGAAACGCCTGCTGGTGCCGAAAGCCCAATTGGACAAGCTTTTGGCTGGTGAAACTCCTTTGTTCAAATCACAGAAAAAAGGAACGGTCGAGTCCTAACAGAACCGGCAAAGGGAATGATTAACACTTTTCTCTCTTTATTCGTAGTGAAAGTGACCTGGCTGAGTGCGTTACTTATACATGCTTGGCTATATAGTCAGAACACATCATTATTGCCGATTAGTCGTAGTGAGAAACCGGCGTGCAAGCATTGCGATTAGGAGAAACGGTATGCGGCGCAGGGAATCCATAAAACCCTTACAGAATGTTGGAAGAGCTATCAGAGTGAGCCGAGTCTACTTGGAACCCGATGAGATAGCACGCCTGGAGGAGTCAGCTACCAACCTCAGGGATTGTCTGCTCATTAGGCTGCTATTTCGCCTGGGCTGCCGGGTCTCGGAGGCCCTGGGTCTTGAGGTAAAGGATATAGATTTTACTCAAGGCATGGTTACCATCGAGCACCTTAAATCACGTATCAAGCTTGCTTGCCCTATGTGTGGTGCTCGACTAGGGAAGAGCCACGCCTACTGTCCAAAATGTGGCGTAAAAGTAGAAGAGGCGGTAGCCAAAGAGCAAGAACACCGCCGAATGAGAACACTGCCTCTAGATGGGGATACATTAGAAATGCTGAAGGATTATATCAGGCGTGGCGGTCCGGTTATTCGGAACGGAAAGAAACTCCTATTTGGCATCAACCGGCACAGAGCCTGGCAAATTGTTGGAACATGTGCTGAGAGAGCCAGGTTACCCAAGTTGGTTAACGCGGAGACGGGGAAGGTGCACAACATTAGTCCGCATCGACTCCGAGATGCTTTCGCTGTTCACGCGGTAAAACTTGATGATTCCGGAGATGGATTAAGAATGCTGCAGGAGCACCTCGGGCATGCCTCTTTCAATACAACCGCCAGATATAGAAAAGTCGCGTCTGTTGAGCTTAAAGAATGGTATGACAAGCTGTGGCAGAAAGAGGTAAAACCGGATGGAGCTTAGACCAACAAATGGTGGCTTCATCAGACCTTTTGGAACCGCCTGGTTCATTGTTGAGTTTCTAAAAGGCCACGGACCGTCAGACTCTAAGGAGATAGACCCTGATATCGGAGCTCCAATGACGGACATTCACTTTGAGTATAAGAGTGCCTTGCACCGGGCTCATGCCCAAGATGTTGTTGAACGGGAAGAGGAGAGGCGAATAAGGCGCGGCAAATCTGCCTACACCGAAGATGAATATCGTGAACGGTTGCAGTACTTCCTTGACCACATACCTTATAAACAGAAAAAAATGCGATACGCCAGTTTCACGCGGTATTTTGGTCACTTAAAACGCCTCCGTTGGGTCGAAGAGACTGGTAAAACCGAACCATCGACTTTCCAGGACGATTACCCACTGGCACCATCCCGGGTCTACTATCGCCTTACTGATGCCGGCTGGAAGGCAACAGCGCCTGAGATATCCGACCCGTTGATGACCCTTTATAACTACTCCAGAGAGCAGCGCAGCTCCAAGAGAAGCCGCTATATCAGAGGGCTTAGGTAAAGAACACTTTAGTTCACTACAGAAGCCTTCTATTGTTGATTACAGAGCCTCTTTCTGACTCATCATTCCTGATGCCCCGACTAACTGAAAACCTCTTGCGAGGCTTTTTTATGCCTTCTATTCCCTCCCTCAGGGGGGAGCGGATGCAATTGCTTCCTCTCCTGTAACAATATGTCCTTTTGTTGGACAATGAAGCTAGAAACATGCACTTTAACAACTGAATAGCTTCAAGCCCGACCTGAACGCTTGCCCACAGGAACGAATAAACAAAGGGGGGTCAAGCGATGGTAACGATGATAACAGCATCAGCACCGCTTAACGGCGATAACAGTAATCCTCAAGGGCATTGTAGCTGGTGCGGTAAGATTTGGGTATTAAATGAGAGGCAGGGCGTTTGTCCGTGGTGTGGTAAGCCCGCAAGCTGTATAACAGCCACGTCAAAGCCCCGCCATGTAAAGTCTAGGTCAAACAGAAAACGAAAGCAAGACGACCACAACGGCAACGGCTACGACCAGCTACAGGGCGAATGGCTTACCTATTACAGGGTAGCTTCCCGCTTCGCTCACAAGGCAAAGGCAGAGGATACCGAGGACTTACTCCACGATATAATAGTAACCCTTGCCGATGTGGAGCGTAACAACGGACACAAACCGTTTACCGAAGCCGTGATGTATCGGATAGCCAGCCGGACAGTGGCGGACTACTGGTTCAGCCACTACAGCTATAATAGCGGTCTGGACTGCAAACACTGTAGCAAGGCACAACGGCAGAGGTGCAAAGAGGATAGCCTCTATTCCAAGTGTCCTAAAGCTGTGAAGCTGGAGAGCATTAACAAGCCTATCATAGATAGCGAGGGGCATACCACCGAGCTTGGGGAGATGATTGCCGATGACAAGGCTCTTGACCTTGATGCCTGGGTAGATGCCCGAACCTTCCTACTAGGTTTCCCGCAAAGGCTCTTACTGATAGCCAAAAAGCTGAATAGCGGAGATAACCTAACTCACAACGACAGTCAGTATCTTTATAAATTCAGGAAACGAGAGCAAAAAAAGTTATTTGCGGGGTGATATTTCAGGTCGTTTCGGAGACTTATATAGTGGCAGCACGTTTAGGCTAGCGTATCGCAGCTAGACGCAAGCTGACTACTAGGTGAAGCTGGCAGCCTTGCCCACTAGCCAGATAGCCAAAAGGGGTGAATAAACTTGGAACAACTGAATATCGTGGGCAAGCGTTCAGGGGATAACGGCTTTGTAGCTCATAAGGCTACACTGGTAAACGCTCTTTCCCGTGTTTTAGCTGACCGTGTTATGGTCGGCGACTTCACGGTAGGGCGTAAAGGCTTTCTCGGTTACGTTAAGGCTCTGGCGGGTTCTAATATCATCCGAGTAATACTCGCCAGCGGTGATGCTAGCGTAGCGCAGGTCAACGGAAAACGGCTGAGAGTAACCTGCGGAAGCAATACCAGCTACCTTGAGGACTTGGCTTGGGTGGGTGAGAAAACACCGCTCACTTTATGCGAGGTCAGGATAAGCTCCAAACGCATAGTCCAGCCCAATATCGGCGGACTGGAGCTAGCGGAAGCTCTTAACAGGGTGATACCCTTCACCGCCAAAGAGGACAACAGACCTGTCTTACAATGCGTTCTCTTCAAAGCGGGTGAGGGTAAGCTCACACTGGTAAGTGCCGACGGCTTCAGGCTGGCGGTGGTAACGCTGGATTGTGCTGTTGAGGGGCAAGCCCTGATTAACCGAGATGAGCTAAGGGGGATTGCCAATGCCCTGCGGAAAGCGCATCGGGTAGCCTTGAGCTTTGAGGCAAGCGGTGATAGCCTTGACGGCACAAGCCTTGTCATTGATACCGAGCTAATGCGGTATAGGTGGCGGGGTGCTGAAGGGCAATTCCCTGACTACGAGAAGCTCATACCCGCCGAGGCTCATATTACCGCTCACCTTGATACGGTGGAAGCTGGCAAGGCGATTGCTTCACTCAAAGCTCTTGCCGATAGCAAGTCCTACCCGATAGACCTGCACCTCAACGGCGGTGTGGTGATGTCCAGCCCCGATGACAAGGGGGAAGTCACCATGCCAGCCGATATTGAGGGCGGGGAAGTCAGGGTGAGAATTGACGGCAGTTACCTTACCGAAGCCTTGAAAGCCTGTGGTGGCATGGTGGACTTCAAGCTCACCGACGGCAAGTCACCAGTCCTGTTTGCCGTTGACGGCTATCAACTGGTGGTCATGCCCATGCTGACAGGTGAAGCTAAGGAGGGGGACAAGGTGGAAGCCAAGCCAGAGGACACCGAGGCAACCGAGCCAGAAGCCGATACCGCCGAGGAAAGCGAAAACACCGATGGCGAGCAATCCGAGGTTGGGGAAGCCGAGAAAGCCCAAGCGGTAGCCGAAGCGGAAGCGGTTGTAAAAGCCGAGAAGCCGAAGCGCAGCCGTAAGAAAGAGAAAGTAGCCGTAGCCTAAAGAACGCTTGACCAAACAAACGACGCACGAAAGGGCGGCGCAAGCCGCCTTTTTGTGTCTTTTTTTTGTAAGGGGGGTATTCCTGCCCTGTGCGGGGATATCCCCCTATTTTTGTGCACTGAAAGGAGGTAAATAAACATTGAGAGAAAAAGTAGTCAGGGAGTTTACCGTTAAGCTCAATAACGGTAAGACGGTCAACGTGACCTGGCATGTCAACTATTTCGCCCACGCTGACCATCTTGAATTGAGAGGGTGTATGACCAGCACCGGTTATCGTTCCGAGTTCATCAACAAAGCCGACGATGACGAGCTTGACCCCGAGTTGGTAATGGAACACGCCCGAAGGGTCGCCCAGGAGTGCTGGGAAGCAAACGAGCAGAAACACGGCGTTCAAACTGCGATGTTCCAGTAGTAAAAACCACAAAATCTACAGGGCTATTTGTGCCTGAAAGGAGGTAATCCATGTCTATTAAGTGGAGTGGTCTCAGGGTAATCGAGGCAATGGGCATGGCGGAGGAACACGTCAGCCAAGCTATAGAGCCGCTGGAACAAGCTTTACTGGTGGTTGAAGAAGCCGCTAAGATACCGAACCTGCCCGACTACATGAAAGACCGTGTTAATCGCCTTATTGACGAACTCAAGCGAATGACTGGTGGTATCGTGTACGGCCAGCAGATGCCGAGCCGACTGATAGCCTCTATCGATGCCATTCGCAACAACATACCCAAAGAGGCTTTGGAGGAAGAAAAAGCCAGGGAAAGAGCGGGCACGCAACAGGTGCTTGTCTAATCTAATTCAATCTCTATTCCAGAGGGCTACCCTTGCCCAAAAGCTGAAAGAAAGGAGGGGAAGGTATGACAGGGCAACTCGACTTATTCGACGGAGTGAAACTTACCGAGCCTGAGCCGGTTACTACAGTAAGATTGGGCCGGAAGACAGCCCAGATACCGCTCCGGAAGCAGCGTAGGGAAGCTATAAAGCGGCTGATGGAGGTACTGGAAGGGCTAGAAGGCAAGGACATCCATATCGGCTCTTACGACGCTGGGGGAAGGCACTTTTGGCTGGATAACCTGAAGCTCCTGCGACTCCAACTGGAGTGGCACCCTATCAGGCTCAAAAGCGACCAGGGCTATGTTCCCAGCGTAATTGTACTCTGGGGAAGCAAGTCGGCTCGCGTCAGGATATTCACCGATTACCTGGTGGCCATAAGGAAGCAGGAGTATAAGGGATACTGGCATTACTTGCTGGACTTCCGTAACGGTTTCTGGCAAAGCCCGATTGACAACTACAGGTCGCACTATGCCTGCCTGCACATAACCAGGTTCAAGGACTAAAGAAAGGAGATAATCACAATTGAATAAGACAGTAGAGAAAGGTATCTCCGATATTGTGGGATGCCTGACAGACCCTATTATTGTGTTCCCGGGATGTTGGGGGGATACGTTGCCGGACTGGCTCAAGACATCCATTACCCTGGAGAGGATGATTGGGGACATGGAAATGCTGAAGGGTGAAAACCCGACTGGTACCGATGCTGAAGCCTGTACCTATCTCTATACGGCTGGTCTCACCGCGCCGATGGACCATGACTGGAGCCAGAACCTCTACGTAGCTACAACGGCTTATCGGCATTGGAATAAAGGCGAAATGCCCGCTGACATTGTTGTTGATTCAATCAGCAACTATCAGATTGGGGAGTTGAACCGTTTGAAAGCATGGCTCTATCGGCAGCGCAGCAAGGCCAGGCAAGAGAAGGACAGAGCAGAGCGGAGGCAAGAAAAAGAGGAAGCCGAAGCGCAACGGGAAGCGGAGCAACCGGCATTGTTTGAGTTCTAAAGTAATCGGAACTAACGAAAACAGGCTGGGGATGATATTTCCCCGGCCTGTTTTTTTGTTCCTGATTTCCATTTTTTAGCTTGAAGCGTAAAGATATATATCTAAAAGTAAGCGGCGAATATTATCAACTCGATAATAACTGTAACCAGAGCAATGAAAACGACAATAGGAATCAACACCCACTTGGGCGCCGTCCTTTTCCAGATGCCGACAACACCGATAGCAAGTCCGGCAATTGGAATAATAGCCGCCGCCAACAGATTTACAGGCGTTTTCGGGATATATGCCCAGGCATAGCTGTAGCCGAGCATACCGATTAACAGGAAATGGCTAAACAGGGCAATAATTCCGATGAGTATCGGGGCGACGGCAGTGGATACCCGCGCCAGCCAGCTGCCGCGAAAGACGCCGAATAGCACCAGTATTGTGACCAGTATGACTACGGCGGCGGTTATCGGCAGCACCGGTGAGGAGTGTTTCACCTGGATTAATAAACCGTCTTCTCCCCACCAGCGGTTGCCTTCCGAGTCCATCCTCTGAGCATACACCGAATCGCTGTTGCTAACATACGCGTCTTCGCTGAATCTGGATACGATGATAAAACCATCTGTGCCATCGCTGATAACGCTGCCATAGCCGACAGCACGGAAGGGCGGGTTCTCGGCGATCTCGTCCGCAGCATCTTGCCAGAGTCGCTTTCCGTCAGCGTCCAGCTTTTGCGCGTAGATTTGCGTTCCATCCTTGAAATCACCGGCTTCCCAGATAACGATGCTGTTGCCGGCATCGTCACCGGTGATATAAATATCCCCGATAGCAGGGCGAGGCGAATCTTCTGGAATATCCCGGAGCGGTACACCGCCATCCTGCCAGAGCGGTTCGCCGGCCGCGCTTATTCTTTGAGCGAAGATGCCGCTGTTGCTCGTTCGGCGGGTATCTTTCCAGGCGATAACACAACCGCCCGAACCGTCGCCGGTCAGTTGGAGGTCCGACTGCATTTCGGGATTGTCGTATATCAGAATGCCCGTATCTCCCCAGAGACGACTCCCATCAGAATCCAGCTTCTGAACGTAAACATTCTCGTCAAAACCGGTAGCAGAGGTTATATCCGTCCAGGCGACGATAAAACCGCCCGTGCCGTCATTGATGAGCTTGGGCCTCTCCTTTTCGCTGATAATACTGGTTATGGAGACTCCGCCTTCACCCCAGACCATCTCGCCGATTTGATTAATCCTCTGAGCGAGGACTTGCATGCCCTCACCGCTTGAATCTTCCCAGACGAAGACGGCGCCGCCGGAGCCGTCGCTTGCTATCGGCATACCCCGGTAGGCCGCCTGGATATCACCGACGAGAACACCTTCATCCACCCAGAATAAAGCCCCACCAGCGCTTACCCTCTGGGCATAGACCTTATTGCCATGGGTATCCCGCAGCAGGATGGCGCCGCCGGAGCCGTCCGGTACCATCCCCACCAAGCTTTGCCAGCCTCCGGTCGGCTTGAGCCACACGAGCGCCTTCCCATTTTCCCAGACGTCATAGCCCTGAGAATCCAACCTCTCAATGTAGATACCGTTGCCGTCTCCCCAGGCTACGATGGCCCCACCGGTGCCGTCGCTGACAGCCAGAGGCGCACTACCTTCGCTGTCTAGTTGCTTATTTGCCTCTCCCCATAGCAAAGCGCCATCGGCAGCCACATGCTGGGCATAGATGCCATCGCTGTAATTGTCAGGGGTGTCCTGCCAGAACAGGAAAGCCCCACCATTACCGTCACTGACTATCGCCGGAGCTTTCGGCGGCGGCAGCGCCGTACCACCCATGCTGCCCAATAATCCCCCCACCAAAATAGCCAGCAGGAAAATTGATAGGGGCACCGCCAGCCAGGACATGCCGGACTTCCTCGAAACGGGCTTCTCATCCCTGCCTTTTATCCCCGCCTGTTCAGCTATACTTTCCCATGAGCCAGCGGGCGGCGTGGTACGAGACGCCGTCAGCTTCAAGGCCTGACCGAGCCGGTTGCGGGAGGTCTGGCGTATCTCCAGTTCTTCACGGCAGCGTGAGCAGGACGCCAAGTGATCTTGGACCTGCTCCCGTTCTTCATGTGAGGCCACACCTTCTAAATATGCCGTTATTAGCTTGTCTATATCTTTACAGTCCATATCCTTCGCTCTTCCGTGCATATATCGTCCGGAGTGATTTCAAGGCGTAGTGAAGCCGGGACTTGACCGTGCCTAAGGGAATATCCACTATTTGGGCAATCTCTTCGCAGGAAAGCTCGCTGAAGTAACGCAGTACGACAATCGAACGATACTTGGTATCCAGCGCACTCAACGCTTTCATAAGCTCGTCATATTCTTCCCGGCTTATCATCAGTTCCTCGGGTAGATTGTCACTGCTCTCCGGCTGAAAACCCTTCTCCTGGGTCTCTTCGAGAGAAAGGAAGACCGGCTTGTGCTTGCTCTGTCTCCTGGAACACTTGTTGACGGTGATACGGTGCAGCCAGGTGGTGAATTTGCCTTTTTCAGGATTAAAAGTATGGCGGGATTTCCAAACCGACACGAACACTTCCTGCATGACGTCCCTGGCTTTCTCCACGTCTCCGGTGATAAGGTAAGCGGTTCTGAAGACCAGCTTCTCATATTGTCGAAACAAGGCCTCGAAGGCATCGCTATCACCTGAACGCCAACGTTCAATTAAATCCGGCATAATTCTCTCAGTGCAATTATAGTCCTGTTGGGAGAAATTCGTTCAATGAATTTCTCAATTATTTGACACTGAATGAGTGATTAGGATATTCTCCACATAAAAAGGAGAGCGAAGAAATGCAGGCTTATTGTGTTAAATGCCGTGCCAAGAAGGAAATGAAGGATGCCAAAGCTATCACCATGAAGAACGGCAAGCCAGCGACCCAAGGCGTATGCCCGACCTGTGGCACGAAGATGTTCAGAATCGGCAAGGTCTAGGTCTACTCCTACATAGCCGACGGAATTCAAAGGGGCTGGATTTTCCCCGGTATCGGGATGTCCAGCCCTTTATTTTGCAAATCACACTTAACAAGCAAATGTATCCCAACAAAAGCCTCTTATGATTTGAGGTCTCAACATACTAAATTGTTGAATGCATTCTTGGCTGATTAAACATGATGATATATAAGGACTCACCAAAAATATACCTGAATCCCGTTTCCCTCAAGCTGGGGAATGCCATATTCTATTGATGCCGTACTCAAAGGATTACCCTTCAAGTAGAGGGAGGGGGTACGGTTGCAGTCTATCAACCACCTGTTCTCCAACAAAGGCAATATATCTTGGATTAAATTGTCTTCCAGCCTGGCCCCGGCAAGATTATTGAGTCTGGCTAATGCCGAGACGTCGCTGATTTTATTTCCGGTCAAACTGACGTGCCTGAGCGCAGTAGTGCCTGCAAACGGTGAGATATCGGCTATACTGTTATAGTCCAGATATACAATGTCCAGTGCTTTCAAGCTTGCCATGGGACTTATGTCGCTTACCTGGTTATATCGGCAGTGCAGCGTGTCGAGCTTCATGCAGGTTTTCAGCGGCGAGATATCGCTGATATAGTTCTTCGAAATATTAATATGTTCCAGTTCATCCAAACCGGCCAGCGGAGATATATCTCTGATTCTATTGCTGTGAGCTTCGAGGTAATTGAGGTTGCCAAACGCCGCCAGTGGCGCCAGGTCGTCAATATTGTTGCTGGAGATGTCAAGGGAAACCATGTTATTCAAACTTGCCAGCGGGGATATATCTCCAATCAGATTATCACAAACGCAAAGACCGGTAAGGCTGGTGATTCTGGATAAAGGAGAGATATCCCGTATTGCATTTCTGGCGACGGAAAGCACCTGCAATCGGCGTAAATCGCGGAGCGGTGAAAGGTCACTGACATCATTTGTATTAAGGTTGAGAAATTCTATGTTGTCGCAGTACTCCAGTCCCGTCAGGTCGGTGATACCCGCGTTTCTGGCAGCAAGCGTTTTGATTTCCTTCAGCTTCCCGGCATCGATTTCTCCCGGTTGTATGCCAAGGCTTTCACATATGGCGCTTTGCAAAGCCCGGTCGGGAATAATACCGGTCTTATCGGCCATTGATGCTGATATTCTGCCTGCACCCCACGCGCCCCCCGCTATCATCACCAGCGCTGCAACCAATAATACCGGAGTAATAATGCGTTTCTTGTTTTTCATATAAGACCATTAATGGATACCATTAATTCGCTGTCTATCAATAGTAGCCGAATATATTTACTCTTGACATCCATGCTACTACCCAATTATTGATGTCGGCACCACTGACTTGGGATAATTACCTTAAAAGCTCAACTTGTTGGTATCTCAGCGCGCTAACGTGTCACAAAATGAGTAATTGTTGAACACTTTTTAGTTACTAACGAACATACTCAGACTATGCATAGTGTCTGTCCACTTCATAACCGTATCGCCCCGGACAGCCGTACCCATTCTTATCTTTATGTGGATTCAGACGTGTATTGTAAGTTGAGCGCTTAAAGCGTCTTCCGCAATAGCTACACTCAATAACATGAATAACTCCGCTCTTAAGCAGTCTAGTACCACTATAGGGGTTACTTGTTCTCTGCATCGGGGGAGCGATTAACACTCCTGATGAAGTAAATTCAACAGGATGCCTTGGTTTGTAAGGTGTGTTCGTGACTTCTATACTTTCAATACGGTCAACTCTGTAAGCTCGAAGTTCACTTGTCGTAGTCTTCACTGCATATAATAAGAGATTGCCATCCTTTGTCCGCCGTAAGCTGTAGGGTTCAATTATTCTTTTTGTACCTCCATAACCTAGCTCGACACAGAGGTAGTTCGCAGGCGCAAAACGGACAGTCTCCAAAGGTACCTTCTCTCCCCATACCCAGACGGTCGGTGGTGGTGTCCATTCTGCTTCCTCGCCCTTACCCAGAGAAATCGACGGCAGTTTCTCGGGAGCTAACTTTCCATCAAGCCAATCAAATAATTGTGGTACTTCTTGCCAGAAGTTATCGAATGGCGGTAATGCTGGCAATTGATGGCTGAGAATATTTGCCCATTCCGTCTCTAACTCTTCTCGATAAGGAGAGTTCTCTATCGAGTCGAATGAAAATACTTCTACCCCTTTTGTCTCGCATTTCTCGATATATACAGAGCGAATTAACTCAGCATGTGGGCGAAAATCCTGCCGTCGAAAAAGGTTAATGATGTCATAAAGGTCTCGGGGGCGGGAGCGTTCGCCCATTGCTCTAAGCTTTTCAGCAAACAGCTCTTCGAAACTATAGCATCGAACAGTCGCTGGATCTGGATGTCCGAAATATTAGGAAGGCGGATTATGTCCGCGTTGGAGTATGTAGGCAGATGGAGATGAAAGTGATATTCGTATCGCGAATTGCATGGGTACAAGAGGACTATATAAAGCCAACCGAGGATACTAAGCTAAATCTTCTAGTGAAAAGCGGAGACCAAAAAGACGCTTCATCACGCTTTCTACTACGTGGCGATAATCATTAATTTCCGTATCAGTAATCCCAGCAGAAGCACGTTCATGTATAAGCTTGCACCGGAGGCCGTAATAGTAATCTATCTTCTTCCTAACATCATTTAAAGAGACGGATTTCTCGACCTCGTCTACAACATCTTTCCTGTTTCTAAAGAGTCTAAGCAAGTCGATGTCGCTATAGTGGTGTTTTGCTTCATTTACTAGGTACTCTTTGAATGCAATCTCTAGGGAACTATCTAGGATAATTAATGTAATTCTGTTTCTTTGCTCCAGCCTTTGCCCGGATATTAAATCTGCTGCGATGATGCTCTCATAAAGACCGGTGGTCCATGGCTTGCTAGATGCTATTTGCCTGTTAAAGATTCTGCATAAATCGGCGTATCTGAGCTTGGATTTTGGAAGTGGTGGCAGATATGACTTCTTGGCACTGGGAAAATCGTTTATCTTAACCTCTTTAATCTCTCCACTGGTATACTTGAAGACACTTTGTGGCCAAGTTCCCTCAAGTCGCCGTGATAAAGATGCATAATCTTTAACCACCTCTACTAACCATCTTCGGAGAGCAATGAAAGTGTTATGATTTGTGTTGATCTCTGACTTGCTACTATTCCAAGGCATGAATTGAACAGGCCCATTTAGCGAGATTATAACCCTAGTTAGCGAGACGCTCGGATGAGGTTGTCCCGCTAAGCCTTTAGTGAAGCCAACCTCGTAGGTTTTTAAAGCCCGTGCGACCAATCGGTCATTACAATAAAAATAAACCCCATACTCACCACCAGCAGGACTCGACACTTTACTTAGTCCCGCTAGCACTTCCACTTTTATGGAGCCCCCATCTTCAGCAGGAATTTTCCCTACGTACTTCCTGGGTTGATACTTTGGAGGATATGCCCATGCTTCGAACGTAATTGGTTGCAACTGGTCGGAGCCAATCTTGATATTTACTCGTTTATCGCTTAGAAACTTCGCATATGTAGCTGCTAAATGGTCTTTCAATCGCGATATTATCTCATCTGTGATCTGAATTCTGAGTCTTGACAGTTCAATAATGGTTGTACCAGGATCGATAACATCTACTTCATAGACTGGTAACATCCAATCATCATTCTTTAGCCACTCATCATCGAATTCCACTCTGTAAGTTGTATCATTTTCCCATCGAGTCGTTATTTTAATATCTTGAGTGTAGACCGTCAGCGATAATGGGACACGAAAGGGGCTACTAAAACCGTACACTCTAGACAGGTTGGCACAAGCTCCTGAGAGGTAGTAGACTAACCTCAATATAGAAAGGAGCTAATGTGTCCCAGT
>Ga0315547_1001683_pt1 | contig 16834 bp, 19 predicted proteins | sample SalMarSW160240MG_2_FD_202542 | JGI IMG/M metagenome (GOLD analysis project Ga0315547, IMG submission 202542) | Salt marsh sediment microbial communities from the Plum Island Ecosystem LTER, Massachusetts, United States - Salt Marsh Sediment SW1601-240 ...
AGAAACCATTTGTTCTGCATCAATTTGTCTAAAACAAATTTTACAGATTTTTTCATTTTTCATATTAACTATTTATTATTTAGACCCCCAAACTCAGCCCAAATTAACATTTAAGACCTTTCAACGCGTTTTATTTGATATTGTGAATAACTTCACTTGCGTAGTCTTTTTAAATTTGGTATAAACAAAATAGTGCTAATGGTTTTTATGCCATTGGTAGCTACTAACTAAAAGACTCTTACTTCGCCGTTGGGGTCTTTTAGTTTAAATTCTTAATTTGACCTTGTATATTAACTATTGTATGGAAAAATCTTTAATCGGAATGTGTTATTTGTATTTTTCAACTATGCCCAAAGTCTTAAGAATTAAATCAATTTCTCAATTTAGCCTAAGGGAGATTCGTCTCACTTTTCATAAAGCACAATAAATTCACCTCTATCAGAAAAGGAGCCCTGCTGTGGTGTATGAAGGATTACTTCTACATCACCATATTGATAATCCGTGTATGGATTAACAATTATTTGCTCTTTTGGAATTCGAATTTGTGGATAAATATCCCCTAAGATTATTTGTTCTTCTGAGTAGTGAATAGAGAATACTAATTTATTTGGAGTAGTTAATACATCAGGGGCGGCATAGATTTTGACATCGGCAGATATAGGCGTATTTTTAGTAGATTCATTCGTAATAATATTTCCTTTTACATCTAGATAGACAATATCAATAGTGGGTCCATCTTTTTCTAAATCTGCATCCCAATTTTCCCAAATACCTCCACTAATTCTAATCGCTGCAAGTCCCTCAATTTTTTTAAATACGCAGACTCCATTGAAGCAAGATTGATTAGACCCGCAATCAAAACAATTGGTTTCGTTAATTTTATTTTCTGTTATCGAATAATTACAAGAATTTTTCGAGCAATAGTAATCACGATATTCTTGTTCTTGGCAACTACATATTTTATCATTGTCGCAACAAGAATAAATAGAATCCTTATTAACCCAACCATCTAATTTATTACAATTAACACAACTATCACAGCCACAGCTATTATCTGTTTTTTGGCAATAACTGATACAAGAACCTTCACTGCAATACTGACAATTAGTACAAGTCATATCAGCACAAAGATTAACTTCAGACTTTATCTGATTCTCCGATTTAGTTTCTGGCTCTTTATTAGTTTCGGTTGTTTGTGTTTTTTGCAAAGTTTCACTTTCTTTTTCTTTCTCTGTTTCTGTTTTTGTGTTTTCACTAATGGGTTCTTCAATCTGGCTGATAGTATGTTTTGGTGTTCTCATCCATAAATAATAATATCCGCCAGCAACTAAACCAACTAGAACAATAATTCCTATAATTACAAAAACATTTTTTGGTTTTTGATTAAAAACATTACTCATATTTATTTTAATTTTATTTTAATTTTGTCTTACTAATTTTTAAAATTTTCCTCTATATTTTTTACCTTGTTTTATTGTCCAATTTTTATGGTAAAGATTCACAGGCTAAACCGTCTTTATCTGCGTCTAAACGATGGATATCATTAGTAACACCGCCACAATACTCAAAAATTTCTTGAGCTTCTGCGTGAGAAGAAAAATCAGAACAATTATAAGCATTATAAGAACAAATTATTTCTTCTTCGGGAGGGCTTTGCTTAATGACACATTCTTTGTTTTCACATCCATATTCACAATAATTTAAACTCGACCACGAACAGTCTGAAGATTGATACCCTTCATAGTCAGCATCCTTGCATTTCCATCCACTCGTGCAACTTTGTTGTTTACATCCATTATTTTCACAACCATATTCACAAAACTCAAAAGATTCCCACTCGGTGCTACAATCTTGATTTTGATACATTCTCATAAGTTGATTTCCAGAACACTGATATTCATCTAAATACTTGGCTTCGCAGGTAGGCTCATCCTTCTTAGTTTCTTTGCAGGCGTTCCATAACCCTCTATTGTTTTCTCTCGCTTCTCTTTGGGCTTGCACAAATTGTTCAGAGTATTTTACATCGGGAGGATAAGTGTAAATATAGGCATAGCCTTCTCTGACAAGATAATCGTTAACAAATAAATCACCAATCCAGACATAGCGAAGAAGACGACCGTATTTATCTTTATCTGTAATATCTTTTTCAAGTTTAACTAATTTTCCTTCTACTAATTCCCTATTTTTGTCCGAAGCTTCTTTACCAAAACATTGAACGGGTTCAGAAGGGTGGACTGTTTCTGGAGTGTCTATCCCAACATAACGAACCACTTCTCCACTTTCTAATTTAATGGTATCTCCGTCAACCACCTTCAACACTTTAAAAAGCGATTCTTGTTTCTCTATGTTCTCTGTTGTTGGTTGTTCGCTTTGTTCTAATTCTAAATTATCTTCGTTTCCCATATCTTTTTCCTGACCCAAGTTATTCTGATTAGTCTGGCTAAAAGAAGGTTGGTTCCGTTCTTTTTCTTGTTCAACTATTTGATTATTTTTATCACCTTCACCACCACCAATAATTATAAGAATTATAATCAGAAGAATTATCCCACCTGCTATATAAAAAAGTTTTTTCATTTTTTATTTAATAATTTTTTTAATTTTGTCTCTAACCCTTTATTTTCTTTTTGTTGGAATAGAGCCTCCCCAAAATTCTTTGAAACTCACCTTACATCTTTTGATTGCGGGATTATCAGTCACAAGAATCTCAAAAGGAGAGGTTTGTCCAGGGAGAATTGGATTATAATCTATTAAAGCGTCATCTGATTTTACAAACTCTCCATTTTCAGTATAAGCCGTTCCTACAGCCATTACATCTTCAAGGGGTTTATCGCTGATGTTTTTCACTTCTCCTACGATATGGAAGTAGCTATATTCCGTATAACACCTAAAACTTAATAATTCCAAAAGGTCTTCCTGGGGCGTTTGAAGGATTTGTTCCTGTTGCTGTTCTGTATTTTGTTTTATGGAAGAAGGAGTGGGGGAAGTATTATTACCCTTGTTTGTAATACCGATTATAAAAATAACTACAAAAAATAAGAAAATTGCTATAACACCAATTTTGTATTGTTTAACCTCTTTCTTTATTTTTTCTTGGCTTTCTTTGGTATTTAAATCGGCGGCACAATGAGAACAACGTAATGCGTCTGATGGAATTTTCGCCTTACAAAATGGACACTTGATTTTAATTTCTAATGACATATATTTTTATTTTTAATTTTATTCAGACCTTTTAGTCGTTTAACACAAAACCCGCATGGGGTTTGTGGTCTTGCGACCACGAGCTGAACGACTCACTGCCCCATACGGGTTTGGTGGGGTCGTTCAGCTCTATTTACTTTATTTAATTATAAATGGTCTACAAATTAAAATCAAGCCTAAAGTGTGGAAAAATTGATTATTTTTTGTGTTTTTTCAAAAGCCAAAATTATTTCAATTTAGCCTTAAAAACCCTTTTTATTTTGGCTTTCTTGGCTTTGTTGCAATTTCGCAAGGTTTAGCGTTGATTTTTTAATTCCGTCTATCGACTCCGATTTTTTTTGTATTGAGTATTTTTAAATTTGATTTGGGAACAAATTTAAGAATGGAACTATTTCATTCGGGTCTTTAACAAAAAATAAAGCCTTTTTATGCTAATCCAATTTTTCAACAATTTAAGCCTAAACTTGCCCTCAAAATTGGGTTAAATTGGATTACGTCTTGCGATTCGCAAGCTTAAGAGCTTGCTCTATTTTTTAATTCTCTCCATCGCTTTTGATTTCTCATATTTAGCATTTTCAGGTTTAATTTAGGTATAAATTTAATAATACTATCGGGGGCGAGCGTCCTGATACCTTTTTTAGATTTCTTTTTCTTTTTTATCGTAAATGGACAGCTATTTTCCTCTGGAAGCTTATTTCTTAAATTTGCCCCTAAATCAAGCGGACATATGTTACAGGAACAAACATCAAACCGCGGACATTTTTTCATATTTTCTAAGTTTTCATTTTTCATATCTAAATTCTTATAGTAACTAATACTCTATAGTTTTATTGCTTATAAGGTAAGGGTTACTATAGTTGGACATAATTACTATATGGTTATTTTCCATATAGTAATATAGTCATTTTTCTATAATAGGAATGTTATCTTTTTTAATTTCTTTATTCATTAGTTCTTCATTATATTTGGCAAGAATTTTTTCTTCAATTTCTTTCCATAAAACCTTATCTTCACACCAAAACTCTTTATGAAACTTACCAGTTCTGCTTCGGTATGCTGGCGGGGTAAGCCAAAGCTTGCTTCCTTCTTTATTCGTCATATATTCGCCCTCCCTTATCCGAAATCCTTTAATTTTGAAAGGACCAAGAGCAATAGTAACAATTGCTTTTTCTTTAGAATCCGGGTCGTCAATTATTTTCATATTTATTTTAAGATTTTCATTTTCAATAATTATTTTCATTTTTATTTTAGGACTAATAATCGTTATATAACCGACCTTTTAGAATTTTATGATTCATAAACAAAGTTTGTGGTTCAACTAAAATTTTTCCTTGTCTAAAATCTTTAATTTTTTTTTCAAGAGTAGAAGATTTTTTAAATACAAAAACCGCCCTTTTTCTGTCAATATTTCTCTCAATATCAACTAATTCCTCTTTTAGGGTAAGTAAGGTGACGGCAAGGTAATATTCGCTACTTTTAAAATTTTCTTTTTCTGTCATAATTATTTTTATTTTTATTTCTTTGGAATTCTATCTGAGCAACGAAAATCTCAGCTAGTCTATCGCTGGCTATTTCTAATATTTTATTTTTGGTTTTTTCATTCTTTTTAATTTTTTCTTTCATAAAAAAATAAGCTTATGTTTTAAGCTTACTTTGTAGCTAGTTGACTCAACTGAGAGTCAACGATTAAGCGGTTCTAGAGAACGATTTACGAGAAGTTCTGAATATATTTTTCCCTGTTTTTTCTTTAACTTTTTTATTTACCGCACAAACAGCATCATAAACAGTTCGCCAATCATTTTTTTTAAAATCTTCACCACCAATTATTTCTTCCATTATTTCATCCCAGCTAACAATTTCATCAATTTTTTTATTAAACAAGACCCTGCAAACACAGAATTGTCTTGAGCCATGAGGTATAGGAATTTTTATATCTCCCCAAATTATCTGAGGAGGATTTTCAATAAATTTCGGAGAACCATACATCCTTTTTGCTGTTTTAGTAAATTTTAAATATATTTTATCTTCAGGAGAGTTTAAATAATTTATATCTTTGATTAACTTTTTTTCATTATTTATAGATAAAAATTTGATTTCTCCATCTTCTTCTAATTTTTCTAAACAAGAAATAACGTCTTTTAGAAAATCAGTATTATCAATAATTTTTTTGATTTTCTGGTTTTGTTCAATCATAGTATCGCTTGTATAAATATGGTGTTGTTTGTAAGGATAACTTTTTACCACATCACCTCTATTCCAAATACTAACTATCTCCTCAAGAGATAAAATGATAATATTATCTTCGGATATCTCTCCCTTACTTTTTATAAGTTCTAATAACGATTTTAAGTAATCCATATTTATATTTATTTTTATACTCCTATTTTTTCATTTTACCTTTTTTAGCTTGATTTTTCAACGAAACAATGATATTTTAAATAAAAAAGCATCCGCTTTAAATATAAATATTAAAATCAAGATAAATATTACAATATGGGACAATCCCAATTATCAAAATCAGACATTAAAAGAGCTTGCGATATTCTTCGCAGGGATGATGGCGTTGGTGCTGGTAATTATGTAGAGCAATTGTCGTGGTTGCTTTTTTTACGTGTCTTTGAAAATGTTGAAGCTCAGCTCAAAGAAATTACTGAAGCGGAAGGTAAAAAATATCGGGATATTATAAGCAAAGAATATCAATGGTCTTCCTGGGCTAAGAAGGGCTGGAAGGATAAAGACGAGTTGGTTCATTTTGTTAGCAATAAATTATTCCCATATTTAAGAAACTTAAAGGGCACAAGTGAAAAAGAAAAAATTGGAGAAATTTTCCGAGAGCTGGACGGTAATAAAATTCGCTCTCCTTACACGATGTTAGATGTAATTGATATTCTGGATAAAATTGAGATGGCTCATTACCAGGATACTCATTTCTTATCACAAGTGTATGAAGAAATACTTCAAGAAATGGGAGCTGAGGGTGGCTGGGCTGGCGAGTTTTACACGCCTCGTCCAATCATTCGTCTAATGGTAAATATCGTTGACCCGAAATTGGGTGATACAATTTTAGATCCCTTTGTTGGTTCGGCTGGTTTTTTGGTTGAGAGCTTCCATTATATTGAAAAAAACTTAAGCAAAAAGTTAAAACTTGGAGTTAAGGAATGGAAAATTTTACAAACCAAAACTTTTTATGGACAAGAGAAAAAACCTTTGCCGTTTCTTATTGGCACAATGAATATGATTTTACATCGGATTTTAGTCCCTAATCTTGTTAGAACAAATACTTTAATGGAAGATGTTCATAATGTGCCCGAAGCTCAAAAGGTAAGCGTAACTTTGACCAACCCTCCGTTCGGAGGACAAGAGCATCAGACCGTTCAAAATAATTTTACAATCCCCGTAGCGGCAACCGAAGGATTGGCTTTGCAGTATGTAATGAGACAATTAAAGAATGGCGGGCGTTGCGGTATTGTATTGCCTGAGGGTAAAATCCTATTTGGCGTTGGTGCTTTTCAAAAAATTAGAGAAGAATTACTTCAGAAATTTAATGTGCACACAATCATATCATTACCTCAGGGGGTATTTGCGGCTATGGGAGCGGGAGTTAAAACAAATCTTGTCTTCTTTGAAAAAACGGGTTCAACAAAAGAGATTTGGTATGGTGAGGTTACTGGTAAATTTACTAAGAAAAAAATCGTTCTTGACTCAAGTTTTGAAGGAGTGTTTAAAAAGTGGCAAAAGCGAGAAGTTTCTGAAAATACCTGGATAGCATCAATTGAAGAAATTCAGAAATGTAATTTTGATATTTCTCCAAAGAATCCGAGTAAGTTAGCAGAAAAAGAATTGCCAGATCCAGAAGAACTACTCAATCGTATTGCTAAATCTCAAAAAGAAGCGGAACAGATTTTAAATAACATCAAAAAGATTTTGTAATTATGAAACAAGTAAAACTCGCAACTATCTGTGAAGTATTCTCTGGCTCGTCAGCTCCGCAAGCCAGAAGTTATTTTGATATAAATGGTAAACCTTTTGTCAGGGTTAGTGATTTAGGTAATACTCAAAATAGAATTTTAGTGGAAACAAGAGATAAGGTTAATGAAACCGCCATAAAAGAGAAAAGATTAGTATTGGCAAAGAAAAATACTGTTGTTTTTCCAAAAAGCGGAGCGGCAATACTCACAAATAGCCGAGCCATTTTAGGCGTTGATGCTTACATCGTGGGTCATTTAGCCGCACTTTATCCGAAAGATAATATTGATAGTGTTTTTTTATATTATCTCTTATGTGTTATTGATATGAAGAATTATGTGCCAAATATTGGTTATCCTTCCTTGAACCTTTCGGCAATCAAACAAATTGAAGTTCCCGTCCCTTTTAAAAATAATCAGCCAGACCTTGTAGAACAAAGACGTATTGCAGATAAGATTGATAAGTTATTTGTGGAGACCGACAAAGCAATCATATCCACAAGAGGAACAGAGAAGCAATCTGGTTTTATATTAAATAGTTTTGTCAAAAAAATTTCTACTGATAAGGGTTGGAAACAAATACAACTCGGAGATTTTTTTAATATCTACCAGCCAAAAACAATTAGCACTTCACAGATGGTTACTGATGGTAAATACAAAGTGTATGGAGCAAATGGAGTAATTGGACTTTACGATAAATACAATCACGAAGACAGCGAAGTTTTATTGACTTGCAGAGGGGCAACGTGTGGTAGTATAAACATTTCAGAACCATATTCTTGGATAAACGGCAACGCAATGGTTATAAAGCCGAAAACAAATAAGATTGATAAATCATTTATTTCATTTATTCTGGAAATTATTGATAAAAGTAGTGCTATAACAGGAGCGGCTCAACCACAAATCACCCGTAAATCATTATCCCCATTAACTATACCTATCCCATTTAAAGGGAATGAGCCAGATATTAAAAAGCAAAAAGAAGTGGTCTTAATATTCAAGCAGACTGAAAGTTTAGTGAATAACCTAAGACAAGAAACAGAAAAACAACTATTACAATTTAATTTTTTAAGACAATCAACATTAAATCAAGCATTTATTGGAAATTTATAAACCTATGCCATTATCCGAAGCAGATATAAAAGCAAAATACATTGACCCAAAAATCCACGAGAACGGCTGGCTTGAGGAATTTTTAATTCGTGAATATCCAATCTCTCAGGATAGATTTTTTGTTGAAGGCGAAGAATACAGAAAATTGGATACTAAAAAATTTGCTGATTATGTTTTGAAATACAAAGAAGTAAACATCGCTTTGATTGAGGCGAAAGCCGAAGACGAAGACCCAGAAAAACATCTAAGCCAAGCTCAAGATTATGGTAAGCGATTAGATGTCCCATTTGTTTATGTCTCTAATGGTAAAAAGACCATTTTGTATGACCGAAGAACTTTAAAATCCGAAGATGTCAAAACATATTTAAACCCAGAAGAAATTTATCAAAGCTATGTAGAATGGAGGGGTTTAAGCAAAGTAAAAATGGACGCTTTGAATTACCCACTTCATATTTTAGGCACGCAGAGACCAAGAATTTATCAAGAAACCGCAATCAGGGCTATTATTGAGAACATTGCTAAGGGTAACAAAAAAACGTTGCTCACTATGGCAACTGGCACGGGTAAAACTTATGTTGCCTTTCAGACCGTATGGAAGTTGATTAAATCAAAACACTTCTTCAGGGTTCTATTTATAACAGATAGGAAAATTTTAAGAGACGATGCTTATAACCGAGACTTTGAGCCATTTGGCGAAGCAAGAAATATCGTTAAAGAAGGAAAGTTTAATGAAAATCGGAATATTTATTTCTCCACTTACCAAACTCTGTTTGCCGATGATTTATATAAAAAAATTCCCAACGACTTCTTTGATTTAATTATTGTTGATGAATGCCATCGTTCACGCTACGGCGATTGGGGTATTATCTTAGACCATTTCAATACCGCATATCATCTTGGTATGACTGCTACACCAAAACGTCAAGATAATATTGATGTCTATGATTATTTCGGCGAACCTGTTTATCAATATAGTATGGGTCAAGCAATTGAAGATGGTTTTCTCGTGCCCTATAAAATTTACAAAATTATAACAAACCTTTACAAAGAAGGGCTTCACACGAGTGAAGCCGAAGAAGTTATTTATGATGATGAAATTGACCCAGAACAATTAAAAGATTTTTATGAACCGTCCGAATATGAAAGAGTTATAAATATTCCAGACCAGATTGATGTTTTATCTAAAAAAGTAATTGAACTTATAGATAAAACAAATCCCTACGGAAAAACAATTGTATTCTGTGTTGATATGATTCACGCTCAGAACGTTAAAGATAAACTCAATGAATTAAAAGGTAATGAAAATTATGCCGCCAGAGTGGTCGCAGAAGATAAAGATTATTTAACCCCATTCCGAGATAAAGAAATGCCAATGCCCGTAATTGCCACAACCGTTGATTTACTTTCAACTGGTGTAGACATCCCACACCTCCAGAACATCGTTTTTATGCGTCCCATTAGCTCCCAGGTGCTGTTTAAACAGATTATTGGACGTGGCTCAAGGTTATATGAAGGAAAGGGGTTTTTCCGAATAATTGATTTTACCAATGCCACAAGACTTATTGATGAATGGGATATTCCAAGCCCGCCACCTCCTCCACCTACGCCGCCAGAAGAACCTAAGCCGCCTTTTGATAAAATGTTTTTCGGGGTTTTAGTTGATGATAAAACTGAAGAATCAATCCCGAAGGCGAATGTTACCGCTAAAATCGGCAGGTGGTTTAAGAATGGAGTAGCCGATGAGAATGGTGTGTTTAAGATTTTTGGTTTGCCTTCCAATGATAGTGTTGGTTTTTCTGCCGAAAAAGACGGCTACAAGAAGGTTTATAAAAAACTAAAACCGCAAAAATCTGAAGACGAAACGCCTTACATTTTTAGACTGAAGTCTGAAAAGGTTAAGGGTAAAAAGATAAAGATTAAAGGGATTGAAGTAACCATTGAAGAAGAAATAGAGGTTGAATTTGAGGGCAGAAAATTATCTTATGCCGAGTATAGAAAATACTCCAGCGAGAATCTAAAGAAAAAAATTCACTCAAGCGATGAGCTAAAAGAGATTTGGCTCAATCCAGAAAAGAAAGAAAAATTTATTAAAGACCTGGAAGATAAAAATGTTAATATTGAGCTTATTAAATCAATAGATAATCTCGGAGACAGTGATAGTTTTGATATTATTGCTCATCTGGCGTTTAACGCTCCGCTTTTAACAAGAGAAGATAGGACTAAACAGTTCTTACGCAGTAATGCTCAAACTATGGTTCAATATGGCGATACAATCCGAGATGCTATTTATGGTGTTTTAGATATGTATAAATATACTGGAGAAGAAAACTTATCTTCGCAGATATTTATGTTGCCCAATATGTATGCCCAGAAACAAGAGATACAAAAGAGCTACCCCAAGGGATTAGCAGGCTTTATGAATTTTATAAAAGATAAAGTCTATAGCGAAGTTAAAGTTTAATATGCCAATTTTTAAAATAGATAAAACAAAAGCATCACAAATTTCCCTCAAAGAAGATGGCTTTGGTAATGAGGCGGAACTTCGTGATTTTTTCGCAGAAAACCTTGAAGAAATTTTAGGCGTAAGATTTTTAGAAAAAGAATATCCAACAACCGATGGAAGGATTGATACATTGGGCATTGATGAAAATAACTCACCAGTAATCATTGAGTATAAATGGAAAGAAAACGAGGAGGTTCTTGCACAAGGACTTTTCTATTTTAATTGGTTGATGAAAAATAGGAGACATTTTGAATTGTTGGTTGATAAGAGATTAGGAGAAAAAACAAAAGTTAGTTGGGAACAACCAAGAGTTATTTTGATTGCCCAGGGCTTTAGCCGTTACATATTAGGAGCGGTTCAGCAGGAAAAAAACATTGAACTGAAAACTTATACTTATTACGAGCCTAATTTACTTCAAATAGAGGATGTTTATATTCCCTCGGGAGTCAAAACTATTCAAAAGAGAAAGAATATGAGGGGGGAAGAAGAATACAACCTTGATTATCATTTTAAGATTACATCTCCCGAAATGAGAAAGGCGGCAAATTTACTTCGTTCAAAAACCCTTGCATTACCTGGAATAACGGAAAATTTCGGCATAAGCGGCATCTACTACCGCACAACAAGTAAAAGCTTTGCTCGATTGGAATTTAGACCAACCTGGATTCAACTTCTTTTACGAGAGCAACAATATAAGGGAGATGATAAAAAATTAGTAGAAGATGTAACCAGTAATAAATGGGGTTATAGGGGTAGGATTAGATTTAAACCAGAAAGTAATATTGATTACATTTTTAACTTGGTAAAACAATCTTACGAATCAACTTTATAAATATGCCCAACAAAGAATTTTTAGAAAAATACCCCCTTTATAAGGAGTTTAAAATAAAATGCGAGGATAACTCCTATTATTGCAATGAGTTATTGCGACAGCTACCTAAACCAGCAATAAATATGTTTTGCGAAGTTTGTAATTCAGACCAAACCTTTAATATGATGAATGATTATTACGAACTAGAAGAAAAAGGTAGAAATGCTTATGCGGCAGAAACAGTTGTTAGGGCCCATTATCAATGTTCTTCTTGTAGAAAAAGTGGAACATATTTTTTTATAAAATTTTTAACAAAAGCCTTTGAACGACAAAAAGGAAGTGAAAAGGAAACATTTTCCTGCCTTTACGCGAAAAAAGTTGGTCAAGAACCTTCATGGAGTATTGAAACCGATAAAGTGTTAGAAAAATTGTTAGGTGAGCACGCCGATTACTATAAAAAAGGTTTAGTTTGTGAATCTCAAAATTATGGCATAGGTGCCTATGCTTATTTTAGGAGAATTACAGAAGACATTATAGATAATCTTTTAGATTCAATTTCTGGTTTAATAGAACCAAGCGAAAAAGAAAAATACAAAAAAGCATTAGAAGAAACACAGAAAACAAAAAGAACAGAGGACAAGATTGATTTAGTTAAAGATTTGCTACCTTTATCGCTTAAACCAAGCGGAATGAATCCGCTAAAAACCTTACATTCCGCTTTAAGCGTGGGAATACATAGTAAAACTGATGAAGAATGTATGGAACAAGCAGAGATAATCAAAAATGTCCTCGTTTTTCTTGTCAACCAGATTTTAAAAACCAAAGAAGACAAAAAGAAATTTACTGACAGTATGAAAAAGTTGTTAGGGAAAAAATAAAAATAAGAATAAATAGATAATTAAAAGGACAAAAGTCAATTGCTGGGTAATTTTTATGAATACGAATTACAAGAAGAAACAGGAATTAAAAGTTAAATATATTTATAAAAAGCCCAAAAACGCACAAGAGAAAAAGGAACAGGAAACGAGGTTAAATCTTGCTTTTGAAATGTTAAATAAGAATTTAATAGAAAATTGGGATAAAATTAAAAAGGGTAAAAATAAAATTATAAAAAATCAAGATGCTTAAAAATTTCTGGAACAAGAAAAAACACCTAATTCAATTAGTGGGTATTTTAACAGCTATAGGTGCCCTTTTCTTATCTATTCCGTTACCGGAAAATGAAAAGGCTAGTTTTGCTTTATTAAATATTCAAGCGATATGGTTATTAATTATTTCTGTTTCGCTTTTAGTTTTGTTTATTAATTTTTGGTTATTGGCCGAGGAATTCGAAGAAAAGACTAAAATAAAACATAAGTTTGAAACAAATGTATTAAGTACAGCAATACTTTTAATTATTATCTATCTTCTAATAAATTTATATCTTTATTTATTTCATGTTCACAAAGCCACATTAATAAAGTTTATATCACATTTCGTCGCCTTCTTTATGCTTTTGATACTTTCTTTGTTTTATTACTTAGTAAATAAAACAAAAAGTGTTTTTAAAAATAAATATTTAAAAATTATTTTAAAAATAACTAATATCATTATTCCAATTATAATAGTTGCGTTGGGTTTAATGCTATCAACGTCATTAACTGAAACCGGGTTTAACTTTCGTATTATTTCCCTTATAGATAGCTTTTTAGGTTTATTAATAGTATGTACATTAATTTTACCAATTGTAGTGTTATTAGAAAAAGATTTGTCAAAGCGAATGAAAGAAAAAATCTCTACAATAATATCAATTATTATTATTTTTGCTTTAATTTTTTTATTTGCAGGCTTATTAGTGCTTCATTTTTCGTTTGGATAAGTAAATAGGGATGTAGAAAAATAGGAAGATTAGTAAAAAATGGAAAAGGTATATGATAGGCCAAAACAACTAATCTAGCCAAAGCATTTAATAAAGAATTATGAGAAATTTTTTAATCAATAACGTTAAATGGTTACTAAAATATTTCAAAAATTATAAATGGCTATTTGAAATACTTGCCCTGTTTTTTATTTTAGAAACTTTTTTATATTCTATTGATTTAACTAATATTTCAGATATAACCAACAGAGAAGTTTCAGCATTAAAAATTATATTTTGGATTTTGATATTTTTAATTAGCCTTCTACTTTACATAAAAACTGATATTGAATACACGGAAAAAGATGATAATATAACAACTTCTTTTTTCACAGGAGCTGTTTTTAGTAAATATTTAATTCGTTTGATAATTTTCATATTATTATCGGTTAATACACATTTATTATTTAGACAATTAAAGATTAGTTTTAATAATAGGTATTTTCAATTTTTTTGGATTGGTATAGGTGTTTTATTATTTTTTGAGATAGTTAGAGTATTTATATTTCTACTACAGAAATACTTTAAAAAAGAAAATAGGAAATTTTGATTTTTTTATCCCATCATCGTTTTTAATTCAATGGAAAAAGTTATATCACTTACAAAAAAAAAGAAGCTCAAATAGAATTCAATCAGTCGCTAAAACGGGTGATAGCTTTAAATTTCTATAAAACCTTTTGATTTCTGCTAACTTTTCTTTGAGCATTATCATATATTCCTTGTTCTCTAATATTATAATAAGCTTTGAACTGGGGAGCAGGTTAGTGCTCGGTTCGAGAGACCGAGCCGCATCAAAAAACACAAGACAGTAACTGTCTCGTGTTTTTTTACTTGATTTTTTAATTCAGATTGTTTAAGATATAAAAAAGAATAAATTATAAAAATATGTCTAAAAAATCTATTATTTGGTTAATTATTATCATAATTATTGTTGGTATTTTGATTTGGTACGGAGTAAGTAGAAAACCAGCGGAGGAAGAGGTGATTAAAATCGGAGCGATTTTGCCATTGACGGGAACCGCTGCTTCTCAAGGAGAAAGCGAGAGAAAGGCCATAGAAATGGCAGTTGAGAAGAAAAACGCCCAAGGCGGAATTGATAATAGAAAAATAGAAGTAATATTTGAGGATGACGCTACGTCAAATAGTCCTTCTAAAGCTACAGAAATTATTAAGAAGCTTATTTATATTGATAAAGTACAATTTATTATTGGACCTGTAATGAGTTCAGAAATAGAAGCTGTAGCTCCAATAGCTAATCAAGAAAATATCGTTATGATAGCTTTTGGTGCTGTAACTTCTCCGTTTTCCAGATTTGGTAGAAATGTTTTTACTTCTTCTGCCACTTTTGCCTCAGAAAATTACAAAATAGATGAATTTATCGGGAAACAGAATTTTGGAAAGATAGCTCTCATTTCCGTAAACACTGAAGCAGGATTAGAAATTAAGAAAGTTTTAGAGGAAGAATTACCTAAATATAATAGCGAATTGATAAGTACTGAATTAATAAATCTTGGTGTTATAGATTTTAAAACTAATCTCTTGAAAGCAAAAGAACAAAATCCAGATGCCCTTTATGTCTTTCATATTCCAGCATTGCTCGGGATAATTATCAAACAGGCAAAAGAATTAAGTATAGAATTTCCTATTTTGACTTTCCACAATATTGAGGACCCTTCAGCAAAGACTACTGGGGGAGATTCTTTAGAAGGAGTAATCTATACGTCACCCGTTAGAAGCGAAATTGGTAAAAAATTCTTCACAGATTTTGAGCAAGAATATGGTTCTGAACCAAATATTTTTTCTGACGCAGCCTATGATGCAGTCAATCTTATTTTTGAAGCAATTGAGCGCAATGGATTAGAAATAGATAAAATCCGAGAATATTTAGAAAATATTAAAAATTATCAAGGAGCTACCGGTAACATTAGCTTTGACAAAAATAGAGACATTAAACGAGATTACATAATTAAAACCATCAAAAACGGCCAGTTTGTGCCGTATGAGGAATAGAAGTTTAGACAACACAAAACCAGCCCTGCGGGCTGGTTTTTGGTTTGATTTGGGGTCGTAATTATGATAATCTGAAACAACATGATAGTTGTTCAATTACTCATTAACGGAATAATTGCCGGGTCAATTTATGCTTTGGTGGCAGTTGGTTTTTCCTTGATTTATGCTACCAATCGATTTGTCCATTTCGCTCACGGTGCTTTTGTTACGGTGAGCGCTTATTTAATTTATACCTTTTTTACTCTTTGGGGATTGAATTTCTATTTTTCAGCCCTTTTAACTATTATTGTTGCTGGGTTTTTAGGCTGGTTGGTTTATAAGTTGGTTTATATGCCTTTAAAGAAAAGAAAGGCATCCAACGCTGTGCTTTTGGTAGCCTCGGTTGGTATTTTAATTTTACTGGAAAACTTAATGCTTCTGATTTTTGGTGCTGATGTTAAATCTGTTGGCTTTATTCAAATTAGAAAGGGGATTGAGGTTTTGGGCGGGATAATTACACCATTACAGATTGTCATTGTTGTCTTGGTAATTATTTTGCTTTTAATCCTTTGGTTTTTTATGAAAAAATCTCGGCTGGGCAAAACAATGAGGGCTGTGGCTGACAACCCTAATTTAGCTAATATCATTGGTATTAATGCTAAAAGAGTCTGTTATTTGAGTTTTATTATTGGAACAGCCTTAGCTGGAATTGCTGGTATTTTAGTTGCTTTAGAGCAGAACATTGAACCAATTATGGGAACTGGTTTAATGATTAAAGGTTTTACAGGAGCCATTATTGGCGGAGTGACTTCTGTGCCAGGCTCTATTCTTGGAAGTTATCTATTAGGACTGGTTGAAAACTTTGGCATCTGGTTTTTGCCATCGGGTTACAAAGATGCTATTGCTTTTGTTTTATTATTCCTTTTCTTATTATTTAAGCCCACTGGAATTTTAGGATTAAGGGGCAAGTACAAAGAACAAAAACTATAAACTATAAACTATAAACTATAAACTATAAACTATGATAGAGGCCTATCTCATCCATCTTTTAATAATTATTGGTATCTATATTATTTTATCGACTAGTTTGAATTTAGCTATTGGTTATACTGGTTTGCTTAACCTTGGCCACGTTGCCTTTTTTGGTATTGGAGCTTATGTTTCAACCTTATTGAGTATTAATACTGACCTGCCATTTTTGGTGGTGTTTATTCTTGCCGGGCTTTTTACATCTATTTTTGGTTATCTTTTAATGCTGGCTACCAACAAGCTTAGGGGTGATTATTTGGCTTTGGCAACTTTGGGATTTAACTTTGTTATTTATTCTTTGTTTTTAAATTGGACATCATTGACCCGTG
>Ga0315547_1001685_pt1 | contig 16829 bp, 27 predicted proteins | sample SalMarSW160240MG_2_FD_202542 | JGI IMG/M metagenome (GOLD analysis project Ga0315547, IMG submission 202542) | Salt marsh sediment microbial communities from the Plum Island Ecosystem LTER, Massachusetts, United States - Salt Marsh Sediment SW1601-240 ...
CTTACACGTACACCATAACCCGGATCCTGGACATCGAGGAAACTGAAGACGGCTCCCTGCAGTCGCTGAAGATCATGCTCGATAATAGCGATAAGATGTTCAACGAACTCAACCTGAAGGGATATAAAGGTGTGTTTTCCCTGGGAGCTGTCACCGGCTCCGGAGATGAATACTCAGCCTTTGCTCCTATGTGGGTAAAAGCTCAACGTTTCGATTCTGTTCCGGGTAAACTGGTATGCACTCTTTCATTGGAAGGCATCTGTAACCTCTTGGCCGATGATAAGGCCGATGAGAACTATCTACCGGATAACGACGATGAAAAAACGGTTAAGACACTAATAAACGAGATTATCGGAGCTGACATAGACTGCTTCGCCCATTGTCATTCTTATGACATTGTCTGGGACAGCGAAGATGATGTTATTGATGATTTCAAGCCAAAGGATAAATTTCGCATTTATCATGGCTATAACAGGCTCTCCGCGGTGAACCGCCTACTCGACTATACCAAGTGCGTAATGAGGGCACAGAATGACGGAAAAATCCACATTTTCAACCCGATTACCACCGGTACAGACTATGACTATACTTACAGCCTGGAAAGTGGACATACCTTCTTCTCCAAAGCATCCAGGGAACGACTGGTCATTCCAAACTATATCAGGACAAATTCTGAGGATGACGACGACCCGCAATATGAAGGTATTGCTACTGATGCTGAGTCACATGACAGGATGCCTAAGCGTGAGTTTTACAAGATGCACCTGGAGAGCGACGATCAGGCAGAAAAGATTGCTGAAGCAATGCTTGCTAAATTTCAGATGTGGTCTGAAGCAGGCTCGGCCGAAGTGCCGATGAATGTCGGGGCTGAGGTATTCGACTATGTGAAAGTGACCGATGAGCGCGAAGATGACTACAGGGTAGGCAATATCGGGCGGCTTACAAGACATTATACCGCCGGCAAGAATGTCTGGCGGATGACCTTCACTTTCGGTGACTGGCAAAACGTGCGGAAGGCACTGGCTAACCTTAATCTTAACAGTGATGACCTGGAGAATTACTTTGCCAGGCTCAGTGTAAAAGACCTGTATGCTGAGAATATAATGGCTGAGAACTGCGACTTTGTCTGGCTGGATCCGGACAATACTATAAACCTATCAAAGATAGGTGATAATCTCGATAACCTTCCTGATGGAGAGCAATTTGCCCGGGTAAAATCACTACATCTCGATGCTGGGCAAGTTAAGCTCGACGAACATATCTTGTATAAACCTGGCTATAACCCAAGCGGCAAATTTGACCTGGGAGACAATGATCTTGATGATATTCCAGAAGGAACTCTTTATCAGCGAGTGAAGAGTGCAGCACTTACACCCGACGGACTTGTTGTCCTGGACAACGTGGAAGCAGGCAAATATGGGCTGGTTAAAGCCACTGAGATCTCAGCAGGGAAGATTCTATTATCAAAGACTGTAAAGGACGGAGAGTGGTACAACGAAAGCGGACTTATCATGGATGCTACGGCTGGCATGGTACTCTACGGCGGGCCCGGGCTCATGGGGCTGAGGACTTACCCAACACTGGCTGATTATCTGGCTGATACGAATTTGCAGTGCTATGTAGGGACGGACGGTAAAATTTATGGTGGGGGAGGAACTGTCTGTCTTGATGAAACCGGAATAGTCATTCTAGGAACATCGTTCAGGCCAAAGAATGCCAGTGGAACTAAGACTGGATATATCTATATCGATGCGAGCGGCATACTTTGTTTGGGGGGTGATGCTTCTGCTAATACGACTTATTTTTTGGATGACGGCATATTATTCACGTCAAGTGCTGTTTTATATCCTGGAGGCAATAATTGTGGCTCTCTCGGTCACAGTTCATACCGATGGGCAAAGGGGTACATAAACAAAATTTATGTTCCTACCAGGTTAAAAATACCTGTAGGAACAGATTTGTTTGATACATAAAATGGCTGATTATTTCGACATAAAGAATATTGATATAGAAGCTCCTTGCGAATGGGGAGAGACAGCTTCAGTCGCTTGTGATATTAAGAATGAGGATTCTTATGATCACCTCATTTGGATAGTTGTCAGATGGCGAAGGTCCGGTTCGTCTGATTCCTGGAACACCATCTATGACGATACCGACATTATAGGTTCTGGCGATACTATTCATATCAACACTTCCCTGGTAATGCCAAATTATGATGTCGAAGTTGGATTTATCACCTATCATTACGATGGTGGCTGGGTACCTGATGATAACGAGCTGCAACACCAACCCTATCTGACAGAGCCTACTGTAACTACTCAAGCTGCTTCTGGCATAGGTAATAACTCAGCATATTTGAATGGATACACTCAGTACAAGCATGATTACATAGGGTTTAAGTGGAGAGTAAAGGGAACTGGTACCTGGACATATGACTGGAACAGCAATAGTGACAGTGGAGGAACAGGAGCCTGGTCTCACCCAACAACTGGATTACTCGGTTGTACCACATACGAGTTCTATGCCTATGCCACCAATGATGATGGTACCGGCAACGGCACTGTACGGGAGTTTACTACTACCGGTACAGGGCCGACAGTCTGGACTAAGAATGCTACCGGTATAGCAGACGTGGATGCTTACCTGGTAGGGCAGCTCTTGAATGACCAGGGCGGTATCGTAGACGAGTATGGTTTCGACTATGGACTTACGGACAGTTATGGCTATGAAGCTACTCAATCTGGCTCAGTGCCAGAAGGTATAGACTTCATGGAGCATATCACCAGCCTGAATGATGATACCACCTATCACTACAGGACTAAGGTACATACAGCCTGTGGCTGGGGTTATGGGCAAGATAAAACATTCAAAACCATGCCTTCAGCTCCTGTAATAGATCCTAAAGGTTATATCTGGATAGATGAGAATGATAACTGCATTCACTACATCAGTGCTACCGAAAAACACTATGTGCTTCAGGGCTGCACTGATGACGGTGATGTAAATGGGGAACCTGGCTACATATGGATAGAAGGTACATCTCTACACTATATAGATAATTTAGGGCATGAATGGCATGGATGGGGCAGTCTTGGAGCTGCGTCAGGAGCTAATCCCGGCTATCCATGGATAGAAGGGGAAGAGCTACATTATATAGATGCATTAGGCAATGAGAGGTATTTTGGATTATGAGCACGGTAGTTACATATATCCCTAAACCACAGGGTAGGATTACTACTTACCTTCAGATAGCATGGGCACTAAAGACGCCCGTTGTGCTCATGAATGATGTAACTTACTTCCCATGTATCTATGAGGATATTACCAGCTTTCTTGACAGTATGCCCAAACTGGAATACAAGCCTGACATAGCAGATTGTGACAACTTTGCATTTATCTTTAAGGGTATAGCCGATACCCAATATAACTCGATAGGCATAGTATTCGGCAAATTTAATAATAGCTTACATGCCTGGAACGTAGCGGTTACTAATCGTGGTGTGTATCAGATAGAGCCACAGAACAAGATGATATTTAAGAAGCACCTGGAGTACCGCCCGATGATAGTGCTGATATGAAGGAGAGAATATGGATATAGAGAAAGAATTAGCCGAAGCCAAACAGAAGCGCCAAGAGGCAGTCGATAAGGTCAATCAGCTGGACGCAGAAAAACAGGCATTAATCCAGGAAGCACTCAAGTTAGACGGCGAAGTACGAGTACTAGAAAGGCTAGCAAAGGGAGTAGACAATAGTTAGAATAGCGAATAAAGATTTAATCATATTTATAAGCTTTATTACATCGATTGTTTTTGGTTTACAACCTTTGTCCACCATCCTATTATTTCATTTTGAAAGTACCCACTTCTTAAATTCAAATATGCAAAAATACCAAAATTCACAAGTCCTATAATTATTTTATAGTTATCTATTACATCGGATGAAATAATTATCTCAATATCCTCTCAATTTTAAAGAGGAACCAATTCCATAGACTTCTTGTACTACCTCTTTTTCGGCCAATCCAAAAGCCTTTGACAACCCAGATATTACCTTAACGGTCGGCCTGTTTTCATTATCGTTTTCAAGTCGCGACAAAGACGGCCTTGAAATTCCTATCTTTTGAGCTAGTTCCTCCTGAGTTAGTTTAGCCTTAAACCTTTTTATTTTTATGTATTCTCCCCACTTCTCCATTTTGAACCCTCCACTTTTTTTGATGTTAAAAAAAATTAACACATCATTTACATAATGTCAAATCTAAACCTAGTCATAGCTGCAAATATATTGTTTGCTGGACTTGACAAATAGTTTGTAATAGTTTACAGTATATCCATGAAGTCAGTGATTGAGAGGGTAAAAGAACTTCAAGGGGATGCAAATGATGAGGATTTTGCAAAGATGTTGGGTACTTCACGGTCGTATTGGAATACGATTAAAAATGGGCAAAATACGATTGGACTTTCTATGCTAAGAACAATGACTATGACATTTGCATCAGACCAGAAACTGCAGAAAGAGGTAAATATTTTTTTATTCGGCGATGTTTATAATACAACCATTCGAGCTCGGGTAAGGCTAAAGAGATTCTTTAAGAGGAAATGAATGATGGACATTAAGTTAGCCTGTCATCCTGACCAAGTGGCAGGATTTTCACCTTCACCTCCTTTTGAGATAGGAGAGGGAGTATCGACCAACAGCTCCCTCTCCCTTCATGAGAAACCTCCAATTATAGGGGATATAAAAAGGGGGAGAGATTTTGGATTACAGGATAGTCACAAATGGATTTGGTTGCCCTGTGAATCATGTGGATTTACAAGATGGGTAAGAATGATTAATGGGAAACCACGTAATCGATTATGCCAAAACTGTGGCTCTAGAGGGCATCTGGCTGAACTTGGGAAAAAGAAAAATACGTGGTTTACATCTGAAAGAATGAAAGGGCAGCGATTGCCGTCAGAAACGAGAAGGAAGGTTAGCCAACGATTAAAAGGAAGACACCTTTCAATAGAACATAGGCAACATCTGCGTGAAGCAAATTTAGGTAAAAAACTTTCAACTGAAACAATAGAAAAAATGAAATTAAGAGATAGACCCAAAAAAGAAAGAATAGTAAAAGGATGTGGATATATAGGTATCTATTGCCCAAATCATCCTTCTGCTGACAAATATGGGCGAGCATTAGAGCATCGAGTGGTAATGGAAAGGGAAATGGGTCGTTATCTAACTCCAGAAGAAGTTGTCCATCATATCAATGAAGATAAAACGGACAATCGTATAGAGAACCTTCAACTATTTGCTAACACCAACCTGCATACCCAATTTCATATGAGAAACAAATAAACATGAATAAAACAAAATCAGAATGCGGAAAGCTGGGAGGGAAAAGAACCCTTCAATTATACGGAAGGGAGTTCTATTCATACATGGGTCGTCTAGGTGGTAGGCCTAAAGCACTTACATTGAACGATGTTTTACGCGAGCAACAGGCTCTTGAAGCTCAACAAAATAACGATAGAGGAGGAATGGATACCCCGAGCTATCAGACAAAAAGTTTAAGAGAGCTTAAGAGACTGTGGCGAAGCCGCCAGGTCGAGCGGAGCGTATGCAAATAATAAAAACAGGGCTTGCTGATGCTGTCAGGCTGAGCAAGCCCTACCAGGAGGTGAAGATTGAATCACAAGTTAATTATACGGCTAACAGGCAAGTGTTCACAAGTGGTTAAGTATCTCAGCTTGTTAGCTGAACAAAGGGGCAATGTCCGGGTAGTCGATTTAGTCAAGTAAAGGAATGAAGGAGGGAATGATGAAACTACAGATAGCTTGTTTTCCTGATAACGAACCATATTTTGAGAGGGAAAATGTTAATACAGTTTTGATAGGCGAAGGGGTAAACGTTGAATTTATCCGAAGTAGCGATAGCTCGCTGTTCATCTCATTACGTGAACGGTGTGAGATTGAGGAAAGTGGGGGTAGCTACTGGATAGAAAACAAGATAGCTGCCACCGTAGGAGTGACATCATAATGGCTACTAGCGTACAGGTTAAAACAAAACTATTCCCGACCGATGCTTTATTCTGGCTGCTACTCAAGCAAGAACGGTTCATGGTTGAGTCTTACAGAATGGCCGGTGGTATCTGGCAGGAGTCCGCGAAAGAAAACCTGATTCCCATTCTGCGGGACCTGCGCAAGTTACATCTGGCTGTCTATAAAGATGCTTATCTGAAGGGTTATGCCAGGATAAAGATCGAAGACGGGTGCCTAACTGAAATGACCCAGGATTTGAATACACTGCTTGAGGAAAACGGAAAGCAGGGGAAGGATATCTGGCTGCTGTGGAGGTTCTTATATGACGATGATGAGTTTGAGATAGTAGCAGGCCGGATAATTGAGGAATATATCAATTAAGGAGGTTATTGATCATGGCAAGTATAGTACAGGAAAAGAAGTTACCAAGTTTAGGGGATGATACTGAAAAAACAGCAGGCATGAAACTGCTGAAACTATCTCTTCGCAACTTCAAGGGAATCGGATCATTCGAGTTCGAGCCAAACGGAAAGAGCGCCACTATCTACGGCGATAATGCTACCGGTAAGACTACACTGGTTGATGGCTGGCTATGGCTGCTGTTTGGCAAAGACAGCCAGAATAAGACCGATTTTGAGATTAAGATGCTCGGACCTGACGGGCAGCCTCAGCACGGATTAGAGCATGAAGTCGAAGGAGTGCTGGACGTAAACGGAAAAGAGATAACGCTGAAGAAAGTCTATTCTGAGAACTGGACGAAAAAGCGCGGATCCGCTTCAAAGGAATTCACAGGGCACAGCACAGACTATTATCTCGACGGAGTGCCGGTTAAGAAAAACGAATTTGAGGCGAAGATTGCCTCTATCCTGGATGAGGATGCTTTCAAGCTGCTGACCAATCCTCGGCACTTCAACGAAGTTCTGCACTGGCAGGATCGCCGGAAGGTATTACTGGAAGTGTGCGGCGATGTTAGAGACGATGATGTAATTGCCAGTGATGAAACGCTGGCTACTCTTCCTGGGATACTCAACGGACGAACTCTTGAAGATCACCGGAAGGTCCTCGCAGCAAAGCGTACTGAGATCAATAAAGAGCTTAGCCTGGTACCGGTCCGGATCGATGAGACGCAGCGGGGCTTATCTGAAGAAGTGGGGAAAGTTGCCGAGGTACAGGCGTCCCTCACTGAATTGAACCAAATTAGAAAACAGAAAAGCCAGGAGCTCGCCAATATTGAAGCCGGTGGAGGAATAGCAGAAAAGACCAAGGCGTTACGAGAAGTTGAGGCTGAACAGGTCAAAATTCAGAAAGAACATTGGGTGAAATCAGCCGATGAAACGAAAACAGCCAAGGTAAAACTGCGCAAGCTGGAAGACCAGGCTGGGGGGCTTGACTCTGCCATAACAAATCTTCAGCGCCTTATTTCCAACAACCAGGAAGCCATCACTCTAAACGAGAAGAAGCTCGTTGGCCTAAGAGAGACCTGGAACAGTCATAACAAGGAGCAGTTAGTCTTTGAGCAGACTGAAACCTGTCCCACATGCGGACAGTCGATCCCGAAAGAGCAACTGGAAGAGGCCAGGGAGAAAGCGTTAGCTTCTTTCAATCTCTCAAAGTCTGAATACCTGGATGCCATCGTTGTTGAAGGCAAGGCTGTCAAAGAGAGAAATGATAGGCTGATTACTGAGAATGCTGAGACCGAGGGGGAGATTAAAGACCTGCAACAGAAGAAGTTGGATATCCTCGTCCAGATAGACCAGGCAAAGGTTGTAGTTTCAGCCATGGAGCAGAAGGAAAGCGACTATGAAACCACTGCAGAATACTTCGATCTCCAAAAAAGAAAGGGAACGATTGAGCAGCAGATAGTAGAACTCAGAGAAGCGAACTCTGGAGAAGCTGACAGGATCCGTGCTGAAATTGCAGAGATAGATACCAGTATTGCTAATGGTGAACAGCAACTAGCACAAGTGAAGCAGCGGGAGTCCGGGCTAAAGCGAATCGAGGAACTGAAGGCGCAGGAAAAGACGCTTGCTGCAGAATTCGAGAAGCTGGAGCAGGAACTGTATCTCACTGAGCAATTCGTAAGAACCAAAGTACACCTTCTTGAAAGCAAAATTAACAGCAAATTTACGCTAGCCCGGTTCAAGCTTTTTGACGAGCAGGTCAATGGAGCAATCGCTGAGTGCTGCGAAACCACATATCACGGTGCCCCTTATGCTACTGCATTGAGCAACTCGGAACGGATCAATGTCGGACTGGACATTATCAATACCCTGGCCGAGCATTTCAATTTCATGGCGCCGATCTGGGTTGATAACTGTGAAGCAGTGACCCGGCTTATTCCAACGAAAGGCCAACAGATAAAGCTCTATGTGAGCGAAGCAGACAAAGTATTGCGGAAGGAGGAAAACTAAAATGACAGAAAACGATAAAAAAACCACGGCGGTAGCAAAGCCTTATGATGTAGTTGTCGCGGTCACTAAAACTCTAAGGAAGTTCACTGATCAGAGAGAGCTAATTCTACCAGAGGATTATGCTATCGAGAATGCGCTGAAAGCAGCGTACCTTATCCTGCAGGAAACAGAGGATAAAAACCATGTTCCGGTTCTGGAGGCCTGCTCTAAGTCAAGTATCGCCAATGCACTGCTCGATATGGCTGTTCAAGGGCTTAACCCCGGAAAAGACCAGTGCTACTTCATAGCCTACGGAAAGAAGCTGATCTGCCAGAGATCATACTTTGGTACTATGGCTGTAGCAAAGAGGGTTGCCGGCGCCAAGGATATATGGGCTGAGGTTGTTTACAAAGGTGATGAGTTTGAGTATGAAATCACTCACAACAGAAAGAACATCACCAAGCATACTCAGCGTATTGATAACGTGGGCGCAAGTATTATGGCTGCCTATTGTGTTATCGAGTTTGAGAATGAGAAGCCGGATTACACGGAGATAATGACCATCGATCAGATCCATAAAGCATGGGATAAGTCAAAAATGAAAACGGAGGATCCTGGCTCGACTCATTCACAATTCCCCGATGAGATGTGCAAACGGACAGTGATAAACCGGGCCTGCAAGAAGTTCATCAATGCATCCTCGGACAGCAATCTATTCCTTGAGCATTTCAACCGGACTGATGAAGAGCGAGCTGAAGAAGAAGTGGCCGAGGATATAGCTGAGAAAGCCAATGGTGAGATTATCGATGTTGTGCCGGAAGAAGAAGTTGAAACTGAGATAGTCGAGAAAGAAGAGGCAGAGAAACCGGAGAAGCAGAAGGCAGAGGATAAAGCTACCCAACTTCAAGATAGCAAAGAGAAACAGAAGGCCTTAACCGGCCCGGGATTCTAGCTGCTATGGACATAAAGATACTGGCCTCGAGTTCAGCCGGCAACGCTTACTATGTTGTAGACGGTGACATGCCGTTGCTGCTCGAGGCCGGTATCCCTTTTTACCTTATTCAGCAGAGGTTGAATTTCAAGACTTCACAAATAGCCGGCTGTCTAGTATCACATGAGCATATGGACCATGCGCGGGCAACTAAAGATTTACTGAAAGCAGGGATAGACTGCTACATGACACAGGGAACGGCTGATGCGTTATCTTTCACCGGGCACCGGGTCCATATCATCAAATCGCTGAGTCAATTCAGAATCGGGATCTGGAAGATATTACCCTTCGGAACGATTCATGACGCAGCGGAGCCGGTCGGATTTCTGCTGGCAAACCAGGGCGACAAACTGTTATATGCCACTGACACAGAGTATATCCCGTACAGGTTTAAGGGATTAACGCATATTCTCGTAGAGTGCAATTACTCAATGGAGATTGTGAGGCGATTGAAGGCTGCCGGCGGATTAGACAGGGAGCTATGGCGCAGGATAATAAACTCACATATGAGCCTGGAAACGCTGGTTAGTTTTTTGAAGGCCAACGATCTCAGCCAGGTTAAAGAGATCTGGTTGTTGCATTTGAGTGACAACAACTCTGATGCTGCCATGTTCAAGCGGAAGATACAGGAGGTCACTGGCAAGGTCATACAGGTTGCAGGTAATAGAGGATGATATGAACCCATACTATAGCGATAAATACGTAACCATCTATAACTTGACAAGTCTACCGTTATGTGATAATATAACACTAAATGAGTGTACGGAGGTAGGCTTATGTCTAAGGAAGCAACTAGAAGATATAGAGCAAGGCAAAGGGGTGAGGATATTCCCAAGCGAAGCCCAGGGGCAAAGAAGGGATATAAACAAACCCCAGAACATATACAAAAACGAAAGCGATTTGGGGCAAACCACCACGCCTATAAGGGTGAGGATATTATTATCAAGTCTGGCAGAACACGAGCTTTGCGTAATTATCCCATCCGACCTTGTGAGAGATGTGGCAACCTCAAATCAGAGCGACATCACAAAGATGGCGATACTAGAAACAATAGCCCAGAAAATATCCAGTTTCTTTGCCGAAGATGTCATATGCTTGAGGATGGTAGGTTAGATGAACTTAGAAAAATCGCAAGAACTAACCAACCTAAAGCAGTGGCCGCCCGTTGGGATAAAGTGGTATTACAGTGATAAATATGTTGCCATAGCCCATGGAGATTGCAGGGAGATACTACCTTCCTTGCCACAGGTGGACTTGGTGCTGACTGACCCGCCTTACGGAGTTGGATTTAAGTATTCTATATATCAAGACACAGAGGCAAACTTCTTCGAAAATATAAAGCCAGTAATTGTAACTTGCATAGAAAACTATCAATCTACTGTGCTTTGTATGTCAATGAAAAGATTATTTGATATGCCACGACCTAAAAGTCTACTTTGTTGGGCGAAGCCAGGTAGTGTTAGAAGAAATCCTATGGGGGGTTTTTCTGAATGGGAACCAATTATGGTTTATGGAAAGGCAAGATATTGGAATGACTTTAAGTATCTGCCTGTCACTCTTAACTATTTAGATGGTCACACCCAATTCCCTTGTCCAAAGCCAATCAATTTGTTTATGTGGTTAGTTGGAGGCAATCTTTCTAAGCCGCAGTCTATCCTTGACCCATTTATGGGAAGCGGAACTACACTAGTAGCCTCAAAACAATTTTACCGCAAATCAATCGGCATCGAGATAGAGGAGAAGTATTGTGAGATTGCGGCTAAACGATGTAGCCAAGGAGTGTTGGAGTTATGAACCCTGAAGTGAAATTTCATAAAGCATTGCATGTATCCAGGTTACATATAACAGACCCGTACCACTATCTCAGTATAGGGGTTATATACGATGCCTTTGCCCGGCGTGATATTCAATTTCTTACAGGTAATAGCCCTGATTTAGATTATTGGTGCATGGCAGCCGGCATCGACACACAGGATTTGAGAAATAGAGCGGAGGTTTTCTTCCCTTCGAGGAGTTGAAACATGGCTAGACCACAAAAGCAGACAGTAGATTATTTCCCGCACCGGTGTAAGCATGGGAAAACCATGTTTATTATCGAAACTAATTACCCGGACTTCGGGTACCGCTTCTGGTTCAAGTTACTGGAAGTGCTGGGAGATACAGAGGGCCATTTTTTTTACTTTGATAAACCTGGAAACTGTGAGTATCTACAGGCGTATACAAGAACTACGAAAGACCAGGCCACAGGGATTTTATCTCTTCTTGCCAGCCTCGATGCAATAGATAAAGAGCTCTGGAATGAAAGACACATCATCTGGTCTGACAATTTTATTGACGGAATAAAGGATGTTTATAGAAAAAGAATAGAAAATATTCCGGTAAAACCTTTTTCTGACGTCGGAAACCACGCGGAAACTCCATCAGCTACAGGAGTTTCGGGCGTCGGAAATCCACAAAGTAAAGTAAAGGAAAGTAAAGTAAAGGAAAGTAAAGGAAATAATACTAATCCAAATAAATATATTTCAGGAAAATACGGACACCTGGTTAAACGATAAAAATTACACTGCAAAACTAAGAGAGAACAATGATATTGATATTGACTCTGAGAATGTTAAGAAAGCTCCGGAAGATATGGTATTACCAGGGTTTGCAGAAAGGCTATGAGCTTGGCCTGCAGCGGGCAAATATAGAGAAGCCTGCTGATGATTTAACCCTGGCAGAAGAGATTAACGAGATTCTCAACAAGAAGGGTTTTTAGGGCAGTTATTGGAGGGATAGAAATGACTGAATGTATAACAATACCATTTATGGCTGAGTTTGAAGAGAGAATGCTCACAGGTAAAAAGACTGCAACTACCAGAACTAAAAAATATGGTAATGGCGGTGATTTGTTTTCTGTTTTCAACTGTACCTTCCAGCTTACCAAAATATCCAAAGTCTATTTGAATGACGTGTGTACTACAGCATATAAGCAGGAAGGCTTTAATAGCCAGCCAGAGTTTATTGAGTGTTGGAAAAAGTTACATCCACGAAAGGGCTACGTGCCAGACCAGGAAGTTTGGTTTCATGAATTTAAGTTAGTGGAGGGAGTATGAAAGAGAAAGAGAAGGCTGAGAAGCTAAAGGACATTGCATTGAAGGTTATCGAATGGTTAGTGTCTGATGATTTCAGTGAGTCAATTTCGATGGATTTACTGGATAATAGAAAATTTAGCCAAAAAGATGCTCAGTCAATGGGCAGGAAGATAGCTACTATATATCGTTATTCACACTCTGTAAATCCGCATACGTGTTATGAGGTACACGATAATTGGAGGCAGGAATTGTTGGATAGTTACAAAACGATGAAACAGAAAGATGATGCCAAGAAAAAGGAGGTAACAGCAAAAGACGGAACAAAGTATCGCAACATTGGCGCATATATTGACTCAGGAACTTAATAACAGGAGGGTAAATAAGGATGAATATTGAAGCAAGAATAAGCGGAATGTGGTTCGCAAAATTGTATGGGAAACGATATAGAGGAGTATACCCGCCATATTTCTATCATTCAGATTTAGTTGTCGGACTGGTAAACCAAGTAGCGGTAAATGTCGCACAGAGGAGATGTCCAATAAATAGAACCTTCGATGTGGAGGTTCGAGTTGTATATCCAGATGGTACTGTAGTTGTTTTAACTCAGACTCTGAACGTGCGGAAATACCGTTCGGCTGGAACGATGGTAGGCTTATTGGGATTTGCAGTAGACGGGCAGTATAGATTTAGAGTGAGAATCAGAGAACATGGCGAGGATAAAGTATTACACCAAAGGTGGTACAAGAGAAAGTCCATACCGAAAAGAAAATAGAGGAGGTAACATGGAAAAGCCAACAATAGCCAGTGAAATAGTAACATTAGTAAAAGGAATAACTCCATACTTTATAGCGATTATCTTTGCTATTACAACCATGTTCTGTTTATTTGATGGCATTGAGTTGCCTAAGTGGTTTATAGCAATAGTTACCGCTACTGTGTCAGGTGGAGTAACGGGAGCAGTTGTCAGTAGGAAGGTAAGCAAATGAAGCTAGCACTAAACGATGAAATGAAAAACGCATTTACAGACCGAGAAAAACATGCACTCTATGAAGGGCTGATGATGCCGGTATCGTGGTTATTTCACAAGAGAATACCGCTTACAGAAGACCACTATGCCAGTATAGAGGATAGCCAGAATGAAACGCATTATGTGCAGCTGGGAGAAACGATCACTGTAGTTGGTGTTTTGGGAACTATAGCAATAGCCTGGCTGATCTGGAGGAAACATGCAAATAGGAATGGATAAACTGAAAGACCGGGTACTCTACTGCTGCGACTGCGGAAAGAGTTTCATATTCTCTTCCGGGGAACAGGCTTATTTCCAGAGTAAGAATCTGTCTCAGCCGAAGCGCTGCCCGGAGTGTAGGAAGAAGAGGAGAGAATCGATTGTCCCAGCACACTAGAAGCATAAGCACGATAGTAGTTACAGAACGCGATCTCCGGGAGCAGATCCGTGACCTCTGCAAGATTTTCGGCTGGCATATGTACTTTACCTGGACATCGATCCATAGTCCTCGAGGTTTTCCGGATCTGGTCCTGGCTAATGCTGAAAAACACCGGCTTATCTATGCAGAGCTGAAGAGCGACAAAGGAAAGCTCACTCCGAAGCAAGAAGAATGGATAGATTTACTCAGAGAGTGTGGCCAGGAGGTCTACCTGTGGCGTCCTGGAGACATCGAGCAGATAGCGGAGATATTGAGGCGGTAAACCAGGTATAATAGTCACATAGTCATCAGGAAATGAATGAAGGCAGGAATGATATCTGCCTTTTTTGTTGTCCTGATGGAAAGAGAGCTACATACTAAAAGGGAACTGAGATCTGCGCTGCGCCGTGCGCTTCTGTGGCGCGGGACCAGATTATCTACCCGACATGGGGAACTGACTACTCAGTTTGTAAAACACCTTGATGCTATACTGATAGCTTACAGGGATACAGGGGCAATCAATACCCGGGACCTGGCCATCTTCAATGCCAGGTATGATCAGGGGTTATCAGACTATGAGATAGCCCTGATATTTCACAGAAAGGTAAAGACGATCCGGAACATCCATTACCGGGTATTGTCTCAGCTGGTTGCAGAGAATGAGGCTCAACTGGCAGATGCTCTTTTTAGCTTTATTCGGGCAAACCACTTGACAAACTAGCTTTAGTATGCTAATTTCAAAATTATACTAGTTGTTGTGTGTCTGGGGATGAAGGTCGAGAAATCGGCCTTTTTTTATTGCCCAAGTTTCGGAGATTCTAATGGATGCGCTATTGGAGATTACAGCAGAGTTACGGAGAGCAACCAAAGCAATGGAGATAGCTGAGGACGAGTTGAGAGAATCACGATATAAAATCATGGCTAAAATCCGTACCAATGAAGAGCTAATGAAGGCAATGGACAAGGCTAACCAGGTACATATCGAAGAGGTAGACAATGAATGTTTAGGGGACTTGCAATGATACTAACTAAAAAACAAGAGCAGTTTACGCTTAATATATTTTCTGGTATGAGTCAGAGGGAAGCATATATAAAGGCTGGTTACTCCACTAATACCTCTGTAGCTATCATAGATAGCCATGCTTGTGAATTGGCTAAAAACAGTAAGGTTTTGGTAAGGCTTGCGGAACTTAGAGAGAAGGCCGAATCAGACAAAGTTATGTCGGTCAAGGAACGCAAAGAGCGCTTATCTGAGATTGCCAGGGCTAGGCTTACAGACTTTGTAGAATGCGGACTTGATGGTTCATTTATCAACATTGGATTAGAAAGCGCAAACAGTGCAGCTATCAAAGGTGTTAAGACAAGAACTGAGTATGACGAGCATGGCAACGAGAAGGGTAATGATAAGGTTGCAACCAAGACAACGGCAATCATTACAGATATAAGGTTACATAACCCCATCAACGCTATAGCAGAACTCAACAAGATGGAGAAGGTCTACGATACGGCCATTAATGTAAATGTGGATAATCGAAAGGTCGAGATAATTGTAGCATCTGATGATGCACAGAAGCTATTGACTGAAATATCTCAGGGGGTCCCACCTCATGCGGATGACAACGACTAGAATCTTTGAAGAGAATCTGAAAGCATATCAGGGTGGAAAGAGACGGGCACTTAATGAAGGGGGGACTGCATCCAGCAAAACTTGGAGTATTCTTCAGCTGCTGTATTATATAGCTCACGAGTCTACAGAACCTATCATAATCTCTGTAGTGAGCGAATCGTTGCCTCATCTTAAAAGAGGTGCGATAAGGGATTTCTTTAATATCATAGGGGAAGATCTTGATACTTGCTCTAACTATAGTAAGACTGAGAACGTATACAAGATAGGGAAAGCGTCAATAGAGTTTTTCGGGGCTGACCAATCGGACAAAGTGCGTGGGCCGCGACGTGACATACTATTCTTAAATGAAGCAAATAATGTACCTTTTGAGACGGCCCGGGGCTTGGATATCCGGACAAGTAAGTTTACCTTTGCCGACTGGAATCCGACAAGCGAATTTTGGGCGCATGAGTACTGGATAGGGGAGCCTGAAAATGCCTATATCCACAGCACTTATCAAGACGCTGAAGCAGTGCTGCCGGTAGAGGTAGTAGCCAACATTGAGAGCAACAGGGATAAGGACCCGAACTGGTGGAATGTTTATGGTCTAGGTTTGATAGGTAAAATCGAAGGTTTGGTCTATCCGTTGTTCCAGCAGATAGACAGGCTGCCGAAAGGCGATTATATCTATGGGCTTGACTTCGGGTTTTCGAGTGATCCGACAGTCCTGGTAAAGAACGTCATCATCGGTGACAACCTCTACAGCTATCAGATGTTCTACAACTATACCTCTATGACCAATGATGATATAGCCAGGGAGATGGATTTACTAAACGTATCTAAACATGATCCCATATATCCTGATCCTAATGAGCCGAAGAGCGCTGTGGAGCTGAGGCAGAAAGGTTTCAATATACAGGAAACTGAGAAAGGCGCTGGCAGCGTTAAATACGGAATCAAAAAGGTAAACTCCTATTACCAATACTGGACGAAGGATAGTCTTGATTGTATCAAAGAGCAGCGCAACTACCGGTATATCAGAAAGAGAGAACCTAACACTGGGCGGGAATACCTTAGCGATGATACAACACATCAATACAGTCATGGAATGGATGCCAGGAGATATGGAGTTGCGACATACAAGCCAGTGTTAAGCAGTACAGTTCCTGTCTGGCGGTACTAAAATGGCAGATTGTGAAGTATTAGAAGCCAAGCTCAAGGCGTTGGAAAAGCATGTGCATTTCAAGTTTGAAGCCAATGAGAAAGCGTTGGGTATACAAGCTAAGGAATATGAGCGAAGGCTTGAAGCACTTAATGGAGAAGC
>Ga0315547_1001688_pt1 | contig 16802 bp, 15 predicted proteins | sample SalMarSW160240MG_2_FD_202542 | JGI IMG/M metagenome (GOLD analysis project Ga0315547, IMG submission 202542) | Salt marsh sediment microbial communities from the Plum Island Ecosystem LTER, Massachusetts, United States - Salt Marsh Sediment SW1601-240 ...
TCTTGCTTCAGTGCTAAAACAATCTTTATTAGAAGCAAAATTGCTAAAATCAAAAATTAAACATCAAATATCAAAAACACAAATCAAAATTCAAAAATTAAAAGAAATTTTAAAACGAGAAGAAGTCCTTTATCAACAATTAGAAGAGTTTTTAAAAAATTATCAAAAACCGAAAATTGATGCGATTGCGATAACAATAGGCCCTGGTTTAGAGCCCTGTCTATGGGTAGGAGTAAATTTTGCCAAAGCTCTCTCTTATTATTGGAATCTGCCAATTATTCCGGTTAACCATATTGAAGCACATATACTTGCCAACTGGCTTTCGCCAGTTGGCAATGTCAAACATCAAATATCAAATGTCAAAACTTTGTTTCCTGCGGTTTGTTTAGTGGTCAGCGGAGGGCATACTCAGCTCATTTTAATGAACAATTTTGGCAAATACAAAATTTTAGGCGAAACAAGAGATGACGCAGCTGGAGAATGTTTTGACAAGGTAGCCAGAATCTTAGGGCTTGATTATCCCGGCGGCCCGGCTATCGCCGCCCAAGCCCAAATCGTCCGAGGACAGGCCTCGGTCAAATTACCAAGACCAATGATAAAACAAAAAAACTATGACTTTAGTTTTTCAGGCCTAAAAACCGCGGTCTTATATAATTTTAAAAAACAATCTCCAAAAAATAGGAAAAAAGAAAAATATATTAAAGAAATATGCTATGAAACCCAGCAGGCTATTGTTGATGTTTTAATTAAAAAAACAATAAAAGCGGCTAAAAATTATAAGGCAAAAGCTATAATATTAGGCGGAGGCGTAGCCGCCAATCGTCAGTTTAGAATACAATTTCAACAGAAATTGAAAAAAGAAAAATTAAGTTTCAAGTTTTATGTTCCAGGTTTCAAGTTCTGTACCGATAACGCTGTAATGGTGGGAATAGCCGGTTATTATAACTGGCTGAAAGGAAAAACTAAAACTTGGCAGAAAATTAAAGCAGACGCAAATTTAAGGATAGATTAAAATTCATTCAGGATATTTATACTAAAAAAAAGAAGCCCCTATACAAGAAAAAACGTATAAGGGCTTTATCATTGGATTAAGTATCCAGGGACTACTACTTGCGGACAGCGAGGAAGTGGAAGTGCCGACTCCACTTGCCCTTTTTAAAGCGGACTAGACGTAGACAACGCCTATCAGAATCACCGTTGAGGATAGGAATGTAAGAGCAGTTATCCGGGCCAACCCAGACAGAACCCAGAGCAATTATAGGAAACTGCTGCTGGAGTTCGGGATTAGCTTCTCCTAAAGCAAGGAGTGTTCGGATGGTGGCAGGACGCCAGCCTTTCTTTCCCATTTCCTGAATCGCATCCGGCAATTCAATATCTTGGTCAAAGTGGAAAAGTCTTAGGCTTATTTCTCTCTGACCTCTCTCCTCATTGCCTATTGGGAAATGGTTTCCCGTGATACTCGGCCCAATCCAATCGTAGTGTCCTGCTCTGATTGAATCCTTCAAGCTACGGTCGTAATCAACTACGAGTTGGAAAACGTTCTTCGCCCTCTTTCTATCCTTTACAATAAGGTCAGCTATCTGTCCCCAGAGACCATCTGCTTCGGGAGTAGTAAGATGATGAATGTCACCATCATCGCCACCCCTCTTCTGAACCTCACTCACGAGACGGGTAAAGATGCCTGTCAGTAGACCTGCACCACTCACAATTGCGGACCTTCTCTTTGACATAATAGTTCTCCTTCCATTTTGGTAAGCCCCGTACCATAAACGATTATGGCTTCAGACCTACCAGATTTGTGATACAGTTGTATCACAGCTGTATCAATAAGTTTGGTTACAGCTCTTAGAATATATTGTGTATTCTAAGAGCTGTAACCAATCCGCAAGTATTTTAATATAAAAGAACTATGTTTATTACAATTATATTATATCATACCATCAAAATTTTGTCAATAGTGGTTTATTTTATTAAAGTTTTCTGCTAATATAATAAATGTTCTCTTAGTAGATTATTGGGATATAAAATTTATTCTTGAAATTCTATTATAAAATATGGAACTACCCAAAGTTTATAATCCAAAAACCGTAGAAAAGAAAATTTATAGATTGTGGTTAAGGTCTGGTTTTTTTAATCCTGATAAACTTCCAAGACGGCACAAAAAACCCTGGACAATTGTCATTCCTCCCCCGAACATAACCGGAGAACTTCATATAGGGCATGCTTTAAACGCAACTGTCCAAGATATTTTAATTCGCTGGAAAAGAATGCAAGAGTATAAAACTCTCTGGCTTCCCGGAACAGACCACGCCGGAATTGCTACTCAAAATGTAGTTGAAAAAGAATTGAAAAAAGAAGGAAAAACCCGCTTTGATTTGGGACGTAAATTATTTGTTAAAAGAGTTTGGGAGTGGAAGAAAAAATATGGAAATATCATTTTAGACCAGTTTAAAAAACTTGGCTGCAGCTGCGATTGGTCAAGAACTAAATTCACAATGGACAAAGATTATCAGTTAGCTGTAGAAACTGCTTTTTTACATTACTATAAAAAGGGTTGGATTTATCGAGGAAAAAAAGTAATTAATTGGTGCCCTCGATGTTCTACAAGTTTGTCTGACTTGGAATTAGAATATAAGGAAGAAAAAGGGAAACTTTATTATATCAAATATCCCTTTAAAACAACGAATAGCGAACAACGAACAGCGACCAATAAATTCATTACTGTGGCGACAACAAGGCCGGAAACCATGCTGGGTGATACAGCAGTAGCTGTAAATCCAAAAGATAACAGATATAAACATTTAATTGGGAAGAAAGTTATTTTACCTTTAGTGAACAGAAAAATTCCAATTATTGCTGATAGATTAGTTGACCCTGAATTCGGAACAGGAGTTGTAAAAGTAACTCCGGCCCATGACTTAACAGATTACGAAATAGGTCTAAAGCATAAATTAGAAACTATTCAGGTGATTGACGAAAAAGGCAAAATCACAAAGAAGGCTTCTTTTTCTTATCAAGGATTGAAGGTTCTCCAGGCTCGAAAAAAAATTATTGAGGATTTAAAAAATCAAGGACTGCTAAAAAAAGCTGAAGATTACATCCATCAAATTCCTAAATGCTACCGCTGTAACACTACTATTGAGTTGATTCCTTCTTGGCAGTGGTTTTTGAAAATGAAAGATTTGGCTAAAATGGCAGAAATGTCTGTTAAAAAAAATGAAATAAAATTCCACCCCAAAAATTTTGAAAAACCTTATTTTAATTGGCTGGAAAATATAAAAGATTGGTGTATTTCCCGACAAATCTGGTGGGGTCATAAAATTCCTATTAAGGGAGAAACTGATGTTTTAGATACTTGGTTTAGTTCTGCTCTCTGGCCCTTGGCTACATTAGGATGGCCGAGAAAGACAAAAGACCTTCAAATATTCTATCCAACAGATGTTTTATCAACAGCAAGAGATATTATTAACTTATGGGTTGCCCGGATGATTTTTTCTGGAAAGGAGTTTACGAAAAAAAATCCTTTTAAAGATGTTTATATTCACGCCACAATTCTAACCCGAGAAGGAAAAAGAATGTCAAAATCTCTGGGCACTGGAATAGATCCAATAAATCTTATTGAAGAGTATGGTGCAGATGCTACCCGATTTGGGATTGCTTATCAAATTATGGGGGGACAAGATGTGAGATTTGTAAAAGATAATATATTAATGGGGAAAAAATTTTGTAATAAGATATGGAACGCCAGTCGGTTTGTCTTACAACAAACCTCAAAACCAAAAATAAAAAATCAAATATCAAAAATACAATTTAAAAATCAAAGTTTAACTTCTGCTGACAGAAAGATTTTAAAAGTTTTGGATAAAACAATAAAATCAGTTGATACGGATTTAGAAAATTTTCAATTTGGAAAAGCGGCTCATACTCTCTATGATTTTTTCTGGCATAATTTTTGCGACGTCTATATTGAAAAAGCTAAAAAACAGCTTGCCCTGCATCGAACTAGTTCTGGTGCAGGGGATGATAAAAAAACTAAAAAAATCTTACTCTATGTTTTATTGAACTCTCTAAAGCTCCTACATCCCTTTATTCCTTTTATTACTGAAGAAATTTACCAAAAACTACCAATCAAAACGAAGAAAAAGTGCTTGATGGTCGAAGAATGGCCTAAATAAAATATGTCTTACCCTATTTACATCGCTCTCGGATTGCTTCCCAGTATTATCTGGCTTTTATTTTTTTTGCGAAAGGATGCCCATCCCGAATCAAATAAAATGGTTCTAAAAATTTTCTTTTATGGAATGGCAATTGCTATAGTAGCTGCTTTAATAGAGATAGGAATCTTTAAAATCATCCAAGGTAGCTGGACAAAGGTTTTTCCTTTCTTGTTTCTTATTTTATATCACTTCTTTGGAATAGCCCTAATAGAAGAATTTTTAAAATATTCAGTTATTAAACAGAAGGTCTTAAACAACCCAGAATTTGACGAACCTGTAGATGCTATGCTCTATATGATTATCGCCGCACTTGGTTTTGCTGCTTTAGAAAATATCTTCGTTTTATTACCAAGCGGAAAACCCTTGTTTTTTCTTGAAGTAACAGCCATTCTTTCTCTCCGTTTTATAGGAGCTACTTTTTTGCATGCTTTATGCTCCGGAGTAGTAGGTTTCTTTTTGGCTCTTTCTTTCTTTAAAACAAAGAGGCGATTGAGATTAATAATCCTTGGATTAGGAATTGCTACTGCTTTGCATTGTCTTTATAATTTTGCTATAATCAAAACAGCAGAAAACTTTTATTTTGTTCTTATCCCTATAATTATTTTAATCGGTCTCGCCTTTTTTGTTTCTTTCGGATTCAGAAAAGTTAAAAAAATGGCAAGCATCTGCAAACTATGACTTCTTTTTTCAACAAACTTAAAAAGGGAATGGATATTAAAAATACGCCAAATCTTCAAGAAAACTTAGAGCAAGACCTATCAGAGGAAGCAACCCCTGATAATGAAAAACCATCTGTTGAAAAACCATCTGTAACTCTCGTTTCTACTTCCCTCCCGAGTAAAAGAATAGTTGAAAAGAAAATAAAAAAGGGACCAAAAAAGAAAAAAATCATTAAGGTGAAAAAAGAACCTGATAGAGAAAGAACTGAAGTACCTAAAGAAAAAAGATGGTTTGAGCCGGAAGGAGAATTAACTGTTGATGTTTATCAAACAGATGAAGAAATTATTATTCAATCTGCTGTTGCTGGAGTCAAACCCGAGGATTTGGATATTTCCATTGAAAACGATATGGTAACAATAAAAGGAATGAGAAAAAAAACCTTTGAAGAAGAGAAAAAAAATTATTTCTATCAGGAATGTTACTGGGGCCGATTTTCAAGAGAGATTATCGCCCCCGTAGAAATTGACGGCCCAAGGGCTAAAGCGACAATGAAAAACGGAATTTTAACAATAAGAATACCGAAGATTGAAAGAGAAAAGAAAAGAAAGATAGTTATAAAACAATGAAAGTGACAACAATTAATTAATGAAGCAAAAAACAAAACCGCCTCAAAGGCGGTTTTTTATGTGCCCAGGGCGGGACTTGCACCCGCACGCTCTTTCGAGCCATGGCCCTCAACCATGTATGTATACTAATTCCATCACCTGGGCATTATTTGCTTTCTTTCTTTGTTTCTTCTTTTGTTTCTTCCTTTTTCGCCTCTTTGGCTTCTACTGGTTTCTTCCCAATAGATTCAGGTTCTTCTTCAGCTATTACCTCGGCAAATTCCTTTCTCTTTAATCTTGCTTTTTTTCCTTTTGCGGTTCTTAGATAGTAAAGTTTTGCTCTTTTAACTTTTCCCTTTTTTAGAACTTCTATTTTTTCAATAGCAGGAGAATGAATAGGAAAAATTTTCTCTACTCCGATGCCAGCAATTACTTTCCTTACAGTAATTGTAGCCGAAACTCCTTTACCGTGCTTTCTGGCAATAACTATACCTTCAAAGACCTGGATTCTTTCTTTGTCTTTTTCTTTCCCGCCTGCAACGCCTTGCGTAGCAATACGGGCAGGAATTTTTTGGTGAACTCGAATGGTATCACCTGGACGTATATCAGGTAAATCTTTTTTTAATTGGGTTCGGTTAAAAGTTTCAATTTTAGTAATCATAATTTGCTGTTTTAATTCTTCTAATATTTTTTAACTTAGTGCAAGAACAATTCTTGGACCATTTATTTTAATTTTTCTAATACTCTTTTCAAATCTTTTGGTAAATCCGATTTAAATTCTTTTGTTTTTCGGTCTGGCATTTTAATCCGGAGGAAGTTCGCGTGTAAAAATTGACGATTTAATCCTTCGGGATAAGGTTGGTTTTTGAACCCATACATCTTATCTCCAGCAATGGGATGGGAAAGATAAGCAAGGTGACACCTAATTTGATGTTTTCTTCCGGTCTCTGGGACAATTTCAAGTAATGTATAGCCCTTAAATTTCTTGATGACTTTGTATTTAGTAACTGCCTTTCTCTTTCCTTTTGAACCGGGACTTAAAGGTAAATAGGCCTTTTGTTTTATCCCGTTTTTAGGGCTTCTGCCAATTAAGGTATTGATTTCTCCTTTGCTTTCTTTAATTTTTCCAGTCACCAATGCTGTATATTTCTTTTTTACCTCTCCTTTTTTAAATTGTTTTTGTAAAAAAACCAAGCTTTTATTATTTCTGGCTACTAAAAGAATTCCTGAAGTATCTTTATCCAAGCGGTGAACAATTCCGTATCTTGGCGACCCATCAACTTTTCTCAAATCAGGATATTTTTCTAAAAGTAAATCTATTAAAGTTTTTCTCTTAATTTTTCCTTCTGGATAAACAACAATTCCAGCCGGCTTATCTATAACCAAAATATCATTATCTTCATAAATTACTTTTATTCCCATGTGGGCGCTGAGGGATTTGGACCCCCGACCTTCTCGATGTCACCGAGACGCGCTAACCACTGCGCCAAGCGCCCCATAAGTGCGCACGGATGGATTCGAACCATCGACCCCAGACTTATAAGATCTGTGCTACTACCACTGAGCTACGTGCGCAGATTTCTACCTTACCTTTTTTATTTTAACTTTTAAAGAGGAAGGGCGAGTTTTTTTGGATTTCTTAACTTTCTTGTCTGTCCTCCGAAGTTTTAGCGAAGGAGGACTTGCTTTCCCTGCTCCTTTTATTAAACTCTCGAACTCCTCTTTTTCAATGGTTTCTTTATCAATTAAAGTTTGAGCAATTTTATTGAGCAATTTTTTCTTTCTGGTCAAAATTTTTGTTGCTTCTTTTTCTGCGTTTTTAACAAATTTTTCGACTTCCTTGTCAATTTGGGTAGCCACTTCTTCAGAATAATTTCTTTGCTCGGAAATTTCTTTCCCCAGAAAAACTAACTCTTCTTTTTCTCCAAAAGAAATTGGTCCTAAGGAAGACATGCCATATTCTTTAACTAACTTTCTAGCTAAGTCCGAAGCTCTTTTTAAATCATTAGACGCTCCGGTGGTAATTTCTTTAAATTTCAACTTTTCAGCGCAATATCCGCCAAGCAAGGTCGCCATTTCGGTCAAAAATGCTGTTTTCGTTTTAATCCTTCTTTCTTCAATTGGCATTTTTAAAGTGTAGCCAGCAGCCATACCTCTGGCAATAATTGAGATTTTCCTAACCGATTCAGCTTCAGGTAATGAAGCAGAAACTAAAGCGTGACCTGCTTCGTGAAAAGCTGCAATTTCTTTTTCTCTTTTAGATAAAATATGACTTTTTCTTTCCGGACCCAATAAAACCTTTTCAATCGATTCTAAAAATTCTTCCTGATAAACCTGATTTTTATTTCTTCTGGCGGCTAAAATCGCTGCCTCATTGACAACATTAGCTATGTCAGCTCCGGAAAATCCTGGAGTTCGCTCGGCAATTTCTCTCAAATTAACATCTAAAGTTAAAGGTTTTCCTCGGCAGTGAATTTTCAAGATATCTTCCCTGCTCTTAATATCAGGCATATCTAGAACTACTTTTCGGTCAAAACGGCCAGGTCGTAATAAAGCAGGATCCAAGATATCAGGCCTATTTGTTGCGGAAATAATTATGACCTGAGTTTCTCTTTCAAAACCATCCATTTCTACTAAAATCTGATTCAATGTTTGCTCCCTCTCATCATGTCCTCCTCCAAGACCAGCTCCTCTCTGTCTGCCGATAGCATCAAGTTCGTCAATAAAAACCATTGAAGGAGCTGCTTTTTTAGCAACAGAAAAAAGACTGCGTACTCTTCCTGCTCCAACACCGACAAACATCTCAACAAATTCTGAACCAGAGATTGAGAAGAAAGGTACATTGGCCTCCCCTGCCACAGCTCTTGCCAATAAAGTTTTTCCGGTCCCGGCCGGACCCATCAACAAAACCCCTCTTGGTATTCTCGCTCCCATTTTTAAATATTTTTTGGGATTTTTTAAAAAATCAACAATTTCTTTTAATTCTTCTTTGGCTTCCTTTAGATTAGCAACATCTTTAAAGGTAATTTTTTCTTTGGGATGCCCTTCAGCGCCAAAAAGTCGAGCTCTGGCTTTGGTAAAACTAAATGCCTGGGTAGCTCCGGCTTTTGCCTGACGGAAGATAAAAAAGAAAAATAAACCAAAAAGTAAAAGAGGAAAAATAAACAGCAAAACAGGTCCTAACCAAAGCCAAGTTCCTTGTTCTTTCTTTGTTTTAATTTCTATTTTTTTCAATGTTTCTGTATTCACTCCTAAGTTTATCAAGGATTCAGAAAAAGAAGTTTCTGTTTCTTTTCTTGATTTTACCTTTGTCTCGTCCTGATATAAAACAGAAAGTTCGGAACCGGAAACAGTAATTTCTTTAATTTTTTCCTGATTAATATCTTCAACTAACTGGGTTAAGGAAATCTCCTTTTCTTTTTCAAAAGGTTGAGCAAACAGGGCAAAAATCCCTGAAATTATTAAAAAAATAAGCAGGATAAATATGAAATTCTTCATCAAATTTTTCATTTTGATTTTAGCCAGTGCCATTTTTTTTACAATAAGTGATACTGAGTTTAATTTAACACATCTTTGAGAATAATTCAATTAAAAAAAGCCCTTGTTTTTTAATCAAGAGCTTTTGAGATAAGGAAAGATAAAATCGTTACTTAGACTTAACAGAATCATCGGCCCTTTGGACTTCCGGTTGGACTTCGGGAACCGATGAACAATCTGACTTGGGAGAAAAATGATTGTTTTTCTCTCTAATCTCCTTGATAACTCCCTGGAGGAAACTGACCTGCTCTTCCAGAACCTTCATTTCTGCAAAAAGACGATTACCGCTTTTGGCTTTCCAGAGTTCCTTGCGTTGCAGGCCAAGGGCTGCTGAGAATATCTCTTTAGGTATAAACTTACCACCGGCGTTTTTTCTGATTTCTTCAAAAGCACCGTCGCTGACTTGTTTTTGCAGAACCTTAAAGGCTGCTTGTTTTTGCAGAAGTTGTTCTTGAAATTCCTTAAGCAAGTTTTCTGCTTTTGGCAAAACCCATTGGGTAAGGAAAAGAACGCTTCCCTGAACCAAAGCCCTTCCTGCTTCTCGAACGTATGTTTCATAACAGTCAGGGCAAACAAGATCTTTGGCTCTCATCCGTTTCTTTTGTCCGCAAACAGGACAATAGAAGGAATGGCTATTCTTGTTCTTAAACATGGCTAACTCCTTTCTAATTTTAAAGTTCTTTCCTTATCTTTCAATTTTGATTATATACCTAATTGTAAAATTTGTCAACCCTTCACCTTTTAATCAATTTTAAACTCATTCGGTGTTCGGCTGGTTCAATTGATAAAATCTGGAAATCGTATTGCTCTCCGATTTTTAAAACTTCTTCCATCTTTTTCTGAGAACCAAATTCAGAAATATGAGATAACCCTTGAATTTTTGGAGAAACTTGGACAAAGACACCGAAGGGATTAATTTTTATTACTTTTCCTTTGATAATGCCGCCTTTTTTATATTTTTTTTCAATATCTTCCCAAGGATTCTTGTTTAAAGCTTTTAGTGATAAAGAAATCTTATTATTTGAGATATCAATAATTTTTGCTTTAACCTTTTGTCCAACTTTCACTATTTGAGATGGGTCTTCAATTAGTTGCCAATCTAATTCAGAGATATGAATAAGACCTTCTAAGTTTTCAATTCCTGGGGTCAATTCGCCGACCTTAGGGGCCACGGGAAATTTGATAAAAGCGCCGAAATTAACAACGCCGGTAATTTCCCCTTTAACTATGTCCCCTACTTTATAATTTTTTAAAATTTCTTTTATCTTTTTATCCTCTTTTGCTTTTTCAGACAAAATGAGTTTTTCTTCTTTAGGGTTAAAATCAAGGATTTTCACTTCCATTTCTTTATCTATAAATTTTTGGAGAGCTCTTAAAATCTTTTGGTTATCTCCATCTTCTACTTTTGGATAATTAGCAAGTGACAATTGAGAAACCGGAATAAAAGCAGGGATGCCTAAAACCTCTGTTAAAAGTCCTCCTTTATTTGCACCTAAAATTTTCACATAAAGACTTTCATTTTGTTCTTCTTTTTCTAAAATCTGCTTCCAGGCAAGTTCCTTCCCCGCTTTAGTTAAAGAAAGTTCAATATAACCTTCTTCGTTTTCAAGGTTTATTATTTTTACAGAAATACTGTCTCCGATTTTTAAATCTTTTAATTTGTCTTTTGCTTCGTAAAATTCTTTTCCGTAAATTATTCCTGTTCCCCGGTTTCCCAAATCTAAAAATACAGAGGCATTTCCCTTGTTTATAATTTTGCCTTCAACAACTTCGCCCAATTTCAGCGGTTTTAGTAAGTTATTTTGCTCCAGTATTTTTTTCATATATCCAATAAAATAATATATAACATAGAATTTTCTTAAAAACAAGGGTTGACCCTTCACCTTAGGCCTAAAGTGAAGGGTTGAAACTAAATTTAGATGTGATAAGATAGAATTATGACTATCACTTGGTACGGTCAAACTTGTTTTCGGATAACCACTCAAAAGAACAGAAACGGTTCTATTAATATATTAATAGACCCTTTTGAAAAAGGAATTGGTCTTCGGCCGCCCAAAACCGAGGCAGATATCTTGTTAATTACTCATGATAGTAAGAGAATATTATCTGGGAACTTTTTTTTAATCAGCGGTCCCGGAGAATACGATATAAAGGGAGTTTATATCCAAGGTATTCCGGGTTTAAGCAAAAATAAGTTGCCAGAAAAAGAGGAAGTTTCTAAAAAAAATATTATCTATACTATTGAAACCGAAAAAATGAAAATTTGCCATCTCGGTAGATTAGGACAAAAAGAATTGACCTCGGACCAGATAGAAAAAATTGGCAAAGTAGATATATTAATGGTTCCAGTAGGAGGAAAAGAAACGCTTGAGGCAGGGGAATCTATAAAAATAATGTCTCAAATCGAGCCAAAAATTATTATACCAATGTATTATCAAATTCCTAAACTAAAAATAAAGTTAGATAACTTTAATAAGTTTTTGAAATCCTTAGGAATAAAATCCTTAGAACCTTTGCCCAAGTTATCTATTAAAAAGAAAGATATTTCTGAAGAAGAAGCAAGGATAATTGCACTAAGTCCATGAATTTCATAGAAAGACTCCGAAAACAACCAGAGTATATCAGAAAGATAATTCTTTGGAGCATAATAGTTATTGTAGGTTTGGGTTTGGCGGCCTGGTGGATTAACCTTTCTCGCCGGAAAATAAAGGAATTTAACAAAGAAAAATTTATTGAGAAAATCAATTTACCTTCTTTCAAGGAAGCAGGATTAGAAAATCTCCTAGAAATAAAGATGCCTGAAATTAGCGAGGAAGAATTGAAAAAATCAATGAACAATGAACAATGAACAAAAACAAATAAAAGAAATGGGTCGGGTTGAGCCCAGAAAGATAGTCAAGGAAATGAAAGAGTCATATATTGACTACGCAATGTCAGTTATTATTTCGCGGGCTCTTCCTGATGTTCGCGACGGACTAAAACCGGTCCACCGCCGAATTTTGTATGCAATGTATGAAATGGGACTAACCCATGCAGCTAAATTTAGAAAATCCGCAACTGTCGTAGGCCATTGTATGGGTGCCTACCATCCTCATGGCGATGCAGCAATTTATGATGCTTTAGCCAGAATGGCTCAGGATTTCTCTTTAAGATATCCTCTTATTACTGGTCAAGGAAATTTCGGGAGTTTAGATTCGGATCCTCCAGCAGCGGCAAGATATACAGAATGTAAACTTTCAAAAATTGGCGAGGAGATGTTAAAAGATATCGGGAAAGATACAGTTGATTTTAGGGATAACTACGACGGAACAAGAAAAGAACCAACCGTCTTACCCTCTCCCTTGCCTCAACTTCTTTTAAACGGTTCTTTAGGCATTGCCGTTGGAATGGCAACCAATATTCCTCCTCATAATCTTTCTGAATTAACTGAAGCTTTAATTTATCTGGCCGACTATCCTAAAAAAACTACCGAGGAACTTTCTGACTTTATCAAAGGTCCGGATTTTCCAACCGGAGGAGCTATTTATGACAAAAAAGAGATAATTTCTGCCTATTCTCAGGGAAAAGGACCAATTGTGGTGAGGGGAAAAGCAGAGATAGAAGAACAAAAAGGAATTGGCCAAACTCAAATCGTGATTACTGAAATTCCTTATCAAGTTCAAAAATCAAACTTGATTGAACATTTTGCCAAGCTGGTTCAAGAAAAAAAGATTCAGGGAGTAAAAAACATCAGGGACGAATCAGATAAAGAGGGAATGAGAATTGTGATTGACCTTCAGAAAGGGGCTTATCCCCAGAAGATTTTAAACCGGTTTTATAAATTTTCTGATTTACAAAAAACCTTTCACTTAAATATGTTAGCCTTGACTGAAGGAATTCAGCCAAAAGTGCTGTCGCTTGTTGATATTCTAAATTATTTTATTGAACATCGAAAAGAAATAGTTTACAGAAGGACAAAATATGATTTCGAGAAAGCCAAAGAGAGAGTTCATATCTTAGAGGGTTTAGATAAGTGCCTGTCCAGGATTGACGCAGTAATAAAGACAATCAAAAACTCGAAGAATCGGGAAGACGCTCAGAGGAATTTAATGAAGAAATTCAGGTTAACCCAAATTCAAGCTAATGCTATTTTAGAAACAAAACTGTCTGCTTTGGCAAAATTAGAACGGAAAAAAATTGAGGAAGAACTTAAAAAAACCTTAGTAAAAATTAAAGAACTTACAGCTATTCTCAAGAGTCCCAAAAAGATAAAGGCAATCATCAAAAAAGAATTAAGAGAGCTTAAAGAAAATTTTGGCGATGAAAGAAAAACAAAAATCTTTGTTCAAAAAGTTGGGGAAATTGCTGAAGAAGATTTAATTCCCCAGGAAGAGACAATTATTACTTTAACTCAAGGTGGCTATATTAAGAGAATAAATCCTGCTACTTACAAAATTCAGAGGAGAGGAGGAAAAGGAATTTTAGGAATGAAAACTTTACAAAATGATATTGTAGAACACCTTCTTTTAGCTCAAACTCATGACTCCTTACTATTTTTTACTGATTCAGGAAAAGCTTTTAGAACTTTGGCTTATGAAATTCCTGAAGGAACAAGGGTAGCTCGAGGAAGGGGGCTTTCCAATTTTCTTGAAATTTCCTCTGAAGAGAAAGTTTTATCTTTGATGCCTTTCGGAAAAAAGGATATTGACTTGGGGATAAAAAATTTAATAATGGTTACCAAAAATGGTATAATTAAGAGAACCGGCTTAGGGGAGTTTGAAAATGTTCGGAAGTCAGGGTTAATTGCTATAAATCTTAGAAAAAACGATTTATTAAAGAAAGTCGCAAAAAGTACTGACCAGAATGAAATAATCATAGTAACCCAAAAAGGCCAATCTATCCGATTTAAAGAAAAGGAGATAAGAAAAATGGGAAGACCGGCTTCAGGAGTAAAAGCAATTAACCTGAAAAAGGGAGATGAAGTAATAGGAATGGATGTAATAGAAGCCAAGGGCGCAAAACCCAAAGCGCAAAACTATTTGTTAGTGGTTACAGAAAATGGATATGGAAAGAGAACTGACTTAAAAGAATATCGATCACAAGGAAGAGGTGGTTCCGGAATTAAGACAGCTAAAATTACCGCAAAGACCGGAAAGTTAGTAGCATCAAGAGTTCTGGCAGGCGAAGAAGAAGATTTAATTGTTATTTCCCAGAAAGGTCAGGTAATTAGAATAAAAATTTCCTCGATTTCAAAACTTAGCCGAGCAACTCAGGGAGTAAGAATAATGAGGTTGGGAGAAGGAGATAAAGTAGCCACGGCAGTCTTTATGTAAAAACTATGATTCCTTTTCTAAATCCAGAGGAGATTTTGGACCAGCTTGAATTAAGGGCAGATATTGTTGCTGCTGATTTTGGTTGTGGGTCAGGCGGTTTTGTCATTCCTTTAGCCAAAAGATTAGAAGATGGGCTGGTTTACGCTTTGGATATCCAAAAAGAGCCCCTTTCTGCTTTAAAGGGCCGGGCTTTAACAGAGAATGTTTCAAATATCAGAATTATTCGCTGCGACTTAGAGAAACCAAAGGGCTCAACACTATCTGATTTTTCCCTAGATTTGGTTTTAATGGTTAATATACTCTTTCAAGCAGAAGAGAAGGGTGCTATAATATCTGAAGCAAAGAGGGTTTTAAAAAAAGAAGGGGACTTGGTAGTAATCGATTGGTTACCTAAGGCGACTCAAGGACCTTCAAAAGGAAGAATTTCTCCGGCTGAAGTGAAGAAAATAACCAGGGGTTGCGGATTTAAGTTAGAAAAAGAATTTGAGGCAGGAAAATACCATTACGGCTTACTATTTACTAAATCCTAATTTATATTATAATGGTTTTAATATCCCATAAAAGAATGAAAACTCATTTCCTGCTAATTTGCTTATTGACAGTTGCTTTCCTTGCTCCTTTAACGGTTGAGGGGGTTGAAATTACGAACCCTTTATCATATACTAGTCTTACAGATTTAACATATAGAATTATTGATTTCCTGTTTTATCTTGCTTTAAGTGTCGCTCCCATAATGATAATTATTGCTGGATTTTATTTTATTACAGCAACCGGAGACCCCCAAAAAATTGATACGGCTAAGAAAATAATTCTTTGGACTTTAATTGGGTTACTTATCGTTATTTCTGCTAAAGGTTTAATTGCCCTTTTTAAAGACATTTTTGGAATATAGCCTCCACACCCGTAGCAAGCTTCCAGACTAAAATTTGGGTAGAGGGAAGATAGTATTTACTTTTGGTGTGGGAATAAAGGTCGATTTTAAAATAAGTTACTAAATTGAAAAATGAAAAAGATTTTATCGAGCTTAGTTTTAGTGAGTTTTTTGGCTCTACCAATAATAGGCCTGGCGGCAGCACCTGGATCAGCGCCCGACGTAGATATAATGGAGCTACTTGACAGTATTACTAATTGGCTTTTTGTGATTTTATTGATAGTGGCAGCTATTTTTATTATAATGGCTGGTTATTTCTTTGTAACAGCGATGGGAGATCCCGATAAAGTGAAGAAGGCAAGAGACTTTGTTTTATATGCTGCAATCGGGGTATTGGTAGGTTTTGCTGCTAAGGGATTAGTAAGCTTAATAGAAATAATAGCCACAGGATAAGAACTTACCCGCTTTGCTTACAGAGCCTTGATTTGCTTAAGAATTTTTCTTTGGTATTTTTGGCTTTCTTCCTTTGTGACTAATTTCAACCCTTCACCCAAAGCTTTGGGTAAAGGGTTGATTTTTTAATTAAAGAAGGTAAAATAATTAAGCAAACTTAATCATTTTAGGCGGATGTGGCGAAATCGGAAGACGCGCATGATTTAGGATCATGTGGGGAAACCCGTGTGGGTTCGAGTCCCACCGTCCGCACATATAATCAAAAATATCCCTTGTGGATATTTTGGTTATATGTGCGTCGGGTGTGGTGAGAATCCAACCTCCCGAATTCCGACCGAGCGAAGCGAGGGAGGGAATGCCTTCGGGCAACTCGTTCGAGTCCCACCATCCGCACTTCAAAAACTTTCAGTTTTCTCAATGTAAGCTTAATTAATTTTCTCCAAACGAGGATAGCGAAAAATAAATAGGGCGGTTAGCTCAGAGGAAGAGTGCTTCGTTTACACCGAAGAAGTCGTAGGTCCGAATCCTACACCGCCCACAGGAAAATTAGTAGTGAATAGCAAATGATGTTAAAATAGTACTACAAACTACTCGCTATTTATTACTTGCTAAATCCGAGCCGCGGTAGCTCATGTAGTAGAGCGCTACTCTGAAAAAGTAGAGGTAGCCGGCGCACGTCCGGCCCGCGGCACAAATAGACAGGCGGGTGTCGTATAATGGTTCTTATGCAACCTTGCCAAGGTTGAGATGGCGGTTCAATTCCGCTCACCCGCTCAGAAGATCGCGGGTTCAAGCCCCGTCTCCCGCTCTTGACAACCCTCCACAGATAAGCTAATATGGCAAAACCCCTTTATAAGGGTTTTTATTATGAACATTCACTTTAATAGCCCCAAATTTATGGGCAAAAATACCTTAATTATTTTGATAATTGCTGGAATTCTAAGCAGTGTTTTAGGGTTTTGGGTAATAAAAATCCAAAAAGCAAAAGCCGAATCTTTCTCCAATCCTTCTCCTGCCTTAGAATTGTCAACAATGCAAGGAAATAGTCTTTTATCAGTATTTAATTCTCCTCTCCCTGAACTTCAACCAATCCAACGAGTAAAAATGGTAATTACTGCCTATTCAAGTACTCCCTGGCAAACTGACA
>Ga0315547_1001689_pt1 | contig 16801 bp, 11 predicted proteins | sample SalMarSW160240MG_2_FD_202542 | JGI IMG/M metagenome (GOLD analysis project Ga0315547, IMG submission 202542) | Salt marsh sediment microbial communities from the Plum Island Ecosystem LTER, Massachusetts, United States - Salt Marsh Sediment SW1601-240 ...
TTTGAAGTCTGAAACCGACGGCGAGATTCTGGCAAGCGCATCTTCTCACATAGGAGACATTCGCATAATAAACAGCGAGGGGACCGATATCTCCGGGAAGGCTACCTCTTACAGCTTGGCTGGAATTGTGATATATCCGCAATCCGCCTCCGGCATTCAGCGAAGCTTCCACAGCAAAGGATTCGAGAGAACCCCTGACGATTCTCTAAATGAGATTATAGAACTTTACAATATCTCCTCCAGGGTTGTGGAGCCCAGAGGAGGGAGGATGAAAGTGATGTTTATGCCCAACAGCATGGTTACCCTCAGATGGAGGATCCTGAGCGGAACCAGTTCCAAGAGCGTGTATGAAAAGACCTCGCCGATTGCAGATAGGCGGGGAGAGAAAATATTCGACGAGAGGATAACCATCCGCGATGATCCCTTGAACGACAAATATCCGGGGGCGCGGTCTTTCGATGATGAGGGGGTGGCCTCTAAGCCGTTGACGATCGTCGAGAACGGAGTGCTGAAGAGCTTTTTCTACGATCTGAACTATGCGAGCAAGTTGAACGCTGAACCTACTGGACATGGTTACAGAGTTGCGCAGTGGGGAGGAGATCCGATTACGACCAAGCCGGCGCCGGCAGTTACTCACATGAGCATAAAACCCGGGGGGAGGTCCTTTGCGGAACTGGTGAAATCGATGGACCGAGGCCTCATAGTTGAAGGAGCTCTCGGAGCTCACAGCGGCAATATACCTCACGGCGATTATTCAATCGGCGTCAGTCCCGGACTGTATGTAGAAAACGGCGAGATAGTGGGCCGGGTGAAAGATGCTATGGTGGCAGGCAATATCTACGAGACCTTGAAGCATGTGATTGATGTCGGCGACAGTCTCTATCCCTCGGACGGAGGCGCGTGGGTGCCGGCAATACTGTTCGATGATGTAAGCGTCTCAACTAAGAGCTGAAAGACACTCTTCGCTGATGAATCTCGTCTGGCAAGCATGTTACGACCCCGGCATCCGGGAGAGAATCTCCTCTGTAGATAGTGCAGTCCGAAAGTAGGCATTCAACAATCCTCATATCTCCTCTGAGTTTTGGCCGACACAGGGAGGCGGAGATCGATTATGAATGGTGCCAGAGAGGCCTCGGCGAAGTCAGATAGTCTCACTCAGAAGGTCGCTTTGATTGCTGGCCCGGTTCTGAGTGCCTGCCTTTTGCTCTTCTTCGACCTCGACCCCGGTCACCCAGAAGTCACATACACCGCCGCGGTGGCCCTACTAATGGCGATCTGGTGGATAACGGAGGCGATTCCGTTGGCGGTCACCTCTCTTCTACCAGTGGTGCTGTTTCCAGCCTTGGGGATTATGGACGGAAAGACGGTCGCCCCCACATACTTCAATCATATCATCTTCCTTTTCATCGGCGGCTTTCTGGTGGCTTTAGCGATGCAAAGATGGAATCTTCACCGCAGGATCGCCTTGAGAATCCTGCTTTTATTCGGCATTCGTCCCCGGAATATCCTCTTAGGATTCATGGTCGCCACCGCGTTTTTGTCGATGTGGATCTCAAATACCGCCACCACCATGATGATGGTTCCGATAGCCTTGGCGATCATCATGAAGCTGGAGGATAGTCTCGGTCAACAGAGGGTTCACAGGTATTCAATCGGAATTTTTCTGGGGGTGGCGTACAGTGCCTCCATCGGCGGCATCGCCACATTGGTGGGGACGCCACCCAATCTCTCCTTCGCGAGAATTTTAGTTATCTGTTTTCCAAATGCTCCGGAGATCTCTTTCGCCACCTGGTTTTTCTTTGCCTTTCCCATCTCGATCGTATTCCTGACGATTGTCTGGCTGCTCTTGTCGTTTTTCTTCTCTCCCAAGAAGGGAGAATTTGCATTAGAGAAAGGGGATTTTAGAAAACAGTACGATGAACTCGGTCCCCTCACCTTCGAGGAGGGGGTTGTGCTGGCGGATTTTACCCTGTTGGCTCTGTTGTGGCTATTTCGTGCCGATATCAAGATCGGCGATTTCACGATCCCCGGCTGGTCGGGGCTTTTCTCGAACCCTGGTTTTCTCAACGACGGCACCGTTGCCATCGGTATGGCCATCCTCCTGTTTCTTGTACCGACGAAACAAAAGACAGCCTCCAGGATCATGGATTGGAGAACGGCCTCCAGGCTACCCTGGAACATCGTTCTCCTTTTCGGTGGAGGCTTTGCCCTGGCGAGCGGCTTCAAAGACTCCGGATTGTCGATCTGGCTCGGCAACCAACTGGTGGGAGTCGGTTCTCTTCACCCCATTCTGATCGTCGCTTCGATCTGCCTCTTGATGACCTTTCTGACGGAGCTGACCTCCAACACCGCCACCACCGAGATGCTTCTTCCAGTGTTGGCCGGTCTGGCGGTCGCGGTTAAACTGAACCCCTTGCTTTTGATGATTCCGGGAACCCTGGCTTGTTCCTGTGCCTTCATGTTGCCGGTGGCAACGCCCCCCAATGCAATCATCTTCGGAACCCAACGCCTGCGAATTGCGGATATGGCCAAGGTCGGATTTCTGCTCAATCTCATCGGGGTGGTTGCCATCACGCTCGCTACCTATCTTCTGGGAAAACTGGTATTGGGGATCGACATGGCTCAGTTCCCGGCTTGGGCGGCTGTCGAATAGCCATCCGGCAGTCGCGCACGAAATCAACGTTCTCTAGCTTCACATCGGGTCTCAACCGACACATACTGGGTGGGAGAAACCAGCTTTTCGCTTGACATCGGTGAGGAAATGCATTTATTCGCATACTTGTTACGGACAGGAATACGCTCCTTATGAGTTGTGCCTGCGTGGCGGAATAGCAATGCTGACTTCATAGATAAAGAGATTGGTGCCTCCACAAAAATTTAAGGAGTAGGATAAATGAACTCTTTCAGACTACTGGCTGTTCTTTCTATTGGGCTATTGCTTTTGACGATCAGTTGCGGGGGGAAGAAAGAAACAGGAACTGTTGGGCTCGATATCAACGTAAAGGAGACTTCGAGCATCCGGTTTGCCTATCTGGAGAATGTCGGGCCCTATGACGCCATTGGAGAGAGATTCACAGAGATCGGCGCCATGGCGGCGCAGCAGCAGCTGAGCGGAAACATAATTGGAGTATTCTTCAGCGACCCCGAGAAGGTTCCCGCAGAACAGCTGCGATGTGAACTCGGGATCCAAGTTCCTCCCGAATTCGAAGCTCCTGAGGGCTTCAAGGTGAGGGAGATTCAGGCCCGGACCGTTGCCTACACGGTGCTGAAGGGACCATATGAGGAGATTTCCGAGGACTACAAGAAGATTCTCATCTGGGTAAATAAAAACGACTACCGGATAGCCGGTCCGTTAATGGAGATTTACCTCAAGGGTGGTCCCGAGGTGCCCGCGGGTGAATATCTGACCGAGGTTCGCTTGCCGATTATGAAGAAGGGATGAGGTCAAAGGAGATTTCCGGCGCTATCGTCTAGGGGTTTAGGACGGGTGGTTCTCAGCCATCAAACCGGGGTTCGATTCCCCGTAGCGCCACCATAAATCAACGCCTGCCGGAGAAGAGAAGGCAGGCTTTTTTTATTTTCTCCAAGGGAAGAGGAAATAGTAGATAGGGAACAGGGGACAGGGAACAGGAAACAGGAGATAGGGAATAGGGTCGGAGGATGGTTGTAGCGGGAACCTTGAGGTTTCCATAATTGAGCTCCTAAAAGAATAGGTCGGGCATTCTTGCCCGACTGCCCGTCAAAGCGTGGGGGTTCAACCCCCACCCCAGCTACTTGTTCCCACCCCAGCTGTTTGTAGTTTCCAAAGGGAAATCTCACTGTTGGTCACGGATGCCCTCATCCGTGACCTTTCTGGTATGGGACGTGGGCGTCTCATATGAGCCGCTGGCGGGTTGGCGTGGGGCCGATGCCAACTTGTCCGGCAATCAGTTTAATTTGTTTAATCTGCTGTGAATGTTGTGCCGTCAGGTTCTTCAACCTGACGGAAAAGTGTCAGGAGGTCGCCTCAGGCGACCTGACACCACTGGAAGTTGCACGAAATCTATATGGAAAAGTGGACTCCATCTGACAGACATCACAAGTTACGCCAGGACCAGAGCGAAGCGAGTCTTGGCGGATAGCAACGGTCAGGACACGCCCCGCCATAAGCGGGACTTCGGGTCCTGACCGAACCTTGAAAGGTCATACGACCCGTATGGGAAACTCCTGACACTACGGGGATATATTTTCTCGATGAAGTAATTGTCAACCCACAGATCGTAGCTCCCACCGATAGTCCTTCACGGAAACAGGAGAGATACAACAGTCAGCAGGGTCTTATCCGTGAACTGTCAACCGTGAACTGTGAACCAATCAGGAGAGCATCTGCTGTCGCACCAGCGAGACCGGGATGGTGCCGTAGCTTAAAAGCTTGTCGTGGAACTCCTTCAGTTGAAATTTATCGCCCATCATCTTCTTGTACTCGTCGCGCAGACGCATGATTTCCAGCTTGCCGACGATGTAGCTCATCGGTTGAGTCGGGGTCTGAGTATACCTTTTCACCTCGGTCGTGGCATTTGACCTCTCCAGTTTCGCTACATCTACCAACATCTCCACCGCTTCGTCGAAGCTCATGCGATTGGTGTGCAGCATTACGTCAATTACCACCCGACAGGCTCTCCAGAGCTGGTCTTTGAGCTGAATGAGCCTCACCTCCGGGCTTTTGTAAAATCCCTGTTCATACATAAGCTCCTCACAGTAGAGAGCCCAACCCTCTGCGAAAACAGAGGTGCCGAACTTCCTCCGCACCTTGGATTTGACCCTATTAGAGTGCAGAAGCTGAAGGTGATGTCCGGGATAAGCTTCGTGGAGGGCGGTCAAGACTGCGCCGTATTTGTTGTGCCCCTGCAGTTGCTCTTCCTGTCTTTCCGGAGGTGCGTTTTTGTCAACCGGGGTCACCCAGAAGAAGCCCTCCTGTCTCTCCTCAAAGGGTGCCGGGGAGACATAAGCGGCATAGGGTATTGTCGGTCGCTCAAAGGTGGGGGTCTCCACAATTGAGAGCATCTCCCCTTCGGGAACGGAGGCCAGATCGTTCTCCAAAACGAAATCCTTGGCACGCTCCATTTCCTCCTTGTAGAAGTCGAGGAGTTCTTCGGCCTTGGGGTGCTCCTTTTTGAGCTCCCCTATGATCTCGGGCCAGCTTTTTTGGGGGTCGATCTCTTGTGCTATTCTTTTCATCTCCCCCTGAGTCTTTTCTCTGACCCGTTGCCCAATCTCTAAGAGCTCTTCGGTGTCGTGCGGGAGCAGGTGATGTTCTCTGAGCAGGAAATTGAACTTCTCCTTTCCCAGGGCGAAATCCCCCCTCGATTTCGGCAGAAGCTCGTGCTCCAAAAAAGAGACATAATCTGTAAAGGCTTCACTGGCCTTACCATTTGCGGCCAGGATTTCCTCCTTCAAAGAGGGAACTCTTTCTGCCATCAGGGGGAGGAAACCTGAGAAGAACTGGAGCCCTCCCTGTGTCACCTCCAGGGCGATCCTGGTCCAGATTTCCGGGATATTCTCTCCTCTTGAGAGATTCTGTTTGCCGTCTTGGAGAACTCTGCTGACCTCTTTTAACCTTCCCAGAACGGAGGTCATTCTCTCCTCCAGAGGGGCAAACTGCCGGAGCATTAAGATATATATCCCGTAGAGGGCCACCTCCGGATAGAGGAAAGGTCGCCGCTCTAAGTCTTTGAACTCTTCTTCTCTTCTTATCTCCACCGCGAAGGATTTCGCCAGGATAGTCCTGTCCATACGATTGTCCGGGGAGAGGGATTCCTCCTCAAACTGGCTTAATCTCTTGACGTAATCCTTCGCCCTGGCGAGAAGCTCACCACGCCACTCCCTATCGAAGCGGTCGAACTCATCATCGTATTTGTGGTAACCTTCGAAGGTGGCCTCTAAGGGGCTAACCTGCCATCTCCACTCCAAGACCTCTTCAGAGAGTCTTTCGAATTCTTTGTCCACTTTGACTCCTGTATCCATATGAGCACAACTCTGTTTCGAAGATGCAACGATGTTCGATCAAGCTTTCGAAGAGGCGGTCAGGGCGAGTTTCTGGACTGGCTCACCTGCCGGGCCTGATACATGAAGGCCTCCAGACGCATCAGCTCCTTGGTCTCCTCCTGTCCCTCGTAAGCGATGTTGAGCCAGGGGACCTCGGGAAATCTCTCCTGGACCTTCTTCGACAGGCCGGCGACGATATTTCCGGGCATACAGGTAAAGGGCATCGCGTTTATCACACCACAGGCTCCGGAGTTGAGCATCTCGATCCCCTTCCCGATGGTGAGGATGGCCTCGCCTCCCACGGAGTCGGGCAGATAAGGGTGAGCCAACCTCAGAAGTTTTCCGGTGGGCTGGTCGGCGTAATCCTTCAGGTAGGGCTTGAAGGGCCTGGACAGCCGCTTCTTTATGTTCATCTGTAGAAGCTCCTGCAGGTAGCCGGAAAGGAAATCCCGGGACTTGCGGAGTTTCCAGCTGTCCCGCCTGTACATGTGGGAGGTGTAGAATATCCACTCGCAGACATAAGATAAGTAAACCTCCCCGCCCAGGGATTCGATCTTGTCGACCAGATGATTGTTGGCGAAGCGATTGTTGCGGATGTATATCTCTCCGATGACAGCGATGAGGGGCTTTCTCTCCTCGTCGGTGGCAATCTGACTGAAGTCACCGGCGGCCTCTTTCAACACCTTCTTCCAATCAGCTCCAACGCGGGAGGCCAGATACAGCTTCTCCAGATAATGATCATAGATCTTCTGGCTCTCTCCCGGGCTTTTCTCATAGGGACGCAGTCGCAGGAGGGTCTGGCGCATGATGTCCACCGCCATCAAAGCCTCGAAGCCCCGACGACGGGTGCTTCTCCCCACGGAGGTCATATAGTCATATCCATCTTTGGAACTGGGGGAGAGAATCATCACCTCCGGAAGGCCGAGCTCTTCCACGACCAGTCGGTGAAGCTGGTGATACTGCCCGAAACGACAGGGTCCCGCCGCCGCCGGCATGAAGAAGGCGACCTCCTCCGGCTTGGGTTTCTCCTTCAGGAGGAACTTCACCAGATCCCCGGTGGTGAGAACCGCGGGGTAGCACTCTCGACCGGAGGTGAATTTCCTTCCCAATTGCAGCGATTCCTGATCGGTCTCCGGAAGGACCTCCGCCTTCACTCCGCAGGATTCCAAAACCCCTGTGAAGAGCAGGGCGTGGTCGCACATATAGGGCACCAGGATGGTTCTTTTTGACAAACTCCGGTTGACGTTGGGAGCTGTGGTTTTCCTCCGGGCTGGATCAACACCCTCGGGCTTGTAGTTTTTGAGGCTATCGAGAAAGGCCTCACAGCGGGTGAGGATTCCGGCGTCGGCGGTGTGCTCGTCAATCTCCAACTGCAACAGAGGCTTGCCCTCCATGGCCTTCTTCAAGTGGTGGGAAATGAAGGAATCGGGCCCACAACCGAAGTTGGTGACGTGAACCGCAAAGAGCCTTTTGTCTCGCCTGATGAAGCGCGCCACCGCCAGAAGCTTCTGCCCGTAGTTCCAGTACATGTTTATCCCTTCGGGCTCCTCTTCGTCTTCCCCCAACGGCAGAAGGTCCATCGGGATCACCGACATCCCTAACTTTGACAGTTTCTTGGGGAGATCCAGGCTCAAACGCTCGTCGCATATGTTGTAGGGGCGACCCATGATCACTATGGCCCGCTCTGAATCTTTGAGGGAGCTCAAAAACGTCCGGCCCATCTCCCAATTCCTTCTCTCGAAGCGGGCCTGAATCCTCCAGGCCGAATGCAAAGCCGATTTGATTTTTTCAGCCGATGATTTCAATTCTTTTCGCAAATCGAGAAGCTCCCGGAGGAGGAAATCGAAACCGTGCCCAAAATGTAACATTGGCGAAAGTAGCTTGACTCCCATCTCCTCGGAGAGAGTCGCTTTCAACAGATGGGGGAAGGCCTGCACGAAAGGACAGCCATACCCGCCGCGGTCGCCCTTCTCGAAGCTTTTAATGTTTATCACCGAGGGAACAAAGAGAAGATCTATGTCTCTATTCAGAAGAGCCCCTGCCTGTCCCAGGCCAACCTTGATGGGGAAACAGACCTCGGAGGTGGCAGATTCCACACCCGATCTGATGATCTTGTCAGTGGTGGGGTCGGAGAGCACGATCTCCCAACCCAAGGCCTTAAAGAACTCGCTGAAGAATGGGAGAAGTTCCCAGAAGAGGAGCAACATGGGGATTCCAATCCTGCCCTTGAGGGTCCGGGAGGCAACATTGCCAGCTTCGATGTTCCTGAGGTTCTCGGTGAGGTTCAGATTGCGGGCCGGAAAGAGGTTCTTCACTTTTCTTTTGGGCTTCTCGGAATCTCCGACCTCGTAGCGCTCACAGCGCCCACCGTAGAAGAGAGGTTTTTCTCCTTCGACCTCCACCCTGCGGATTAGACAGAGGTTGGGACAGTGGTGACACTCAAAGGTGGACAGCCGATAGTCTCTCTCCGATAGATCAAAGCCCTTGAATTTGGTCGGCCCATCTTTCATCTCCTCCATCGCCAAAATACCAGCCCCGATGGCGCCGGTGAGGTCATGGTGGGGAGGCACCGTGATTTTTTTGTCCAGCACTCTTTCGAAGGCCGCCACCACCCCCCTGTTCCAGGCCACACCTCCCTGGAAGAAGATCTTGTCGCCGATTCTTCTCGGCCCCACGACTTTGTTCAGGTAATTCAGGACGATACCGTATGCTAACCCCGCCACCAGATCCTCTTTCTTGGCGCCGCTGTGCTGGTGGGAGACGAGGTCAGATTCCATGAAGACGGTGCACCTCTCACCGCACCCCACCGGGTTTTTGGCGCCGAGGCAGAGTTTTCCGAACTCCTCTTCGATCTTGATGCCCAGTTTTTCTGCCTGCTCTTGAAGGAAGGAGCCGGTTCCGGCGGCGCAGGCCTTGTTCATCTCGAAATCGACGACAGCACCATTTACCAAGGAGATATATTTAGAGTCCTGGCCCCCGATCTCGAAGATGGTATCGACCGTAGGGTCGATCGAGAGGGCCGCCCGAGCCTGGGAGGTGATCTCGTTTCTGATGACATCCGCTCCCACGAAATCACCTGCTAGATAACGCCCGGAGCCGGTGGAGCCCACCCCCTTGATGGTGACCAAATCCCCCACATGTTCACTGACCTGCCTCAGACCCTTCTTGACCGCCTCCAGAGGCCGTCCGGCGGTCATGAGATAGGACCTCGCCAGAACATTTTCCTCCCGATCGATTATCACCAGGTTGGTGGAGAGGGAGCCGACATCGACTCCCAGAAACGCCTCCACCCTTTTTCCATTGAGGGGCGAGACCTTGGAGGTCAAGTGGTAAAATTTATTCTGCGGGAAGGAGAAGACCAGCCTGGGGTGGGGACGGTGTCCGTCCCCGTCGAGCTTTAGAATCTCCTTCAACTGGTCGTGGTCGTAAAGGGAGAAGTCGCTACAGCCCTCCTTCATCCCCAAGAGGACGGCGCCTATCGCCCCCAGGAAGGAGTGCAATCTCGGAACGAAAAACTCCCCCTCCCCGAAGCTGAAGACCTCCTTGAAGGCTCTCACCAGACCGAGATTGGCAGCCGGTCCGCCCTGAAAAGATACCGGCGGTTGGAGCTTCCTGCCGGCGGCGAGGTTGGATTTGAAATTCCGAGCCACCGCAAAGCACAGACCGGCAATGATGTCACAAACCGGGGTAGCTATCTGCTGTAAGTGGATCATGTCCGATTTGGCGAAAACCGAGCAGCGCCCCGCGATATGAGGTGGTTTTTTCGATTGGAGCGCCAACTCCCCGAATTCCCCTTCGACCTTTATCCCCAGCCGGGAGGCTTGCTGGTCTATGAACGAGCCGGTGCCGGCGGCACAGAGCGAATTGGTGGCGAAATCTCTTATCCTTGGACCGGAACCGTCTCCATTCTCTCCCAGAAGGATCAACTTGGAATCCTCCCCGCCCAGTTCTATGATGCTTCTGGTCTCCGGGTGGAGATGAAAGGTCCCTTCTGCCTGGGCGATGACCTCGTTGAAATAGCTGGCCTCTACCGCCTCTGAGAAACTCTTGGCGCCGGAGCCGGTGAAAGAGACCGATGCAATTGCCTCGGAGCAAGGTCGATCCAGAAGCTCCAGAAGAAATCGGTAGATCACCTTCGTCGGCTGACCCTCCAGACGGAGGTAGTGAGATTCCAGGACCCGTTTTTGGCCATTTAGTAAGACCGCCTTCAGGGCGACCGAGCCCAAATCCAGGCCCAAGTGAAGGTTACCTTTTGAAGACATCTTTCATTCTCCGTGAATTCCGGTGGGTTGTGCCGTTCAAGGCAGTTGGGGCTTCTCTCGACCTCAGAGTTTCTGAAACCTCCTTTTTGTGGCTAGTAGCATTCCGACCGAAATCAGGATCACTCCCAGCCAGACGAAGTTGATCAAAGGTTTTCTGGAAACCTCCAGAAAGAGAATCTCTTCGGGGGAGCCGAGACTGATGAGGACCTGACCGGCGTTGGCTCTAACTTGCTCCAGATAGACGAAGCCACGGCCGTCAGGAAGTTCGCTCGGCTTGGGAGTACGTCTCCCCTGAGAATCATACAGAACCGCAGGAGTGATGCGGGTTTTCATCTGTTGCCTGGAGACCTCCAGAATTGCTCCCACGCCTCTCCCTTCAGCATTGCTGTGAAAGGAGAGGTCGAAGTCGAGGAATTTTATCAGGTAACCTCCCAACTCTTTTTCTTCCCCCTTGCCTAAGACCAGACTCTCTCCCTCTTCCCCCTGGTTAGTACTGATCTGCTCCGGTGATATATAAAAGTCCGAGAAGAGGTATTTCTTGATGAAGGGGGTACGAACTAAACCTTGGTCTCCCAAGATGAAAAGCGGCTTGGCGATGAACTCATCCACTCCGTTTTTCACCCCGATCCAGACCTCCGCCTTCTTCGGGGAAAGTTCCCTCACCTTCTGGAATGTCAACTCGTGCCCCAGAGCCGATTCCGTCCTCCCCTCCGGGAGGGCTATCCTCTGGGAGGTATTGTATGCCGAGGAGGCGATAACGCCGATGAGCATAATCGCCAGTCCGAAGTGGGCAAAATAACCGCCCAGATTCACCCAGCTCTCCCGCAATCTGGAGACTAAGACCTCGACGTTGACGAAAGCCGCCAGCAGGGAAGTGAAGAGCAGGAGAACGAGCTTTATCTCCTTGACCTTAAGGATGAAAGCCACCACCGTAACTAACAGGGCGGCGATGAGCGGCGGAAGAATCGACCTGGCAATCTCAGAGAAGGTAGTCCCCGACCAGGCCAGAAGGGGACAGAAGGCTAAAAGCAGTCCCAGGACAATCGCTATCGGCAGGTGGGTGTTGAGGTAATAGTCTATCTGGACCGCGGAGGCCTGGCCGAAAATCCGAGTCAGAATGGGGGCAGAGGTTCCCACCAGAATCAACACCGCAGAGAGGGAGAGGAAGAGCAGAGTTAAAAAAACTGTGAACTGCTGGGACAACAGCCTCTTGGAAAAGACCGGGGCAGTGATGCCTCCGGATCTGTAAATCAGAAGGCCGAGCGAGAAGAGGGCAAAGATGCCCATGAAGAGAATCAGGTAGTTATTGATTCCCAGATCCCCGAAGGAGTGCACCGAGAAATCCGCCAGAACTCCGCTTCTGGTGAGGAAGGTTCCATACAGCACCAAAAGGAAACAGAGGATCGCCAGAAAGAGGTTCGTCTTCCTCAGGCTCCCCTTGGAGCTTTCGATCAACATCCCGTGAAGTAAAGCGAGGCTGAACAGCCAGGGGATCAGGGAGGCGTTTTCCACCGGGTCCCAACCCCAGTAACCGCCCCACCCCAGGGTCTCGTAAGCCCAGTAGCCGCCGATGAAGATGCCAACCCCGAGGGTGAGGCTGGAGAAGATCACCCAGGGGAAGGTGGTCTTGGCCCACTCTTTATAGTCGTCGGTGACCAGGGAGCTTAAGGCGAAGCTAAAAGGTATGGCTAAGGCGGCATACCCGATGAAGACTATCGGGGGATGAATCACCATCCAGAAATTCTGCAACAGGGGATTGAGCCCCCTCCCCTCAGTTGGGGTGAAGGTCAGTTTCGCGAAGGGGCTATTGACGAAAATCATGACGAAGAGAAAAAGTTGGCAGAGCAGGTAGAAGAACATCACCCAGCCCTCGTGGCTTTTGGCCTTCTTCATCACCCAGAGTCCCAGAAGGGAGGCGAACCAGAGCCACAACAGAAAGGTCCCCTCCTGACCGGCCCAGAAAGCCGAGACCTTCAGAAGCAAAGATAGATCTGAGGAGCTGTATCCGCCCACATAACCATATTCGAAGCGGTCTCCCAGAAAAAGGGAGAAAAGGTAAACAGAGGCTAAGGTGACGAAGGTCGCCAACAGATAATAAGAAATCCTTCCCACCCTGAGCGATTTGGCGTGCCCGCCGGCGAGCCTCAAATAGAACAGTGCCGAGATCACCAGAAAGAGTAAAGCCAGGAGGAGGGAGAGAGAGCCGAACATCAGTTAAGACTTCCCTGATATTTGGAGGGACACTTCACTAAGAGCTGGTCGGCCACGAATTTTTCTCCATCGTAGTTGCCGATGACAACGATCTCGGTGGCATCCTCGAAGTTGGCGGGCTTGGGTCCGGAGCTATAGATCACCGGCAAGAGTTCTCCCTCTTTGCCGGTAAGCTGGAAAGATAGAAAAACCAGACTGGTGTCGTAAGCGGAGGAGCCGGGCACCAGCTTACCGATTATCTGCACCGTCTCTCCGGAAGCTTTCGCCTCGCTGAAGCTGACATACGGGGTTATCGATTCTCTGAAGGAGGAGAATGCCAGAACCAAAAAGAGCGCGATTACGATGAATCCAGTTAAGTAGTAGTATCTTCTGTTCATTTCCGGTTTAGCTTTTTGACCTTCCTATCGAGCCGCACCAGGTAGAGGAAAATCCCCAACCAGATTATCAGAACCGCTATCACCGCCACGAGGTTCGTTGACATTTACAGCTTTCCTTCTCTGTGTGGATCTCTTCCGATGGCGACCTGCAATCTGTGGATCCAGATGAAGATCAAGCTGAAGCAGAAAAGTGAAGCCAGCAAGGTCAAAAGAATCGGTGCCGGCATCTGAATCCTCCCGGAGGTGTCGATGATGGAGTCAGCCGGATGCAGAGACTGATAAACTCTCGGAGTTACAAAGACCAGAAAGACCGCCGCCGGGAACGCAAATATGCAGTAGACGCTGGAGAGGGCGGCTCTTCTCTCCGGCTCTCTCACCGCGGAGCGCAGGGCCAGGTAGGCGCCGTAAATTAGAAGCAGGATCAAGATGGAGGTCTGTCGCGGATCCCAGTTCCAGAAACCCCCCCAGGTTATCTTGGCGAAGATAGAGCCGGTGATGGTCGCCAGAATACAGAAAAGAGTCCCCAACTCCGCGGCGCTGGAGGCTTTGATATCATAAAGGAGCTCTTTTCTTCTCAAATAGAGGACCGATTGGCTCATGGCGACGAAGTATGCCAACACCGTCACCCAGGCCGCCGGGATGTGAAAGTAGAATAAGCGGGAAACCTCCCCCAACTGATTCTGAGGCGGCTCCATCACCCAGACCGCGATGATCACCGCGCTCATCAACAGAAGCAAAAAGAATTTCCAGAAGTTGGGCATGAATCATTCGCTCCAGACGAAGTCGAAAAGCATGAGCGAAGCCACAATCATCACCACCAGATAGGAGAGGAGTATCTTCAATTCCGAAAATCCACTCATAAAAACCTCGCCCCGAAACGACAGCTCCGTTCCCCGGATGGCGGTGACCAGAAGCGGCAGGAGTATCGGAAAAGACAAAGCCGCAAAGAGCGCTCCCTTCACCGCGGCCTTGGAGACGATGGCCGCAATCAAAGTGGTGGCGGCCGCCAATCCCAGGCTTGCTAATATAAGCACTCCAAAAAACAAAAGCAAGTTGGCGCCTCCGACATTGGAGAGCAGAAAAAAGAGGGGGACAATCACAACCTCCAGGGTGAATAAAAGGGCGATATTGAAAGTCAATTTCCCCAGATAGATGCTATTGGGGGAGGCCACTAACTTTAAGGTGCTAACGGTTTTGGTCTCCTCCTCTTTTATGAAGGTTTGCGCCAGGCCCGACAGGGCGGAGAAGAATACCACGATCCAGAAGAGAGCGGCCAAGAGCTTTTCTCCGAGGCCAAATTGCCCCACCGCGAAATTCACCGCCACCAGAGTCGTGACCGCAAACATCAAAAGGGCGTTTAGGGCGTAGCGATTCCGCAGTTCGGATTTGAGGTCCTTGCTGAAGATACACCAGCCCTTATAGACCAAGCTGGAGGGTTTTCTCTCCATAATTTAGCTCGGACCTTTCGTTGGTGGCCAGAACCACAATGGCGTCCCTCTTCTGGGATTTGATTATCTCGTCAACCAGCCGCACCCCCTCCTCGTCTAAGTTCGCGGTCGGCTCGTCTAAGAATAGAAACTTCGGCTCTTTGAGGAGAGCGTGGAGGTATTTCAACCTCTGTTTCATGCCGGAAGAGAAAGAGCCGACCAGGTCGTTGCCTCTGCCGCCTAGGCCGAATTGGGAAAGCCTCTGTGCCAGCTCCTCCTTGCTGAAATGACAATCCTGGATTCGAGAGAGGAAGTGAAGGTTTTCCAGTGCGGTCAGCTCGTCGTATAAAGCCAGGTCCTGTGAGACCAGACTCAAGTTTCTTTTGAGCCCTTGTCCTTGTATGACTGAGTCTCCCAGAAAATACTCCACCGATCCCGCACCGGCTCGTAGAAGGCCGGCCATTACGCGCAAAAGGGTGGTCTTTCCGGAACCGTTCGGGCCGGTGATGACCAAGCACTCTCCCTGACTGACGACCTCGGTGATATCTGCAAAAACATCTCTTCCGTCGAAAGATTTTGAAAGTCCCGAGATTTTTATCTGAGCAATAGACATTAATCAAAAAGGAGGAATATTTCCCTATAAATGCAAAATTTTCCCGAATATAAAGAGCCCTTACGATTATGTCAAGCTAACCAGCAAACAGCATGCAGGAAGTAGGAGACAGGGAACAGGGAACAGGGAACAGGGAACAGGAGATAGGAGATAGGAGATAGGAGATAGGAGATAGGAGATAGGACATAGGTCGTGGCGGAAACCTTTAGGTTTCCAAACATGGCACACAGCATGCAGGAAACAGGAGACAGGGGACAGCAAACAACAGACAGGAGACAGGGAAAAGCGATCGGCGCGATAGTGTGGACTGTTCGGAGGTTTCAATTACAGCTCACCGTTGAGCAGTAAAATAATTCTCTTTTTGGGAGATAATCGTATGTTCCTTTTCGTGCTCGTACTGGCCCGAATCCCTTCAACAGCGCCACCGGGCTGCGTCTGGAGCTGCCTCACGGAGCTCTTGTCACCCTGGAGATTTTCAATGTCAAGGGACAGAGAGTTGCCAAACCTCACCAGGGAAGGTTGCCTGCTGGCACCCAGGAGCTGGTTGTCGCTCTTCCGGATCAACATTCGGGGGTCTATTTCTACACAATAGGCGTGAACGGCAACTGCTCCATCGGGAAGATGGTCTTGTTGAAATAAGGCCAGTCGACTTCCGCTTCCTCGTTCATCGCCAATAATTGTCTGTGAGGTTTGACAACGTCCCTGGGGATTCCGTATTATTGAAGTATGTTGAATCAATACAAGCGTCTTGACGTCTTTCGCTGTCGGCATCTGTCCCATCGGGATTTTGAGAATCGGGTCTCGGTTTATCACGTCCTGAAGGAGAAAAAATGCTATCCGGAGGGGTGTATGCAGTTCCTCTGGAGATGCCAGATCCTGAACAAGGGTGGCTCTTGTCCTAAACGATACCGGCACGTCGGCAGGAATTGCTTCAATTGCAAATCCTATTTCGAGGAGAAACTTCAGTGCCGACCGGAAGTCATTTTAACCACCGAAGAGGAAGAGGAGTTCTGGGAATCGTATCGGGACTTCGAGGATTGGCTCAACAGCAACCGAAATCGTCAGGTGGAGTTCTCCGGAGAGGTCAGCTCTGTTAAGCCCCACTTCCAGAAGTTGGTCTCTTCAAGGGAGAACAGCTTTCGACTTTTAGGTTTCCTTCTCGGATTGAAGGAGGGATTCATCGGGAGAACCCGGCTCGACAACCATCTTTATGTGAATATCTCGCTGCGGTTTCAGGAGAGACATCGTTTTACTGTCGGTGATAAGCTTGAGGGAGTTGCAATCCTGACCGAGGATCGAGGGCGGTTGATCTTGGCCAGACCACGGCGGATCGAATTTGATTTAAGGTCCGGAGGTGAGGTTTTAACGCCCCAGCAGGCGCTGGTGGCTTCCAGGACCGGAAAGGAACTAAGCTCCCAGCCAGAGGAATGTGTCTCCTGTCGCTGGGGGGTTTTGGTGGACAAGGTTGAGAAGGAGAGGATCCGGCTCACGAAGCGCCGGACACTCTTTTGCCTGCGGGGAGTCGCCAATCCAGAGGAATGCCCCTTCCTGTTAGCCTCAAAGTTGGAATCCTCGGGATGTATCCTGCCGGAGAAGATAGAATCTAAGATCCTGACCCACATTTCGTAAATGGAATAAAACCCAGCAGGGGCCACGTTCAGCGGGAGGCCACTTCGTGTTGGTATCGGCCCCTACGGCTCGTATGAGACGCCACGTCCGGTACCGAAAGGGTCACGGATGAGGGCATCCGTGACCAACAGTGCTGGTCTTTGGAAATTTGAAGGCCATACGGCTCGTCCTACGGATCCGTATGGATATGAGTTTCCGCTACAGGCCGATTCCGGGGCAGGAGTGCCCCGGCTATGGATGGCGCCAGATGGCCGGTCC
>Ga0315547_1001692_pt1 | contig 16734 bp, 16 predicted proteins | sample SalMarSW160240MG_2_FD_202542 | JGI IMG/M metagenome (GOLD analysis project Ga0315547, IMG submission 202542) | Salt marsh sediment microbial communities from the Plum Island Ecosystem LTER, Massachusetts, United States - Salt Marsh Sediment SW1601-240 ...
GAGGAATTGTCCGGATGGTGGATTTTGTGGAAGGAGGAATACTCTCATGAACCGGTTGTACCGAGGACTTGAACCTGAACCGAACGGCGGCGGGGTCCATCGAACTCGCAGAAGTAGATCCCCTGCCAGGTCCCCAAGCTCAAAGCTCCGGCGCTCACGATAATTTGTGCACTGCAGCCCATCAGCGAGGCCTTGATATGAGCGGCGGAGTTTCCCTCCAGGTGGTTGTAGCGATCGTTGAAGGGGATGACTTTTTCCAGCTCCATCAGCATGTCCCGTACCACACTGGGATCGGCGTTCTCGTTGATCGTCACCCCGGCGGTGGTGTGGGGCACGAAAACCGTGCAGAGCCCCTCCCTGACTCCCGAGGAGCGAACCGTGTCGCCGACCTGAGAGGTGATGTCGATGAACTGGCAGCGCTCCTTGCTAGCTACCTGGAAACGCGAGACCATGATCAGTTTTTAGTCCTTGAGGTAGTTCACCGCTTCCCGGAGCACGAGATCGAATTCCAGATCGTACACGGGGGGATTGTTGTTGGTTCGATTCAGCTCATTACGAACCAGCCGTCGGATATAGCGATCGTTCAGCTGGATATTTTTATTCTCCAATTCCCGCTCAAAGGAGGAGATATCCTGCTCCGTGGGGTTGGGATAGCGGGTTAAAAAATCCTTGATTAACTCTTCATCGATGATGCGAGACAGGGCCTGCTCCTCCTCTTCGCTGAACTCCGGCTCCTGAACCGGTATATCGGGAGAGATCCCGATCTTGTCGATATTTTTTCCCAACGGTGTGTAGTATCGCGACATGGTCAGGCGGAAGCCGGCATCTCCGGCCCGCTTGATCTGCTGCACGGAACCCTTGCCGTAGGACTTTTCGCCCATAATAGTGGCCCGCCCCGTATCCTTGAGCGCACCGGCAAGAATCTCCGACGCACTTGCAGAACCGCGATCGATCAGCACGACGATCGGAAGGTCCGGGGCAACGATGGTTTTGCGGGAGGAGGCGTAGAATACGTGGTTCTCCGAAGCAACCCGGGAGCGGGTGCTGACGATCGGCCCCTTGGAGAGGAAAAAATCCGCCACATCGATCACACTGGACAGCAGCCCGCCGGGATTGCTGCGCAGGTCGATGATCATAGAGTTGTAACCGCGATCCTCGAAATCGAGAATGGCGTCTTCAACCCGATCGGTGGTCAGGGGGGTGAACTGGATGATGCGCAAATAAGCAATTTCGTCGGGGATCATGTCCTCGCGAACCGTGGGCACCTCGATCATGTCGCGGACAACCCGCACGTCGAACCTGAGATTCTTGCCCCGAAGGATCGTCATGGTAACCGAAGAGCCCGGTTCGCCCCGCAGGACGGACAGCACTTCGTCGATGTTCATATCCACAACCGACTCTCCGTCAACCGCGACGATCAGATCTCCGGCGTTGACGCCGGCCCTGTAGGCGGGAGTTCCTTCGATCGGAGATACAACTTCAACACCGCGATCGATTTTGGAAATAATCAGCCCGACTCCTCCGAAGCGTCCCGTGGTCGTATCATCAAGGTCCCGCATCTCCTCTGGGGAAAGGTAAGCGGAGTGGGGGTCGTCAAGGGCTTCGAACATACCCCGCAGGGCGCCTTCAACCAAGTTGTCCGGATCGACTTTCTCCTCTTCGACGTAGTTTTCCTGTACGAAGCGAAATACTTCGACAAACATCCCCAGAAGGCGTTGGGTTTCCGCCTCCTGATTTCCCGCAAGCACTCTCGGGGCGAAGGACAGAAGTAGGATGACTGCAGCCAGGAAAGCCGTCACCACAATCCAGAGGGTGCGCTCTTTAAAAAATCTGCGCTCTTTATTCATCTATTAACTCCAGTTAACTCCAGTAGTAAAAATGTAGAATTCCGCGCCCTTTGTCAATTGTATGCATCGTAGTGGGTGCGCACCTCACCTTGACCGGAAAACGCTACCGGGGCTACACTCAGCGGAACAGTTCATGAAAATTCGTCGAATATTCTTTCTGCTCAACTCGATCTGGGAACTCGTGCGCTTTTTGTTTCTGTTCCTCGCCGTATGGATTACTTTTCAGCAGGTCTTGAAAACCGACAGCCAGGCAATTTTCTGGCTGATGCTGTTCGGAAACGGTGGTTTGCTCGTAGCGGCGGCTCTGCTGTTTCTCTACGTCGATCCCCCGCGCTTTCGGGCCCTTCTCAATCTAGTACGACTTGGTAAAAGTCTGGGACTGTTCAGCGCCCTGCTTCTGATCATCCTCGAACCCTTCGGTACGGGACTGCAGAGCCTGTCTCTGAGCTTTCCGCCCTATCGGATCGCTCCCTTTTCCATACTCCTCCTCGTTGCAGTGGCAGATCTGATCTTCCTCTTTCTGCTCTTCTCCTATCAGATCGAGGAATCGAACCCCGGTTCCTAAATCCTCAGATTAGGCATTGCGCTTTGCCCCTCGGACTCGCTTCTTCGAAGGTGCTCCTCTATCACTACCAGGTAATCGTCGAGAGAGGGGGAGCTCGAATCGGGGTGTTCGCCTTGAGCTACAGGGGGCGTGAGCTCGCAAAGGCTGCCTGGCTGGTTCCAGCGAGGGATGAAGAGAGCCAAGCTGCTTCTGGCGGCGCTGTTTTTCGGGCCCTTGCAGTATTGACCCTTATCACATAACAATCAATATATGGCGGAAAAGACACAAGCCGCGCTGAAGGGCGCGTTGGATCTGGAGATCGAACAGGCGGGCTTGGAGGTCGCTCTGGTGTTCTCCCCCGACCCCGGCGGGGTGCAGTGGGATCGACAGAAAGCCTACGCCCTGCTCGAAGAGCAGGGGATTCGTGAGGGGATCGATTCCAAAGCCTTGGGAAGCCTCTTCGTTCCGGAAAACGCCAACGCGACACGCAAAATTACCGTTGCCCGGGGCACACCGCCCCAGCCGGGCTTCCCGGCCAAACTCAGCGTAGAAACGCTCAAGGTTCCAGAAGCTCTCCAGCCCTACCAGGAGCAGCTGCTGCCCGCCGATCGTCCCCCCGAGGTGTATCTGCGCACCGTCGAAAAAACTAAGAGTGAGAGGATCGTCACGAAGAAACCAAAACTTCCCTTCCTGCCGGCGAAAGAGGAGAAGGAAGTAGTGTGGGAAAAAACCGAAAACCTGTCAGCCCTCGACCAGCCGGGGGAGGAACAGGGACGGGGCTACGCCCACAAAGGGGATGCGGTCGGCACGATCGCTCCGAGCCAGCGGGCTCGAGCCGGCCGGGATGTCTTCGGAAAGGAGATTCCTGCGGAGGCGACCCAAGCGGGGGAAGGAGTGTATCTCGGGGAAGGGCTGAAGCAGATTGGGTCCGAGATCCGCGCCGAGACGGGAGGGTTTTATCGGTATGGGAGCATCTGGATCGAGCTTTTTCCCTTTTCCCTGCACGAACACAAAGTATATGCCTCTGACGACAAGCTGACCTGCCTGCTGGACTTTGCCCCTGGTTCCGATCAGGCTGTGCCGCCCACGGCGGAACAGGTGCTCGAGGAATCCCAAGAATTGGGCTTCTCCGCCGGGGACCTGCTCGGCGTGGAAGAGGTGGCCCGCCTGCTCAGCCGGGCGCTTACCGACCGAAGTCCCCTGAAATCTGAACCGTTGAGCCGGGCCGCCGACGCCGAGGTCCGAGTGGAAATCTCCGAAGACAGGCTCAGCGCCCGCCTTACCTTGAGCAAAGGACGGGGGGAGGGAAAGCCGCTTCGCCTCAAAGAGGTGGGGGACCTCATCAGGAATCAAAAACTGAAAGGTATGGACATCCATAGGGTCCAGGAGGACCTCCTTGAGTTTCACAGGGGCCAGGACAGCCGCATGGAGAACTACCTCATGGTGGAGGGTAAGGAAGCGGAGCGGGGCGAGGACGGCCGTATCGACTGGAAGATTTCCTTTCTCCCATCGAAGCGTGTAGAAAAGCTCAAACAGCAGATCAGCGGCCGCCCGGAGCAGCTCGAAGAGTTTACATCCCTGGAGCAGTTTGCCCTCGATGCTGTGGAGGCGATGGCGGAGGTCCAGGAGCGGGCCACAGTGGCGGAGATAATCCCGGCGATCGCGGGGCCGGCCGGGGTGGATGTTTTCGGCGCGTTACGCCCCGGCATTAAGGGGCAAGATGTCCAGCTGAAGCTGTTCGAAAACCTGCAGCGGGTAGGCAAAGAGATCGTTACCACGATCGGTGGGCTGTTGGAGAAAGGCGGCCAAGGGGAGGAGTTGTTCCTCAGGGTCCGTCCCCACCAGGACAGAGAGATCCAGGTATCCCTGTCCGAGGACCGTATGCAGGCCTTTCTGACCCTGCTGCCCTCAGAAGGCACCGGCAAGCCTCTCGATCCGGAGGCGGTCAACCGGGTGATCGCCGAAGCGGGGGTGGTGAAAGGGCTGCAGTCCGAAATTATCGCCAAGGCGGTCACAAAAGCGAAAGGAGGAGAGAAAGTCGCCGGAGTGCTGATCTCCCGGGGACAAGAGCCGCTGCACGGACAGGACACGGATCTGGAGATCGTGGTGCAGCTGGCCAGCGGGCAGAGGGTGACGGTGAAGGAGGACGGGCGGGCGGATTACCGCAGCCAGGACAAGATCACAGCGGTGAAGTCCGGTACGCTGCTGGCCCGTCTGAACGCTCCGACCTCGGGCACAGATGGCTGGGACATTACCGACAAGCCGATTCCCACCCGCAGAGGATCCGCCCGCTACGTTCACGTGGGCAATAGTGTGGAGTGCCGGGAGCAGGAGGATGGCAGCCTGGAATACTTCGCCAAGATCGAGGGGGAACTCGACTATGGGGGCAGCGCCATCGACGTGCTTCAGGTCCACACCGTGGAGGGCAACGTAGGCCTGGAAAGCGGCAACGTGAAGTTCCCGGGAACGGTACGCGTGGTGGGGTCGGTACAGAGCGGCTTCATTGTGATGAGCGAAGAGAATATCTTCGTCGAGGAGAGCGTTCAGGGGGCGCTCCTGTCCTCCGGGGATTCGATCCGGGTCGAAAAGGGGATCGTCGGGGAGGGCAAGGCCGTACTGCGGGCCAAGAAGTCCATCCGGGCCCACTTCGCCGAGCAGGCCACACTCCTGGCCGTAGAGGACATCCATCTGACCAACGCCTGTCTGCGCTGTACGGTGAAGTGCAACGGCCGAATGATTCTGGAATCGGAGAAGGGCAACATCATCGGCGGGCGGGTATGCTGCAAGCTCGGACTCAAAGCCATGAATATCGGTTCCGAGCGGGAGGTGAATACAGAGATTCACTTCGGTCAGGACATCCTGGTACAGGACAATTTGGAGCGGGAACAGCGGCAATCAGAGACACTGAAGAAGAGGAACACCGAGATCGAACGCTCGATAATCCACCTGAAGCGCACCGCTCCCTCGGATCTGAAGGGATTGGAGGTTCTGCACGCTGAAAAACACAGCAATCTGCAGCAGATCCAGATGCATTCAAAACGGATCTTCATCCTTCAGGAACGTTTCGAGCAGCACTTTCCCTCGGAAATCGTGGTCCGAGGTGTGGTCTATCCTGGAGTGGTGCTGAACAGCCATGGTCGCTGGCATGAGATAAAGACAGCCTTGCGCGAGGTGATTTTCTATTTCAACACCACCACGGGAAGGATTGAAGAAAAACCGTTAAGTGAGTAAGGTACAGCCGATGCAAGTTTTGAGTTTCATCTCCTTTCCAAAATGGCTGAACCCGGAAATCATTCCGGGACTGCCCCTGCGCTGGTACGGATTGATGTACCTGGTGGCTTTTTTCGTGGCCTACCAGATGGTCAGGATCCAGGTCAAAGAAAAGGCCCTCGAGGTGCAGAAAGACGATGTTCTGAACATGTTTTTCTGGGGAATCGTCGGGCTGCTGGTGGGAGCGCGACTGTTCGCGGTAACGATCTACGCACCAGCGGGTGAATATCTCAGACAACCCTGGAAGATCATTCTTCCTGTGGCCATAGAGAACGGGAAGCTGCGGTTCACCGGTTTGGCCGGGATGTCCTACCACGGAGGTCTGCTCGGAAGCGTGGTGGGGATGATCGTCTACCTCCGGGTCAAGAGATTCTCCATCCCGGAGTGGGGCGACATGATCGTCACCGGAGCGGCCCTGGGCTATACCTTCGGCCGATTGGGGAACTTCATCAACGGCGAGCTCTACGGCCGCATCACCACGGTTCCGTGGGGCATGATCTTTCGTCCCCAGGCAGTCATCGACGGCCGCTTTCAAGGCCATGTGCCGCCCCAGCACCTCTATCCGGCCTCCGAGCCCTGGGTACAGGAGGTAGCCGCCAAAGTGGGGCTGGATATCAGTAGTACGGCCATGGTCAACCTGCCCCGGCATCCCTCCCAGCTGTACGAGGCTTTTTTCGAGGGGATCGTGCTTTGGGTTATTCTCTGGTTCGGCTTCCGCAAACGCAAGGCTTTCCCAGGCCAGATGATGGCGGTCTACGTCATGGGCTACGGGTTCTTCCGATTCCTGATCGAATACGTCCGCCAACCGGATCTGGGCATCGAGTTCCCCATCGAGTTGGTCAAACTAGGCAACCCGGTCATACAGTTCAGCCCCTTCAACTTCACCACCGGGCAGATCCTCAACTTCATCATGATCCTGATCGGAGTCGGTCTGTACTTCTTTTTCAAGTATCGGCACAACCAGAAGCTGGAGCAGGAAAGCGCAAAGGCGGAACGGCCAACCGGACGCAAACTGCGCAAGAAGATCCGCTGAATCGCGAGTCCGCGAGTCCGCGAGTCCGCGAGCCGGATCAGCCTTCCCCGGGCCGGATGCTCCAATGGGCATCAACTTTTATGAAAAAATCGTCTTATATATCATACAATGTTGATTGGTTTTTCTATCCCGGAATATATACTCTCCGTAATTCATTTCTCAGTTGACAATTAGAATAACCTTATCCCGGTAACGATGGGTCTGATTCTTGCATTGATACTTACAGAAAGAGAAAATCTATGGACCGGATTGCATCATTAGTCAGGCCGATCGTAAACAAAAAGTATATCTCCTTTCCGCAAGCCTTCCAGGGGGAGGTCATTCGCAAGGCTCTGCATCTGCTCATCGCTTTTGTACCTCTGCTCGCCGGCGTAGACCTGGGAGCCACCATGATGCTTCTGGCCGGCGGTACGCTGTTTTACGTATTCGCCGAGCGGATGCGCATCGAAGGTCGAACCGTGTTCATCGTATCGGATTTGACCATTATTGCCTCCCGAGAACAGGACAAGGGCCGCTTTGTTCTTGGACCGGTGACACTGGGTGTGGGAGCCATGCTGTCACTGCTGCTGTATCCGTCCACCGCGGCGGCTATCGCTATCTATGCCTTGGCTTTCGGCGACGGGTTTGCCAGCCTGGCGGGAAAACTCTTTCGCAGCCCGGCGATTCCCTTCACCCGGAATAAGACCCTTGCCGGTACACTGGCCTGTTTCATTGCCGTGCTCTTAGCCACCTGGAAGCTAACCGGAGAACTGTCCATTGCCTTCATCATCGCCGTGGGAGCCACAACGCTGGAACTCATTCCAATCCGGGATTTCGACAATCTGATCCTACCCGTAGGAACCGGCTTCATAGCAGCCTATATCTTGGCATTGTAGACCCAATCTGATCAAAGCCCTTCAGCGGAATTACAGACCCAGATAGAAGACCACAATCTGTCTGACAAAGATCACAAAACCGACGATCAGGAGGGCCGTACCCAGGACGATGGGCAGCGGTGCGATGCCGTACTGCAGGAGTTCCCTTCCGGTAAAGAGGAACAGCCCCGCGACTGCGGCCACGGCAAAACGACGGCTTCGCCGCAGCCTGACAGCGACGAAGAAGTTGATCACCATCAGGGCCGCCAGGATCAACCGCACAAAGAAATATCCCTGACGGTCTCCCAGCTTGTAGAGGAAGGTTGCCTCGTAGAGGCTGGTATCGAGAGGAAGTATTCCCGCCAGAGTGAAGGCCAGTACAGCCATACCTCCGATCAGTACGGAATACTGGGTGTACTTCATGGCGACGGCGTACAGACTGGAGACCAGCAGACACAACAGGCCGAAGAAGCGGGAAAAAAGCACCACTCGGGTCACCACCACGTTGAGATACTGGGGTAGTCCGAAGGCCTGAAAGATGAGATTGCCCAGGCGCCACGCTTCCAGACAGAGCGAGAGACAGAACAGCATGATGAATAGAAGCTCCGCCGAGTCCGTTCTACGATAGCGGGTTCGCACCCCCAGGTTGGCCAGGACAGCAAAGAGGAGCAGGGATGCCATGCCTGTCAGGGCTGTGATGCGTAAGAATCCCGGCTCCAGCGTGCCGAACACCAGCAACCAACGGGGCACCGGCTCCACCAGATCTCCCAGCACATCCGGCAGGATATCGAGCTGAAAGACCAGGTACGCTCCCACGGCAAACAGAACCAGATGGAACAGGGAAACGACGAGGATAGAGACGATCAGATTCCTGTGAAAGATAGCGGACATACAGTTAATAGAAACAGATTTTCCGATTCTGGTCAAAACACCGTTGTGGTAAAAACTCTACAGAAAATTGAGAAGTGTACGATACTGTCTATAGGAGTTCCCATGCGCATTAGAGCATTCCTGATTGTTATCCTATTTACCGTCTGCGGCGTGTTGTTCGCCGGAGACATCGCTGCTTTCCAGAATCTAGGCTTTTCCCAAGACGCCAAGTACTTCATGTTTGCCCAATACGGCGCCGCGGAAAAAACCTCTCTTCCCTATGCCGAGGTTTTCGTGGTCGATGTGGCGGCCAACCGCTTCGTCCCCGGAGGCATGGAGAAAACGACCTACAACAATCCAATCGAGCCCGGAGTCGACGGTCAGGGCGCTCTGTTCAATCTCCTGGCGGATTCTGCGGATCTGAAGAAGCGATGGGGGATCAACCATACACTGACCGGGAGACTGGTCTACATCCTCCTCGATGGTGCGGAGCCCAAGAGCCAGCTCGAGTTTCGGGATTTCCAGGACAAGAAGAAGTACCGCATCACCCTGGTTCAATCCTCGAGCGGAAGCGGAAGCGAGGTGAAGTCTTCCTTTCACCTTCTGGTTACGGTAGAGGAAGAATCCGGCCGTTTTTCCAGCCATACCGTCGGACTTCCCGACTATTGGCGGAAAGGGGTAAGGCGCTACCGGATCAAGCAGGTGCTGCTGGCGCCGGATGACCGCTCCGTAATCATGGTCATCGAGAGGGAGGAGCAGGACTCGACCGGCCTCAACATCCGTTACATGGTGGAGACCCTCCGGCCGTAGCGGGTGACAATACCCGGATCTTGACACTCGATCCGCACAAATTCTAAAATGCCACGTCAATCAAACAGTTCTCACCCCTGCCGGTTGTTTAGGGGACGATTCATATGGCGAAAACGGCGATAAAGAACATACAAGGAAGAAACTGGAAGGAGTCTACGCTACCTGTAGCATCTCATGGTTGAACGCATCACCCCCCGCGCAGAGAACTATTCCCAGTGGTACGTGGATACCATCATCCAGTCCAAACTGGCCGACTACTCACCTGTAAAGGGCTGCATGGTCATCCGCCCCCGCGGCTTCGCCCTGTGGGAAAAGATGAAAGCCGGTCTGGATGGTATGTTCAAGGAAACGGGACACCAGAACGCCTACTTCCCCATGCTGATTCCCGAAAGCTTCCTCAAAAAGGAGGCGGAGCACGTGGAAGGCTTCTCTCCCGAACTGGCCGTGGTGACCCACGCCGGCGGGGAGCAGCTGGAAGAACCGCTGATCCTCCGCCCCACTTCCGAGACCATCATCTGGAGCATGTACAAGAAATGGATCCAGTCCTACCGGGATCTGCCCCTGCTGATCAACCAGTGGGCCAACGTGATCCGTTGGGAGAAACGCACCCGTCTGTTCTTGCGCACCACGGAGTTTCTCTGGCAGGAGGGCCACACCGCCCACGCCACGGCGGAGGAAGCGCAGGAAGAAACCCTCAAGATGCTGATGGTGTACAAGAAGTTTGCCGAGGAGTACATGGCACTTCCCGTGATCGCCGGGATCAAGAGTGAGAGCGAGAAGTTCGCCGGGGCGGTACAGACTTATGCCATCGAAGGCCTGATGCAGGACAAACGGGCGCTGCAGGCCGGCACCTCCCACAACCTGGGACAGAACTTCGCCAAGGCCTTTGATGTGACCTTTCAGACCAAAGAGGGAACCCTGGACTACGTATGGGCTACGTCCTGGGGCGTATCCACCCGTTTGGTGGGTGCGCTGATCATGACCCACTCCGACGATCGCGGCCTGGTTCTGCCCCCCGTCCTGGCACCCACCCAGGTGATGATCGTCCCGATCTTCAAGAACGAGAACAAGGCCGAGGTAATCGGCTACGCCCGCAAACTGTACGAGCGGCTGAAAACTCAAGTTTCCGTAGAGATCGACGAGGATGACCAGAACTCTCCCGGTTGGAAGTTCGCCGAAGCGGAGCTTCACGGCATCCCCGTCCGCATCGAGGTCGGCCCGAAAGACATGGAAAAAAACCAGGCCATGCTGGTTCGGCGGGATACCTACGAAAAGATCCCCGTTGCCAATACTGAAGTGGAAACTCGGGTCAAACAGCTTCTCGAAGATATCCAGAACAGCCTCTACCACCGCGCTCTGGCCTTCCGCAAGGAGAACACCCACCAGGCGGATGATTACCAGAGCTTCAAGAAGCTCATCGAGGAGCAGGGCGGCTTCGTCGAGAGCGGTTGGTGCGGAAACGCCGATTGCGAGGCAAAGATCAAGGAAGAAACCAAGGCAACGATCCGGGTCCTGCCCATGGGCCGGAACGGGGCCGAGAACAAAACCTGCATCTTCTGCGGAGAAAAGGCGAACGAGCTTGCCGTGTTTGCCAAAGCCTATTGAGCCTACCGCCGCATCCCGGGTGTTGGCAGCGGTTCGCCTCATCCCTGTCTTACCTGCCATAGTTGCCCTAGGTCTACTGGCTGGCTGCTGGAACCGCTCGCCGGAACCGGCACCGGCGGTACCTCTCGGCGGCGTCCTGTATCAGCTTCAGAAGGGCAGCTTCACTCCAGTTGTGACGGATCAGGGAACTGAGGTGATCGAGTTTCAACCCTGGACCATCCAGGGCAGGATATCCGATCTGGTCTCGGTCGAGGATCGGGTCTATGTGGGCATCAACGGCTACGGGATCGCAGAACTTACCATAGGGGAGACAGCCGTAGGTGAGACCAGGGACCTTCATTTCCGCTACTTCTACGACGCTATGATTTTCCGCTACCGGACCCTGACCACCCTGATCCCCGAACAGGATTCCCTCCTATGCCACCTGTACTTCAACAAGCTTCTCAATGTCGTCAGCGAGACCGAGCTGAAACTGCAGGGAATCAGTCTGCTTCGACTCTTTCCGCGGACCGGGGTGTACGAGTTCATTACACCCCCATATCAGGAAGCACATCCCGACTGGGAAGCCGTCGGTTTTATTCCACTAACAACTCAGGAGTTCTTTTTCCAGTGGAAGTACAGCGACCGCAACCGAACCCTGTTCTCCTACTCCCGCTTCAACCTGGCTGATCTGGAGGAACAGGAGGCCGGGGAGCTCGGCTTTCGCAGGTCCTACGGCTTTCATAGCCTTGAGGAACGGGGCTCCGGTCCTCTGAAGCTGCTGCTCGCAGAAGCGCAGAAATTACTAGATGAACCTGAGACCAGCACCGGCTACCAGCTTCACATCCGCACGGATGGTCAATCCCTGATCCGCCGCTACGAGTACCACCCCGATGACTTCACCAGTGCAGATGAAATCCGCCTGGTTACCCTTTCCGGGGTCCGTCGGGCGGAATATACCCTGTTGCTCCTGCCCGGGGGTTTGCTACTGAAAGCCTCTCCCGATTCCCGCCAGATCCAGCGTTTCCGGCTTGCCGTTCTCCCCGAAGGTTACGCCTATCGGGACCTCCTTCTCCACGGACAGTACCTGCTGGCCAGCTGGGAACAGCCCTCATTTACCGAGGTAGGAGCGGCCGGAATTTTTTTGGAAAAGTTCCCTTTTTTTCCGTGAAGATGTGCTACACTACGGAGTAGGAATGAGAAAAAGAACCAGTGTTTTTCTCATCGGTTTCATGAGCTTCCTCCTTAGCGTTGTCCCCCTTCCGGCTCTGGACATATTCGAGCTGGACGGGGGACTCGTTTTTATCGGCTCAACGGATCCGCAGAGCGCTCCCAGTCCCATCGTTCCGGCGATAGGCATAACCTTTCAGCTGCCCAAGAAGATTTGGATCTTCGACCTCGAATCGTCCATTCTACTGACAGGCACCTACTACCAGTACGCAAACAACAGGGCCAGCCCGGCCGAGTTGGATTTCCGGGACTTTGCAGTGGTGTGTATTCTCGGGGATTTTCGGCTGGCCTACAGATTCTTGAACCGGGAATCCTTCAGCCTGGGCACGGACTTCGGGCTTTCCGCTTTCCTGCGCATCCCGATCCCCCTCCCTGTCTCCCCGGAGGCCTCCCAGAACTTCGGCAGCACCCTGAGTTATTTCTACGCCTTCCGCTTTCTCTATCCGGAGACCGGTTTCTTCGGTACCTACAGTATCTTGGAAAATATGGATCTGAAACTGTCGCTGCGGGCTTCCTGGCCCGTCTACCTGCTCTGGGACGGGGAGGATCTGCCCTTTCCGGAAGGTTTGCTCGTTTCCGGTTTAATCAGCCTGATCTGGCACCTGCCCTCGAAGGAATCTCAGACAAAATCATAGGCATCGACCTCTTCCGCCATCTGTTCGTGTCTGGCTACGAGCAGGGAGACAAAGGCGGAGGTCAGCACATCCAGGAGCACACCGAAACTGATCAACAGCGGTGCGATGGGCCTTAGTATCAGGTAACCCTCCTGCAGACCCCTCCCGTAGATGGCACAGAGAATCGAGAGGGCTACGTAGGCGCCCAAACCGGGCACCGTTCCCAGGGTCATGGAGATGAGCAGGGAGAAGAGCAGGGTCCAAAGCACTTGCACGAAGGTGATCTCCAAACTGGAGTAGGACTTCAGGACGAGCAAAAATGTTGCACTGGCTACGAGGACTGTTCCGGCTCGCCCGAAGATGGCGAATAGGGAATATACCGCCGAGCCCACCCGTCGGGGAACCCCCAGGTTTTCCTTCCCGTGCTTGGCCAGCATCACCACCGACAGGTAGTTGTCTGCGCTGAAGAAGGCGGTCAGAGCAGTGGCCAGAACTGCGTACAGCCACTTGTAGGGATTCCGCCTGCCCCCGAGGAAGTACAGCAGAACGGGAAAAATGGCAAAGATGACCAGGGCGCTGTCGATACCGATGATGATCAGGATCTGTTTGAACAGGGTCAACTCGTTCTGTTTGACCGTCATCATGAAGTAGGCGGTAATTACGATCATGGCGAAGCCGAACAGTTCGCAGAGCAGAGAGTTGATGTGGTAGAAGATCCGGTTCAGGGAATCCGTCAGCTGTACCACCGGGCTGGTGATGCGCGGATCGAAGGTCAGGTTCAAGCCCAGCAGGAAAGCGAAAAAAACCACCGGAAGCATGATGCTGCCCGATCCCACCAGGGCTTGGAAGAGATTCTCCGGGAACAAGCCGAGCAGCGTCTCTTTGAGGCCGGGAAGCTGAAGCGCCGCCTCCTGCTCCACGATGATGGGAATACGCTCCGGACTGAAAACCAGGACCGTGACCATGCCCACGATGACGAGCAGCGCTGTAGAGAGCAGAAGATAGAGGATGACCCTTCCGTACACCCGGAAGATCTTCTTCTCCCGCTTGAGCTCGTAGGTTCCCACCACCAGGGCGAAGAACACCAGAGGAAAGACTACGTAGCGGCCGATCTGGATAAAGAGACGGTTGACGTAGGAAAACAGCTCCATGGCCTTTTCCGTTCCGGGCAGAAAGATCCCCAGCAGAACTCCGAGTATGCTGCCGACGAGAATCTTTATCCAAATTTTCACTGATGCGCCTCCCTGTTGTACAACACCCGACTCTATCCGATTCTCTCCGTCTTGGTCAATTGAGCAGGCCGGCGAGGCGGCGGCTTTCGCGCCGGCGTACCGGTTGCGAATCAAACTCTCAAGGGGTGGCAGGGCGGCGTTTGCCTCCATTGATCTGGTTACAAAATGAGGTATAATCCCTTGTACCACAACAGGTGTAAGGAGGAACCGGTGAAAGGCGTGATACTCGCGGCCGGATACGGAAGCCGCTTCCTGCCGGTGACCAAGACGGTGCCCAAAGAGATGCTCCCGCTGATCGACAAACCCTCGATCGATTTCATCATCGAGGAGTTCCTGCAGTCGGGAATCGAGGAGATCCTGGTGGTCACCTCTCGGCGCAAGAAAGCACTGGAGGACTATCTGGACCGGGAGATCGAGCTGGAATCGATCTTCAAGACGCAGGGTGCTCAGAGCAAGCTGGACAAGATCCCGCCTCCACAGGCTCAGATCTTCTTCGTACGGCAGCAGGAGATGCTCGGAACCGGCCACGCTTTAATGACCACCCGGCCCTTCATCGGGGAAGAGCCCTTCATCGTGGCCTACCCGGACGACCTGCACATCGGGAAGATACCCCTGACCAAACAGCTGATCGATACCTACGAGCAAACCGGCTGCAATGTGCTGTCCACGGTGTTCGATCCGCCGGAGATCCACCGCTACGGTACGATTGCAATCGCCGAGGACGGCCTGCACGTGACCAAACTGGTGGAAAAAGCCCCTCCGGGTACAGAACCGAGCAAAGAGGCCTCCCTCGGACGATTCCTCTACACCCCGGAGATCTTTCCTGCCCTGGAGGCCGGCTGGAAGAAGCACGACCCCAGCACGGGGGAGTACTTCCACACCCCGGCGGTGAACGCTTTAGCAGCGCAGGGTAAGGTGGTGTTCAAACGCTGGGAGGGAGAGCGCCTGGACACGGGCAAACCGGACGGATTCTTTAAATCTCTCCTGCAATACGCCCAGACCATTCCCGAGCTCAAAGAGGTGTTTGATCAATTCGTGCAGGAGCAGCGGCAGGGGAAAAAGTAATCGACAGAGATTACCAGATCGTCTCAACGTGGGGATAGTCCAACATCCTCCGATCAGCGGTAACTATCTGGAGTTGGAGCTTGCGGGCCGTAGCCACGATGATCCTGTCCACCGGGTCTCTGTGGGAGTATTCGGGTAAAGAATAGGCTTCCTCCATTACCTCAAGATCAATAGGCACAATCTGCCAGTCATTGAGATCAGTATAGTTTCGGAACCAGCTCTTCCAGTGCCGGTCCAACTCTATCCTTCCCCTCTCAACCGCACAGGCGACCTCGGCACAACTGATCACAGATACGAAGACTTCAGCTTCGGGATGAGAGAGGGATCGCTTTCCATCGGTCGAAAGTTTTTCCGGTTCGGAAACAGCCCATATAACGGCGCAGGTATCGAGTAGCAACCTCATTTGGGCACTCTATCCCCCGTTCAGCATTTGCCAACTGCCAACAGGGATGAGGGGTTCCGTCAGGTCCCCCTTTATCTTTACGGTGCCCCGGCCGCAGCCCAGTTTGGTCTTGTTTTTATCGGCCCGATGAACAGGGATTACTTTGGCGATGGGAATGTTGTATTTCCGGACCTCGATCTCTTCCCCTTGGTCTACCAGAGACAGATATTCGCTAAGTTTATTTTTGAACTCGGCAATGTTGGCTATCTTCATGTCTATAATGTAGTCCAACAATTACCTGAATTCAAGTGCCTTTTTCGATCACCCTGCATACCGATCGGCGATCTCCCGGTAGCGCCGGGCTTCCTCCCTCTTGCCCCTCTTCTCACATCCGGCGGCATAGATCCGGCACTTCCGAACCAGCTCCCGGGTGGCCAACTCCTGGTGCTCGCCTCTGAAGGATCCCGCCTCCAGGTTCAGTAGCAGGGCCTTGATTCGGAAAATTTCGATCTGGCCGTACTTCTCGGAAAGTTGGTCCGAGTGCCCGCCCCGCTTGATCACCAGCGGTTTGTCGATATAGCCCACAGAGTATTTGGCCGTAATTCGCAGCCACAGCTCGTAGTCCTCGGCGATCTCCAGGTCTTCCCGGAAGCCGCCGAACTCCTGGAACAACTCCCGCCGCATCATCACGGTGGAGGGCCCGATGATGCACTTCTTCAAGGCATCGGGGAAGATATCCCCCGATCGTTTGTGTCTCTGCCCGGCCTGAAACACGATCTTCTGCCCCCGCTGCCAGATCTCCCGGGTGTGGCAGATTCGGATGTCCGGATGTTCCCGAAAAAAGACAACCTGCCGGGCCAGTTTCTCCGGTTTCCACAGGTCATCCGAGTCGAGGAAGGCGAGATATTTCCCCGTAGCCACAGCAGCGCCGGCATTGCGGACCTTACCGGGGAAGCCGGAATGGGAAAACTTCACGTAATCTACTCTCTTAGGATCTCCTATACTCCGAATGAGGTCTGCGGTGCTATCAGTGGATCCATCATCGACCACGATAATCCTAAATTGGCGGTAATCCTGACCGAGAACGGACTCGATCGCCCTTTCCAGGTAGGATTTGCGGTTGTAGGTGGGAATGATAATTGTAACCACAATGTGAAATTATTATAGATTTTATTGCCGGAATGGTATATAATTATGGTCAAACCCTAAAAGTATAATGCGACTTTGTTTTAGGAGGTGGTGGATGAAAACCGCAAGGTATCTTATTGTCGCGCTGGGTTTACTCTTACTGTTATCGTCTTGTTTTCTTGACAGTCCGGGACTGAACACAGGAAGTATCGAATCCGTTTATCTTCCTCCGGATCAAATCAACGATTCGGCTCGTTCATTCTCTGAACCG
>Ga0315547_1001694_pt1 | contig 16723 bp, 26 predicted proteins | sample SalMarSW160240MG_2_FD_202542 | JGI IMG/M metagenome (GOLD analysis project Ga0315547, IMG submission 202542) | Salt marsh sediment microbial communities from the Plum Island Ecosystem LTER, Massachusetts, United States - Salt Marsh Sediment SW1601-240 ...
CCGATCAACGTGTCGCCGTCATCACGGTCTAGCGGAGCGCGGTACTTGCTCACAAACAAGTCGTGGTGTTGGTGGTGCGCCACAAGCGGTGATACAACTGCATGAAGAAGTCCTGGATACCAGAACTCAGATCTGTTTCTAGTAAAGACACGAACCTGCCTCCAGCCTGAGCAGTACTCCCGATTTGTCATGTCTCCTCCTGATCTTACTCACTCGGAGGCTCAACAATGATTATTATGAAACCCTGCAACAGAGTATGTCGAAGAGCGGCGGGTGTCAATTCTATTTCTGTCATCTCCTAAGATACTATGAGGAGCCAAGCTAGAAGCAGGTATCAGGTATTAGGTATCACTGTTCAGTGCCCCCCATTTAACCACTTGACCATCCCCTGCTTAACTCCTTCTGGCTGCCGACTGTCTTTTCACCCATCACGCATTACCCATCACCATTTAGGGGTATGCGTCGCCGGAATTCCCCGAGATATGTTGATTTGCAAGACGCGACCCCACCATTCGACTACATTCGACTATGGAGCATTCGACTATGGAGTGGCTTTCTGTTATCCATCACGATTTAGGGGTATGAGTTTCCGCAATTCAGTGTTTGGTTGCGAAACGCGACCCCAGACTTATTTGTATTTCGTGAGCTTTAACGTTAGCCAGCGGAAAGGGAACGCGGTATAATTGAGGCAACAGTGTTCCGGGGAGGTTGCTTATGAGTTGGCAAGATTACATTGTCGTTGATCCCACTATCTGTCACGGAAAAGCCTGTGTCAAGGGTACACGCATTATGGTTTCGGTTATACTCGACAATCTTGCTGCCGGTCTCTCTCCCGATGAGATTCTGCAGAGTTACCCAGCCCTAAATCGGGAGGCAGTACAGGCCGCTATTACGTACGCTGCCGAGTTGACCCGCGAGCGTGTTGTAGCTATTCCGGCATAGACAACGCGATGGAATTCAAGATTGACGAGAATCTGCCAGTTGAAGTAGCCGATTTACTACGCCAGGTCGGCCATGATGCTATCACTGTTTTGGAGCAGCATTTGGGAGGCTCATCCGATCCCCATATCGTTTCTGTATGCCAGGAAGAACGGCGTGTCTTGATCACCCTGGACACAGATTTCGCTGATATTCGTGCATATCCACCAGGGCAATCCCCTGGCTTGATAGTCCTACGCTTACACAAGCAGGATAAACCACACGTCCTCGCGGTTATTGATCGTCTAATACCACTGCTTTCCAGCGAGCCACTTGCGCACCTTCTGTGGATTCTTGAAGAGACACGTTTAAGGATTAGAGGGTAGTCTATATCTGCGCTGCCTAAGTCTCGTTAGGCGGCATTTCAAAGCTGAGCAGTACCTTGCTACCTACCCCGCCTGCCCTGTGAAGTGACCCTGATTCTCTACTTCATCAGGGCCTGCCCTGTGAAATCTTCTTCTGTTCTGCATTGCACAGGGTGAAGTGAGCTTAGTAGTTATACTTCTGCGGGGGCCCGTCACCTGTAAAATACAATGGTAGACCCCAGACGCACTTCTGGACTCCCGACTCTAGACTGGTTTTATGTTACTCATCACTATCTAGGGGTATGCGTCCCCGGAATTCAAGGAATTTCCCAGTCGGATTAGTCAGAATAACTGTGTAGAAGCAATTCAGAGCTACATCGCCAGTGTGAAGCTACCGCCGGGCCCGTTGTATACCAGAACACAACGAGAGAGGACATCACGGCCAAGCAGTACAATGACATCCTGACCTGCAATGCTCTGCCCGCTTAGATCAACGCCAATGACTGATCCAAACTCCACCTCGAAGTTCGCCCCGGGGAAGTTCAGCTCTGCTGGATACAGAAGCTGTTGGGCCGGCCCCGCAGCTGTGCCGGTCGTAATCGTTCCCGTAGCTTGCACTTCGAGTGCATCGAGGACAGCTTTGTCAACGCAGGTACGAGTAGCGCCCGTATCAATCAGTGCCCAACCGGTGCCAGGTGCAGGAATAGGTTGGTCGCTCCGGCCAAGAAGAGTAGCAAGGGCAGCAGGAATCATAACTTGTACTTGTAGCACTGGGCCCGTCGATGACAGACCTTCAGGAGAATGCTCTTGGTTTAGACGACGAAAAACGCGATTATGAATGGTCATGAAGCACGCCTAAGACAAGTGCCGGGTAGTGTGCAGTCTCGTCTTCCTGACGGAGCACTTGTTTTATGAGAAATGTCTGATTGCCAAAGCGTTCAAGCCCAGCCTCGTAGGCCTGTTTCTCCGTAGTGAATGCCCCAATAAACTCATCTTGTTTTATGAGAACGTAGAGCCCTTCGTAAGTCTCTAACAGCTCGGCCCTGTGTGCGGAGAAATACTCCAATTCTCTTTCGAGCGTCATCTTGCGCCTCCTACACCATGATAGGGCATGTTGCCAAGATGTCAACCCATCGCATTAACTGATCTAAAAGGTACTCCAACCCTATCGCTGTCTCAGGTGAAAATGTGCTCCAAATTAACGTGTTGTTCCTCCTGCTTCAACCTGCGCCTTGAGAAATTGTGATGTGGATTTCCGGAACTTCCTGAGAGTTCTGTGAGGGATTTGTGACCCCTTTTTGAGGCAATGTTGAGGTTTCTGAGAGGACAGCTGTAGAAAACAGGGAGCGAGGAGGGCACAGATAGGGAGAAAGCAAGTCAAAAACAGGTATCAGGTACTAGGTATCAGGTATTAGGAAAGGAAGTTTTCAGTTATCACTGTTCAGTTCGCGCTTCCTTCTTACTCTACGAACCCGACAAACTCAATGAACTCTTTCCAACCTTGGTTGGAATGCGAGGTGCATAACCCTGCTTTATGATCAGCATACAAGAGATGTATAATTGATCCAAGAACGATGGAAAAGTGATCTAGAATTGAGAAGATTGATGTTGCTGCTGCCAAGCCCAAACGCTAGGTCAGTCAGGGATAGGTATGGTGTCCTCGGAATTCAAGACATTCTGCTTGACAAGGACATGCGTGCCCTGCGCAATCTTCGTCTGCTCCCCTGGAAGCAGTTGCGGCAGGGTCCAGTCGATCCGATGGTGGAGGGCAAGGTGAGACCAGCGGTTGACAACTTGACGGGTCATATGAGCCTATATAGAATGGTAGACCGCGTTCGTCCCAGCCTCAAGGCAACGAGAACTACCCTTTCCGCCTTTCCCAACCTGGGAAATGTTAGGGGGATAGTGCCAGTTGACGTGGAAAGGTAGATGAAACTACACGAGAACTGGAAACTACTGGACTTTGCACCAGAACAGAGGCTTTCCCTGGGAGCCCACGCGCCGGATTATGACGATGGCGACTGGGTGCCCACCGTCGTACCGAGAGACGTGCATACCTCGCTGGTCAGGGCCAGGCGTATCCAGCCACTTCAGAAATTGTACAAGGAGGAGTTGGGGATCACTGTGCCAGGCAATAGCATCAGCCGCACCGTGCACATTCCAGCATCTGCCCTGAGCGATAGCGACCTAGCGAGCCGATACCTCTAGGCCCGCTCCGCGCATACTCTCCAGGGCATCTGCGGCAGAGTGTTCTGAGTCGTCGGTATGGCGATTCCTTCTCCGGTGAGAGAAAGGGCGGTCTTGGGAGCCAAGACGCTCTTGCTCGGAAATGCCTTAAACAGGATACTCCGGGTTTCTAATTGCAAGGGGTAGAGGATGACTTTCGTCATCAGAAGTCGATCCTTTATGAGGACAGCTTGGTGAGAGGAACGCGCGAACCCCCCATGAATTCTAGCGAGGTCTCGGTTGCAAGCCAGAGCCTTGACAAAAGGCAACTGGATCGTTAGTATTGTTAACCATGTCTAACATTTACGATCAAGGAGACACATGATCACAGGGCAGAGCTCTAGCATGGAGGACTACCTCGAAGCGATAGGCTGGCTAAGCGAGGCCGGCAACATCGTAAGGGTGACTCAGCTGAGCAGGAAACTCGGGGTGAGCAAGCCCAGCGTATCCGCTGCCTTAAACAAGCTGGCAAAAGCAGGGCTTGTTCAACATGAGCGATACGCTTCCATTGAACTTACGCCAGAGGGGCGCAGGCTGGCCGACGACGTCATCCGCCGCCACGAGATCATGCGCCGCTTCCTAACAGAGATTCTCGGCATTGATCGAGAAAGAGCAGAAGAAGACGCTTGCAGGATGGAGCACGTGTTGAGCCCGCCCAGCCTGGAGAGGTTTTCGGAATTCGTCGAATTCCTTACCTCGTGCCCGCAGTCCGAACCGGCCTGGCACAAAGGGTTCTCTTACTACCTCGAACATGGGGAGCATGATCCCAACGTGGTGGGAGTAAGCAGCTGAAAGAAAGAGATAGTTTTTTTGCTGAGAAAGTTAGGCATAACTAACAATCTAACGATTTCCGTAAGGAGGAAACGATGAGTCAGTACCAATATAAGAGGAGCGGCAACAGGCAAAGGGCCTTCATCCTCATGACCACCGCCTTGGCATGCCTTGTTATTGTGGTCTCCGCCAGTGCCCACACCCCACTCCTTTACATCGAAGACAACGAGGACGGCACGATCTACATCGAGGGCGGGTTCTCCGACGGTTCGAGTGCGGCTGGAATCCCTGTCCGAATAGAAGACGCTGATGGAAATACCCTGTGGGAAGGGGTGCTTGACGAGTTCGGCGCGGTGGAGAGCACGCCAATTCCCGAAGTCGAACCCTACTACGTGATCTTCGATGCCGGACCGGGACACGTGGTCACCAAGGAAGGGATCTATCCGTCCGCAATCGAGGAACCGAAGGAGGCTGCGCCGTCAAATGACACACAGGACGTACCCGTAACCCCCTCCGTATCAGCGACACCCGGGGTGCCCGCCCCCGCAGTGACCCCGACGGTTTCGACCGCCGAACCGGCAACACCCGGGGCTTCCGGCGCGTTGACCCCTGCGTGGATACCGGGTACGACGAACGCTCAAGCAGGCAGTTCAGCGGATTCCGTCCTGTGGGTCATCGTGGCACTGTTGGCGTTCATCGCCCTGGCGCTCCTCGTCCTTTGCGGCGGGGTATTGTTCTTCGTCGGCTGGACGGTGGGCAGGGGCGGCAACCGTAACAGAATCTAAAACCAATAAAAACTCTTATCAATTGGAGGTGAGGAACAGAGCGAAAATGCCGATCTAGCGCGAACGGAAACATACGAAACGGATGTTACAAGTAAGGAGGAAAAACACATGAAGAGATTGACTCGTTTATCGATGTTGACGCTGGTGACAGTGCTGGGGCTGAGCCTAGCCTCGTTTGGGCACTTTCAGATGATACTCCCCTCAGATGACTACCTTAGCGAAGGGGACTCCAAGAATCTCGAGCTACAGCTGATATTCACCCATCCGACCGGAGCCATCCACTCAGATGACCCGCAATACCACACTGGCACGGCAGCCGACCCGACCAGCATGGACATGGAGGCCCCAGTCGAGTTTGGCGTACTGCACAAAGGTGTGAAGAAGAATCTAACCGACACGCTGGAGCTGTTCAAGTTTGAACACGGCGCGATCAGTGTCAACGCTTACCGGATCGAATACCGCGCACGCGGGATGGGTGACTTCGTTTTTTACCTCGCACCGGGTCCGTACTTTGACTCGATCGAGGGCGGGTACATCACCCAGTACTCGAAGTTGGTCATCAACTCGGGCGGTTTGCCTACCGACTGGAATACACCGGTCGGCCTCAAGGCGGAGATCGTCCCGCTAACGCCGACCACTCCACTATGGGTGGGGAACACGTTCACCGGTGTCGTTCTCCTCGACGGAGAGCCGGTGGCCGGTGCTGAGCTCGAAGTTGAGCACCTCAACCCGGTCCCCTTCAAGGGGGCGTTCCCCAACGTGGAATCGGTCGCCCTCCCCGGCGGGACCTTCCCAAGCCAGCAGATAATGGCCGACGAGAACGGGGTGTTGAGCTACAGCTTCCCGTGGCCCGGCTGGTGGGGCTTCGTCGCGTTGCTCGAGGGAGCGGATTACAACGGCAAGGGGCAAGAGCTCGGTGCCTGCATCATGTTCAAGGTGTACGCCATCGACGAGGCTCCATAGCACGACAACTTACCCCAGGTGGGTTTGGCTCCGCTGAGCACAGCGGGGCCTAGCCTCCAGCGACCAGATGACGTGAAAGGGGCAACATGAACGAGGTAGATGAGCACATAACACTGCTTGCCGAGCTGCTGGCAGGTGAACGGGGGAGGATTGTCGCCCTGAACGGTGGGACGGAGACCGAGAAGCGGTTGAGCGACATTGGCCTCGCCCTCGATTCGGAGATTGAGGTGCTTGTCGCCGGGAACCGATCGGCGGTGTTAGTAGCAGCAGGAGCAACGCGGGTAGCAATCGAGCCTGATCTGGCTCGCCGGATTCGGGTACGTCGCTTCGGTGGACCACACGGTCGGGGAGGATCCGGTCGCAGACATCACGGCCGCGGACGGAGGTTCCGTCGATGACGCTCGATGAGCTAAGGGTTGGCCAGGAAGCCCGCATTGTCGATATCACTCTAGGTGGGGCCTTCGGCCAGCGGTTGCTGGATATGGGGTTCGTGGAGGGAACGTGCGTGAAGATCGTGCGCAACGCGCCGTTGGTCGATCCGATCGATCTTCTCGTGCGTGGCTATCACGTGTCGGTCCGCCACGCCGAGGCGAAGGGCATGGAGGTGGAGCCCCTGTGAGCCGTGCATTCACCGTGGCCGTCGCCGGGCAGCCAAACTCCGGCAAGTCGACCCTTTTCAACACCCTCACCGGGGCACGGCAGTTCGTTGCCAACTACCCCGGCGTGACGGTGGAGAAGCGTGTCGGCCTGTTCACCCACAAGGGGGATAGGATGACGTTGGTCGACCTTCCCGGAACCTACAGCCTCACCTCGTACTCGTTGGAGGAACGCGTGGCGCGGGACTTTCTGCTGGACGAAAGCCCGGACATCGTACTGAACATCGTCGACGCCTCCAACCTGGAGCGCAATCTATACCTCACCTTTCAGCTGCTAGAGATGGAGTTCCCTCTTGTTGTCGCTCTCAACATGATGGACATCGCCGTCGGCCGTGGTATCGACGTCGATCCGTTGCGCTTAAGCGAGGACCTTCAGGTCCCCGTGATCCCCACTGTCGGTAATCGTGGTAAGGGGAAACGCGAGCTGCGCGAGGCGATCTGGGCGATGTCCGTTGACAAGAAGAACCACCGCTCGCGGTTCCGCGTCGACTACGGCGAGGCGTTGGAATCGATCATCGCGTTGCTAGAGGCAAAGCTGTCGCAGCAAGCGCACCTCACCGGTCGCTATCCCATACGCTGGCTGGCGGTCAAGCTGCTGGAGGACGACCCGGAAGTACGAAAGCTCGTAACCGGAGCCGTTGAGGCGCGGGACTACCGGTTGAGCCGTTCGGAAGGACCAGGGGGATCATAGTGATGCCGGAGAAGACCCCACCTTCAGGTGAGGCCATCGCTCGTGAGACCGCATCGCACCGCGAGGCGTTCCTCAAAGCACACGGCCGCGCTGCGGAGAAGGTGATCGCACAGAAGCGGTACCAGGCAGCCGATCGGGTCGCGGCAGCCTGCGTAATGAGGGATGGAACCCCTCGCCGCACCCTCACCGATCGGATTGATTGTTTCGTCTGCAGCCGCTACGCCGGCCCGATCGTCCTGGCAGGGATCTTGTACGGTATCTACCAGCTGGCAATCGTCCAGGGGTACAACCTCACCAACTACTGGTGGCCGGTCCTCGCCTCGGTCAAGAACGCCATCCTCTCGCTCCTCCCTACCGAAGGGCTCGTGTTCGATCCGGTCATTCGCTCCGTTGTCCTGTGGACAGTGAACGGCATCATTGCGGTCCTCAACTACGTTCCCATCTTCGCCATCCTGTTCGCGCTGCTGGCGATCCTCGAGGACACCGGGTACATGGCGCGGGTGTCGTTCGTGCTCGATCGGCTTTTCCGCCCGTTCGGGCTGCACGGCCAGTCGGCGCTCCCCTTGATGTTGGGAGGTCTATTCATCGGTGGGTGCGCGATCCCGGGTGTGATGGCCTGCCGCGGGATCAAGGACGAGAAGGCACGCATGAGTACGATCCTCGTCGTCCCACTGATGAACTGTCTGGCCAAGATTCCGTTCTACCTGCTGTTGATCGGCCTGTTCTTCACCAAGGTCAGTGGACTGATAATGTTTATGATGTCCACAATCACCCTGCTCTTCGCCCTGTCGGTCAGCAAGGTCCTGTCGTTGACCGTCCTCAAGAACAGACCGACGGCTCCGTTCGTCCTCGAGATGCCGGTCTATCACCTGCCCACAGTGCAGAACGTGGCCCGCCGCGTGCTGGAGCGACTGTGGATCTTCGTCAAGAAGATCATCACCGTGGTTGCCGTCGTGATGTTGGCCTTGTACTTTCTGCTGAACTTCCCCTCACTCAACACCGAGCGGAAGGCCTATTACACCCGGCAGATCGACGGATTGGTCGGGACGTTCCTCGAAGAGATCGGTCCGGAGAACCCGTACGGGATCTTCCTCTCCACATCGCAGCAGGCAGCCGATTACGCACAGTTCGCCGACGCCTACCGATCGGTTAAGAGGGGAGCGGTCACGACCACGGCCAAGACTGCGGTGGATCGGGCGTACCTGGAGAGGAACCCTGAGTTCTTCAAGGTAGCGAATAAAGGAAAGGTTACGCTGAGCGAGGACGAAACCGACGCGTTCGGCTACTACTTTACCACCTATCAGGCTGCGCACCGCGCCTACTTGACCGAATATGCCACAGTCCTGCCTGATTATCGACCGGCACTCAAGGCCGCGTTCTATCAGAGCTGGCAGGATGCTGATCCGTTCTTCTTCGGTATCGTGCGAACTGGGAACATCACAGTCAGTGGGAGCACCCTCATCGACACGAGTGCCGTGGCGGCGAACAAGGCATTCCAGACGGTCGGTCGAGGTACACAGAAGCTCAGGGCCGAGAGGCACCAGGAACAGCTGGAGGCGAGCCTTCTCGGCCGCCTTGGGATTGCGGTGGAACCGTTCACCAAGCTCGCCGGCTTCAACTGGCGTGTCAACGTCGGCCTGATCGGAGCGTTCGCTGCCAAGGAGAGCGTGGTCGCTACCCTCGGGAGCATCTATCAGGCCTCGGGACAAAGTGATGATGGAACGAGCCTCGAACAGCAGATAAGCGAACAGGAGAAAGGATGGACTCCTCTACACGCTGTAGCGATGATGCTGTTCATGGCCCTCTACCCGCCGTGTGTGGCGACGTTACTGATGATCAAGCTGCAGGCAGGATGGCGATGGATGCTGTTCGCCACGGTCTACCCGATCCTGCTCGGGCTCCTGGTGGCAATCCTCGTGTTCAGCGGGGGGAGTTTGCTCGGTCTCTCCGGATTGGGAGCGATGATCGCTTTCTACGTGGTGATGATCGTCGTGACCGTGGTCCTGGGGTTCATCCAACCAAGATCCCGGCCAACCGTGTCCGAGACGCGAGCTTGATTGGGAGGTGAAGCGGAACGCAATGTATCAGGAACTGCTCGAAGCGTTGGCCGAGGGACGGGCAGGCACCCTTGGCTCCCTTTCTCGTCACACGGGGTTGAGCGAATCGCTCGTTGAGCAACTCCTCGATGAGCTCGAACAGCGGGGCTTTATCGCCCAGTTGGTGAATGAATGCGCCAGGGGCTGTGCCGGTTGTGGGTTGATGAGGACGTGCGACGCGCTCCGACCGATCGCCGGGTGGCAGTTCACCGACAAGGGCCTGAAGGCGCTGCATGGCGAGATCGCCATCGGCTGATGGAGGGCGGTGAGATGACATTGCGACTGAATCCAGAGCTATCCCGTAAGGTGTGGAAGCTGGCCTATCCGATCATCCTGGTCAATTTCTCTTTCACGAGGATCGGTTGGAATGGGTGGACATTCTGGAAGCGCTGAAAGAGGTAGTTGAGTAAGCAATCCTACTGCTTTTCACCTAATTCCCGGGGCGTACATGATAGTTGCTCCCTGCCTGTGCCGGCAGCTGTCTGCGTCCGAAGGACAGGCAGGCAGAGACAGAAAGGAGCAACCTGAGATAGGGTCTATATCCTTCGGACTCATATCTTTGCTGTCTACGCAGCTTAAGGCTGCCCCAAGGATGCCCTGCAATCACAGAATCCGATTTCACACGGCCGTGTTGCCTCACGTGAAAATGTACTCCAAATTAGCATGTCGTTCCTCCTGCTTCAACCTGTTCTTTGACCGGACAAGATCATCTAATCTCTCTTGCAGTATAGTGATCTTTTGTTTCAGCTTCACTGGGTTTAGGGTCGCGTATTCCTCCTTAACTGCCTGCTTCGCCTGCTGGGGAACGAAGTCTGACTCAACTACCCGCTTGTAAGGCGTCCTTGCCTGATCATACTTCTTTCTTACTTCCGGTATCGTGGTATGCCCACAGTTCAGTTCGGTCCAGCAGAGCTTGCCGGAATACACAGCTATGATGAACGCGTCAAGGTTACTGATGTGGTGGAAGCCACTTATGTCTACGCCTTATTGATGCATGATTTTCTGAGAGAGGTCCCCGGTTAAGAATGGAAGAGACTATGGGGGGAAAAGGGCCAGGGCTACACTCTTGACAGTTCTAACCATTTTTCTATCGACATAATCTGTTCTCTAAGTTTCTTATCTGTCCTTATCTGTAAGGAATTCCGGCAACTTGCTCGAGAGTTCATAGAGTTCATTGGGCTTGTTGGGTTCATAGAGTTCGTAGGGTTAAAAAGACAGTCGGGAGTCGGGAGCCAAAAACAGTAACGAGTAATGGGTGATGGGTGAAAAGATAGTCGGGAGTCGCAAAAGACAGGTTCTAAGTTCTAGGTGCTACGTTCTAGGTGCAACGTTGGTGGTCAGGGACTGGCTGGTTTTTAACGAGCCCAAGAGAGAAAGATGCCTCTCCCTGTTTTGCGACGCTACATACGATCTACGTATTCTTGCTGCGTTGTCTTTAACGTCGGACACAGGTTCCGACGCTACAAACGGTCTGAGAACTGACGGCTGAAAGCTTCCTTTCTTCCTGATACCTAATACCTGGTACCTAATACCTGCTTCTAACTTGATTCCCCAAGGAGCAGCCTGGAATGGAGTTTGTCCCCCTCGAATAACCTGATCGTGTTCCTCCAGGTTGCACAGGCGCGTCGGTTCCAATTCGTCCAGAGCGATTGCGACAGTCTCGATCTGTGAGAGCGGTACCCCGCCTGACTTGAACGGGTTGTATCCGATGAACTGCTGTCAGAAACGAAGCTTCTTGTAACATCGCATTCCGATCTCCCTTCATCTACGTCCTATCGCTATATCGACACTCTTTGTTCGCTGTCAACCGCAAATCGATTGATCGGGAACGAGAAGAGGAGGTTGATGTTTTCTGTGCATATGCTTATAATGCGATATTCCGTGGGGCTCTTTCAATCGCGGTTGGCTGACGGGCAGTTGACGCCATTGTTATACGCGGTTACGCACGTTGTAAAGATAATCGCTACGGACGAGAAACCAATGAAAGTTTGTATTACAGCGCGAGGGGAAGGGTTCGCCGCAGAGGTCGAGGATGAACAGACCCCTGCCGGAGCAGCGATGCGTGAGATCTACGCTCGATTCGAGAAACAGCTTTGATGATTGATCGTTGATGATATAGACCTTCGAAGGAGGTTGTCATGCCAAGAGGAGACGGAACAGGACCGGCAGGAGCCGGTGCAGGAACCGGAATGGGCCGTGGCCAGGGAGGCCAAGGACGGGGACGCATGGGCGGAAACCGCGCTGGTGCAAGGCCATCCGGTTACTGCGTCTGCCCCAAGTGTGGCGAGCGCGTTGCACACGCAATAGGAACACCGTGCTACAAGATAGACTGCCCCAAGTGCGGGGCAAAGATGGCGCGTGAATAAAGTCGAGCATGCCCACGATCGCGCTCGAGAAGAAGAGGAAGACGTATTGCGTCTCCTCATCGAGCGAGCGTTGGGTCTCGGAGGCAGGGAAGAGACTCAGCTTCGTGACGAGTTGGGCCTTTCCCCACACGATTTTTCCTCGTTGATCTCCAAACTCGAGGCGAAGGGATGGCTGCGCAAGGATGGAGCGAAGCTATCCCTCACCCCGATTGGGACTGAGGTAGCCCGCGATCTTCTCGACCGCCACCAGACAACGGAACGGTTCTTCAACGAGATCCTGGGGGAGCCTCCTGCTGTTGCGCACGCCGCTGCAGAGAAGTTAGAACACGTGATCTCTCGTAGGGCGCTTGAGGAATTGAAAGAGTCGCTTGCCCGCACTCGTGGGGCGACGCCACTCATCGAGCTTTCCCCGGGTGAAACAGGAACGGTCGTTGCGGTGAAGGACCCTGGAGGACGATCATTCTCCCGCTTGATGGGTATGGGCCTCTCTCCCGGGGCTAGGCTGAAACTCATCAGTAGGTTGCCGAACGAAGCTGTAATCGTCGAGATAAACGGAGGTAAGTCTGCCGTCGCTGCGGAGATCGCTCGTGCGATTTTCGTCAGGAAGGAACCGGAACATGAAGACGATCGTTCTAGTCGGCCAACCCAACTCAGGCAAGTCCACCCTATTTAACGCCCTGGCTGGGTACCGGGCCGTCACATCCAACTACCCGGGAACGACGGTAGAAGCGTTAGAAGCCAAGGTCAGCTTGCATGGCGCCCGTATCCGCCTTGTCGATACCCCTGGGATTTACAGCTTGTCGGATGCCACTATCGAAGAACGCGTGACCAAGAAGATCCTCCTCGAGACGAAGCCTGACGTAATCATCGATCTTCTTGACGCGACCAGCTTGGAGAAAGGGCTGTACTTTACACTTCAGCTCTTGGAGGCCCGCCTTCCCGTTGTCAATGCGCTCAATTTTGTTGAGGAAGCAAAGAAACGCGGGATTGAGGTCGCCGCGGATCAACTGGCTGCTCTCCTCAGGATCTCTGTCTTTGCGATCAATCCGATCAGAAAGACCGGGACCGATCAGTTGGTGCACGAAATAGTGACCGTAGCAACAGGGCGTGGATTCAGTGTAACTTATGACGATCACATCGAACAAGCAATCGAAATGGTGGAAGGCTCACTACCGGACGATCTGCCCTTTTCCAAGCGGTTTCTTGCTCTGCGTATCCTGGAAGGAGACGAGGACCTAACAAGCTATTTACAGGATCAGCATGTCCTTGAGCAGGTGGCCACGGAGATTCCTGAGCATCCGAACCTAAGGGAAGATATCGCGGTCAATCGCCACGGGGTCGCTGCCTACATCGCACGGTTGGTGACAACATTTACGAAGAGAGAAGAACGATCGGGTTGGCAGGAGAGATTGGATCAGATACTCCTTAACCCGACGTGGGGAATGCTCGTGACCCTCAGCTTCCTTCTCGTAATGTTCGCCGGCCTTCTGTTCTTGGGCGGACTTGTACAGGATTTCTTATCCTCATTCATTCAAGGGTTCATCCTTCCATGGATACACCATGTGTCCATGGGGATGCCAGGTTACATGGGGATGATGCTTGAGAGTGCTGTGGTGGGAACGTCCGCTGGGATTGCTATCGCCATCCCTTATGTATTCCTGTTCTACTTCTTCTTGGGCTTACTGGAGGATCTTGGCGTTCTACCGCGGTTCATCCTGATGCTGGATCGGATGCTCCGTCGCCTTAACCTCCCCGGCCAGGCGATCATTCCCATGCTCCTTGGAATGGGGTGCACCGTTCCGGCTACGACCGCCACGCGCATCCTCGAGTCCCGTGCCGACAGGATAAAAGTGGTAGCGTTGTTCGCCGTTATCCCTTGTTCCTCCCGGACTGCAATTATCCTCGGGGTAGTGGGGCATTTCGCCGGTATTTTATGGGCGTTGGGAATATATGTGATCGCGTTGGTCCTCATGATCGGTATAGGGCTTCTATTTAAAAGGAGTCCCTTTTCTCCTTCTCCTCTCCTCCTTGAGCTTCCCCCGTACCGTCGGCCAATCCTGCGCGGGGTGGTACTGAAGAGCTGGCTGCGGATGCGGGAGTTTGTGTACGTCGTGATCCCCCTGTTGATTATCGGTGGGGCATCCTATGGATTACTTAAGTGGTTCGGTCTGGAAGGAGTGCTGTTCGATCCGCTCCGGTTCATTACGGTTGGTTGGCTCCGGCTTCCTAAGGAGGCGATCACGCCCCTTGTCTACGGGTTTCTCCAGAAGGACCTCACGCCGGCGATGCTCTCGTCAGTGTTCGGAACAACCGCCCTTTCTTCCGCGATGACACCCGTTCAGCTATTCACCTTCGGTGTGGCATCCACGTTCCAGGTTCCATGCGTAGTGGCGTTCGGGATGATCGCGAAGGAACTCGGTTGGCGGTGGGCCATTATGCTTACAATAACAGCATTAGCTACCGGCCTTGTACTTTCCGGTCTTGTGGTTCGTATCATTCTCCTTTGTGGGGGGTAAAGGTGAAAGTCTATCTGGATTGCTTCCCGTGTTTTATGCGGCAAGCGCTCGAGGCGGCGCGGATGGCGACCAATGATCCCGCACTGCCAGGCGTTACAGGACCCACTCGATCAAGCGCAGTACCGCGCGTTCAAGGAGAAACTGGCCGAAGTAAAGGAGATCCTCTACTTAGGAGACAACACTGAGGAGATCTTGTGCGATAAGATCCTGATCGAAAAGCTTGTGCAGCGTGGCAAGAAAGTCACGTTCGTCATCCGCGGTGAGCCAACCATCAACGATGCCAATTCTAGTGGAGGTGAATTCCGGGCATGAGGCCCAGAAGTCCGGGGTGCTGCCCGAGAAAGCGGAGAAGCTGGTACGTGATCTGTCTCAACTTCAACGCGTGCAGGTGCAAGGTCTAATGACCATGGGCCCACGATTCGGTGACCCGGAGCTAGCACGCCCCTATTTTCAGGAGACGAAGCGTTTGTTCGATCAACTGAGCAAATTGGGGATTAAGAACGTCGAGATGCGCTACCTCTCAATGGGGATGAGAAATACCTACGAGATCGCGATCGAGGAAGGCGCGAAAATGGTCCGTATCGGTACGAAGATCTTCGGCGAAAGGGACTACAAGTGAACACACAATTGCAGCACTGCGCCTGCAAAAGGAGGAATAATGGGAATAGTCTATGGCCCTGTGCCGTCACGGCGGCTGGGGATGTCGCTGGGGATCGATCCGATCCCACGGCTTATTTGTACGTTTGACTGCGTCTACTGCCAGCTCGGGAAGAAGCGATACAAGGTGCACGGCCCCGAGGAGGTAAAGGAGCCGTTTCCCACCCCACACGAGATCGCAGACGGGGTGAAGGAGGCATTGCAGAAGTACGCGCACATCGATTATGTCACGTTCTCCGGCTCGGGCGAACCGACGCTTAATCCAAGGCTAGGGGAGACAGTGGAGAAGATCCGCAAGTTCACACAAACTCCGATTGCCCTCATCACCAATTCATCGCTGCTTACTCGGCCCGATGTGTTTGACGCTGCAGCCAGTTGTGACCTTGTCTTGCCCACACTCGACGCTGGCGATCAGAACACGTTTATTCGCATCAACCGGCCGGCGTACGGGTTCGAGATCGACACGATCGCGGAGCTAATTAGAAAGGTCGCGTGTAAGGTGCCGATCTGGCTCGAGGTGATGCTCCTCCAATCGGAGAAGTATGGGTCGAACGCAACCGAAGACGCAATCGCTGGAATCATCGAGAAGATCCGCATGATTCACCCACACGAGGTAAACCTGAACACCTGTGTGCGTCCGCCGGAGGAGCCGGTCGATCCCGTTCCTGAAAAAAAGCTGGATGAGATCTGCAGCCGTATGGAGGCTGTCCTCCCTGGGATTCCAATCGTGGTAGTGCCGAGGAGGACGAAATCGCAGTCGAAACTCCTACGTGAGGAGGAGATCTCCGCAGAGATCCTGCGGATCCTCGCGGTGCGCCCGTGCACCATTACCGACCTTACCGATTCGCTTGGAATCAACCCGGCGGAGGTAGGAAAGTACTTAGCCCGGCTCGCCGAATCCGAGAGGATTGGGCGACGTGTTCATAAGGGGAGGCTCTACTACGCGGTAAAGGAGGCTTAGATGAGCAAAATAACAATCATCTACGACAACCGGTTGGCGCAGGCTGACCTCTATCCTGGATGGGGGTTCTCCGCGCTGGTTGAGAGTAAAGGAAACAAGCTTTTGTTCGATACTGGAGCCGATAAAATCGTTCTCGAGCACAACGCCGCCGCGCTTGGCATCAACCTGAAGAAGACGGACTACCTCTTCTTCTCTCATGAGCACTGCGACCACATTGGCGCTGCCTCCTCCGCGCTGCACGCGGGTTTGACCGTGGTCTATCCGGCCTCGTTCTCGCCGAAGTTCCGCGAGCGGGTCAAAAGTACAAAGGCGATCCCGCTTCCGCTGAACGAGCCAGTCGAGTTCTCTCCTGGGTTCCGATCCATAGGCGAGCTTGGGGACGAGATCAAAGAGCAATCGTTGATCGTGGACGGCAAGGACGGCCTGGTCCTCATTACCGGGTGCGCTCATCCCGGGATCGTGAACATCGCCCAGCGGGCGTCCGCGCTTGCCCAAAAGTCGCTTTCCCTGGTGCTTGGTGGGTTTCACCTGTATGCTAAGTCTGACGCCCAGGTGAAGGAGATCGCTGAGGAATTGCAAAAGCTGGGGGTGAACCGGGTTGCGCCGTGTCACTGCACCGGAGATCGAGCGATTGAAGTCCTCGCTCATACGTTTAGTCCGAAGTTCCTGAGGCAATAATAGCGAAAACTCTGTTGGAATGCGAAGTTGTCCAAGAATCGCGGTGCAGTGTTATGTCTACACCACGATGGTAT
>Ga0315547_1001697_pt1 | contig 16711 bp, 13 predicted proteins | sample SalMarSW160240MG_2_FD_202542 | JGI IMG/M metagenome (GOLD analysis project Ga0315547, IMG submission 202542) | Salt marsh sediment microbial communities from the Plum Island Ecosystem LTER, Massachusetts, United States - Salt Marsh Sediment SW1601-240 ...
AAAAGTTGCGCAAACTGATGGAAGAACAAATTGAAAGTGACTTAGAAGGGATATCAAATGAATTTTCTTTTTTCTCACCAAAAATCGACGTTTCAACTTCAAAGGTAATTTGCAGATTAAATGAAATGATTAGGAATGTCAACGTCCACAAAAATAGCTCAATCGCATCTTTCAGCAATTGAATTGGAAAATCTCACTTTTTTATATCTTTTTGCGATCCAATTAATGAGTAAATGGTGTTTCAACAGCAACATAGTTTTGAAGGGCTTTGTCTCTCCTTTTGTAGTCTGGCGCGCGCAGTGAATGCGATGGTGTACTGTAAAGATTGTGGAAAAGAAATCTCTGAGGACAATATTGTATACTGTGACATGTGTGGAGACCCCATTTGTGAAGAGTGTGGAATCAATGGATTATGTTCCATGTGCCTCGAACTCTGGGAATCAGAAGTAGACTTAGAAGACAGGTACTATGAAGATTTAGATGGTTGGTAATTTTCTCTATTATCCTATCATTAATGGGAGTCTTTGTATTTGGTTCTTTGAGTCACTATTCTTCTATTTCTGTGATTTGTTCAAATGTGAGTCTTAGTTTGCCTTGTTTTTCGTTAACTTCGCCGGCTTTGCTGTAGGCATTTTTTATGTGGGTATATAGTGTGCTCCAGGAGTCTTCTACTTCTGTTAGGGATTTGGAGAGCCTGCCGAGGTTTTTCTGGATTTGTTCGGCTCTCTCCGAGATTTCTGTTGCTTTAAGTCCGACTGATAGGAGGTTTAGGTTTACAGCAAGGGTGGCTGGAGAGACTAGTAATACGCCTTGTCCGGCTGCTTCAGCGACTAGGTTCATTTCGCATTCTGTTAGGTATTGGTATACTGCTTCGGATGGGATGAAACAGAAGGCGAAGGGCATTGTGCCTTCTTCAGGTTTAACGTAGTCGTTTTTGATTTTTTCAATGTGTGGTTTTACATCGTTACGGAAGGTTGTTGCCAAGATTGCCTGTTGGTTTTCATCTGTTGTTTCAATCATTTTTCTGTAGTTATCTAATGGGAATTTGGAGTCGATGCATATTGTTCCTTTAGGAGTTACTATGTGGGCGTCGGGGATCTTTCCTATTTGTGGTATACGTTCTCTTATGTGTACGTATTGGCTTGGAAGAATGTCTTTTAGAATATGTTCGAGTTGGAATTCGCCGTATTCTCCTCGTCCTCGGGTAACTTTAAAGAGTTTTCTAAGCTTTGGGATGTTTGTAGGATGTCACTGGCTCTTTCTTTTATTGCACCAATGTCTTGGTCTATGCCAAGTTCTTTCCAGCATGTGGCAATTGCTCCTTTAACAGCTTCCGGATCCAAGGTAATTTTTCCGATTTTGCCAGATTGTTTTAAGAGGATGACTATTACGACGAGGAGTAGTAGAACTACTAAACCAATGAGGACCTCAATCATCATGGTCACTCAATACTAGTTTTTTCGCATGGTCATAAGTAAAATTTGGTTCAAAACGTATTAACTTTATGAATCACTACACAATATTCATAATTTAGATTCCATACTAAATCTTCTTTCTGCAACGAGGTGGTTGCATAGAGTTAAGTCTTAGTCTATGCAAATGTAATTTACGTTCGCGTTTCAGAACGCTCGCTCTGGTCACATCAAACCAGTTCCCAAATTCCTTTGGGGGATAAATTGGCTGCGCGTATAATGCCCTCTCTTCGTAATTGGTTGGCAGCCCATCTGATATCATATTGCCACGTGAAAAAAAGATCTCCTGATCTTCTAAGCTCATTCTCATAATTCTCCCAAACATATTTGCATACTTTAATAATTGATGCGCTGCCGTTGCTTGCTTCTAATGCTTCTAATAACCATTTAGTTAAGTCTTCCCTGCGTGCCATATTACTCCCCAACTGTTCTTCATCTAACTCTGGTTTTTGAATGATAAAAGTTTTTAGTGAGTGTTAATCACCTGCTTGAAACTGCAAATAAGTAACCGCACAATTTCTACTAGATCCAAGCTGAATTATTTTGTTTGTGTTTTCTTCTCTAGGTTTATTTCTTCTAGGGTTAGGGATTTTGCTGTTTGTAGGTATCCGTTTTTGCGTAGTTCTTTTAGGGTTGGTTGGGTGTTTGTTTCGGGATGATCTTTCATGTAGAGTTGTACTGCTTTTTCTTTCATGCGTTTGCGGACGATGGGCCAGAATGTTCCTTTTTTGGGTTCTGAGATTTTTTGCGTGGTTGGATGTTGTGTAGTTTTGATTTGTGTGCTGCCGCTTAGGATGGCTAGTGCTTGTAGTGCTTTTGTGTTTATTTCGTTGTCGAGGAGTTTGCTTGTCCAGAACCATATTTCTTCTGGTGTTGCGTTTAGTATGTATTTTGTGCCTTTTTCTATTTCTTTGGGTGTTTGTGCTTTGTTTATGAGGGCTGCTGCTAGGCCTATTCTGTAGGCTGTTTCGTATGCTTTTTCGCCATTTTCGTCTAGGAGTATGTGTGTGGTGTTGCTGTGTTTTTTGGTTGGGTTATTTTTGGCTGCTTTTTCTAGTGCATGTCGTATTGCTAGTAGTCCGCCGCCTTCTGCTTTGCCTATGATGAAGGCTGGTTTGTGTTTTTCTTCTTCTGTGTGTGGGTATCTGTGGTAGGCTTCGACGCTTACTTTTTCTGGATGTTTGCGTCGCCATTTGATTTTGTATTTGAAGGGCATTATTTCACCCGTTTGGGTTTTAGTTCTAGGCTGAGTTTGGTGTTTGGGTCTTCCTTTATGGTGTTTTTTAGTAGTTTTTGTAGTTCGTTGACGGATATTTTGTCGGCTTTTAGTGTGAGGGTTGCTTCGAATTCGGGAAGTGACCATCTGCCGATGTCGTCTAGGATTTTTGCTGCTGGTGTTTCTAGTCCTTCGTCGTCTGCTCTAAAGGTGGCGTCTAGTGTAAGGTTGGTTTTGTATGTTCTGGCTTTTATTTCTACGGTTGTGGATATTTTTTTGCCTGCTTTTGCGAGACGTATCAGGTTTCTAAACTGAGTTGCTAAGTCTGTTGTGCCGGATACTCGTATCTTAGCTTCTGTCAATGTGTCGATTCCTTCTCGGCGTCTCCATCTTTCCACATCTTCAAGTTGGACTTTTGGAGGTGCTGGTTCGAAGGGTTCCCATTCTTTTGGTATAGTTTCTGTTGTCCATCTGGTTATGGGTTGTTCTTCTGGTTTCTTTCCGCATTGACAAGGCCATTTGAGACAATTTGGGCATAGATGTCCTCTTGGGTCCGTTAATCCTCGAGTTCCTGCCTCTTCGGGTAGTAGTAGTTGTGAATCTGAGCTAATTATTGCGCGGCTTGGCGGATTTTCTGGTGCATATATTCTGTCTTGTTGGAGGAGTACCCAGGTTCCTCTTTTGATTCCTTCAAGTATTGTGTGTTCGAATAGGGATTGGTTTTCGGGGAGCACTATTCCTGTTTTTTTGTGTATGTTTTCGTAGAAGGCTCTGGTTGTGGTTTCTTTGGTTTGGGCTGGCCATGCTTCTGCTTTGGCGTAGTCTGGGTCTAGTGGTTCTTCCGCTACTCTGTGGAGTACGTTTGAGAGAACATGCCAGATTATTTCTTGTCCTGGTTGGGCTGTTCCGTACCCGCTTGGTCTGAATGATTTTGCTTCTATTTTTCCGCCTCTTGTGGCGTAGACTAGGTATGTAAAGACTGCTCTTACGGCGTCGTTTACTGTTGTTTCGTATTGTGCTACTTTTTGTTGGAGTTTTATTTTTTTGTCGTGGGGGATGCCGTATTTTTCTGGGTCTTGGGCTAGGGCTCTTGTTACTTCGAGTCTTGCTCCGGCGTCGCGGAGCGTCTCCCATGCCCCTTCTCTAGCTGCTAAGAGGAAGGTGTTGTTTCTATAGGCGCGTAGGTTTCCTCTTGAGTCGCGGTTTAGGATGAATTGGGATACACGGTCTGGCACGTTTTCTTCTGATGGTATTGTGTGGCCTAGTAGTGGATTTAGTATGGTTACTTTTAGTGTCATGTCATCTGTTATGGCGGAGGGGTCGTTTGGGAATATTTCGATGTAGAAGTGGCCTTTTCCTTTTGTTGTGAAGAGTGTTTGGATTACGTCGTAGACGACTTTTGTGATTTTTGGTGTTGGGACGTTTTGGGATTCTTCGTCTATTATGCGGGTTTCGGTTGGTTCTTTTTTGAAGACGAATCTGTTGCCTATGGGTTCGATGTACCAGAAGTTTTCGCCTATTGAGGGTAGGATTTGGTCGCGGTAGTATTGGATGTTTTCTTCTTTTGTGGGTGTTGCGAGGGTTGTGATTAGTGTGTCTGTGTCTATGCCTTTTGCTTCTTCTTTTGCTCCTGTTAGGCTGTAGAGGTATATGGTGTTGCAGGCTCTTCGGAATAGTGGGGCTTGGAAGTGGCTTTTGTAGTCTTGGTCTTTTTGTTGGGCTTTAGCTTTTTTTCCTCCGTGGTTGTAGACGTCTGAGGCTATGGCGTTGGCGTACTTTTCTTCATCGAGGCGTGTTGTGAGTTCTTGAACAATTTCTGGGACTGAGAGGTCTACGTGATAAGGTTGGATTAAGAAGGTGTCTTTTTCTTTGTCTTGCCATGCTTTGTGGATTACATGGGCTAGCAGGCGTAGGGCTCCTCTTGTTCTTTGGAATTTTGGGAGTGTTGATAGGCGTTCGTATAGGACGTCTATGAGTTCTGGGTGGAATGGATAAGTTTCAACGATGCGTTTTTGGTATTCGGCTCTGCGGTAGCGGTCTGGTGCTTTGATTTGTTTGTAGAGTTGGGTGTAGGCTTTTGCTGTGTTTTCTGCTGTTTTTGGGTTTATGTAGTTGAAGAGGCGTTTTTTGAGGATGTGGGGGACGTCTTCGCTTTTTACTGGTTCTATGGGTTGCATTTTGCGGTTAATGATGTTCATGGCTTCTGTCAGTTCTCTGCGGACGGTGTCGGCTGCGTCTATGTAGGCGTCTCCGGCTACGCTTATGATTAGTATGCTATTGTTTGTTTGGCATACTGCTAGGGTAAGGGTGTGGATGAAGTGTTTTACTTTGTTAAGTAGTTCGGGCTGGTTTTTGACTAGGTCTAGGTATTTTGCTATTTCGTCGATGAGGATTAGGGTTGGTTGTTTTTGGAGGAGTTTTGTTATTGTTTGTCTGTCTGGGAGGCCTTCTGGTGTGTCTGATTCTTGGGCTAGTTGGGTTTCGCCCAGTTGATAGAGGAAGTCTGCCCAGAGGGTTCTGAATTGGTATTGGTCTCTTTTTACTCCTTTTCCGCCGTAGGCGCTTCCGTCTATTACTGTGGTTCTGCATTTTTGTGGTGTTGGTGTGTCTAGTTGTTGTTTGATGGTTTCTGGTTTTTTTGTTGCGTAGTAGATGGCTGCCATGGTGTGGGTTTTGCCTCCTCCGAAGCCTGCGTCGAAGAGGAGTACGGGGTTTATGGTTTTTGTTCCTGTTAAGTGGCTTAGGGTGTCTGTTAGGAGTTGTTTTAGTGTGGTTGTTGGGTGGGTTGCTTGGAAGAAGGATTCTGGTGTATCGTATGGGGGTTTTGCTGTTCCGTTTGCTATCGAGTGAAGGTCAAGGGCAAGTTCAGCTTGAAGATATTTGCCGTTTAAAATGTCTTGTTTTGGAATGCATGCCTTCGGGTTCCAAATTTGTGTGAGAATGTTTTTGCTCATAAGGAATCCCGTGAGTGATGATTATTGTTTTAAATGTCTGTGGATAGATTATAAAGATGTTTGGTAGCTGCGGCTCAGAGGTTATCGTTGTGACAGGTAAAGAGGATAAAGGAATTGGTTCAGATAAAGGAGAATTGCTGATTAGTAAATGGTTTCCAATTACAGAAGTGAGTGTGGAAAGCGTAAGAGAACGCAGCACTAGTCAAGTTCCGGGATTAACCAGTCTACATGTCTGGTTTGCTCGTCGTCCTCTAACAACTTCCCGTGCTGCAATTCTGTGCACTTTACTTCCTTCAACAAGTGATCGAAAACGATTAATCAAAATATTGGGAATTCCCGAGAATGTAGATTTACTGGAAGCACAGGATAAGATTCTTCGTGCCAAAGCCACTGGTCAGAAACTTTCCAAGAATCCATTCTGGTGGGACCGTGCTTTCAAATACACGCCGACTAATGAAGATCTCAATTGGTTTCGAAATGACTTGAGAAAACTGCGCCCTTTTGAGGAATATGTAGTTGTTGACCCTATGGCAGGTGGAGGGAGCATTCCTTTTGAAGCTATGCGTTTAGGGTTGCCAGTTATTGCTGGAGATTTGAACCCTGTCGCTTTTATTTGCCTTAAAGGGACTCTTGAATATCCAGCCAAATTTGGTGAGAAGCTACTTCCTGCTGTAAAAAATTTTTGCAGTGAAATCCATGAAAGCGCAAAAGCTGAACTTGAGGCGTTCTTTCCTAAGCATTCATTAGAGAAAGTTTATGCATATCTTTGGTCCCGCACCATTAGGTGCCCTTCCTGTGGTCTTATTATTCCCTTGTCGCCCAATTGGTGGATTGTTCGAGGTAACACCGATGAATCCAGCATTGCTATGAAAGTTATTCCGTCGGAGATCGACGATAAGTGTGGTTTTGAAATTATTAAGGGGCCAATATCGCAAGGTTTCGATCCAAGTAAGGGCACCATTAAGCGTGATCGGGTGGAATGTCCAAGGTGTCGCATAGTAATAGATGGAAAACAGGTGAAGCAGGAAGCAAAAAAAGACCAGATGGGGCATCAATTATATTGTGTTTGCGTGAAAAACAAAAGATTGGGAAAGAAAAGATTAAAATGGGATTTTAGAGCCCCAACAAAAGAAGAATATGATGCAATAACAAATGCTGAACTCAAACTTGAAGAAAAATTAGCTGGTTGGAAAGCGAAAAAATTCGTGCCAACCGAAAATTTTCCAGTAACGGCCAACGATACCAGACCCATTCAATATGGGATGAATAGATGGTGTGATTTGTTTAATTCTCGTCAGCTTCTCACTCATCTCACCTACTTGGAAAAATTTCAGCAAATAAAAGAAAAACTGTTTGCAGATAAAAAGCTAGGTAGTGACGAATGGACGTTTGCAGCAGCGATAACAACATATGGGGCAATGGTCTTTGATAGATGCCTTGACAACAATTGTCTATTGAGCATCTGGAATATTAACCGAACAGCAGTCGCACATGCAATGGGACTTCAAGCTTTTCCTTTTAAGGTGAGCTATGCAGAATGGGATCATTCAAGAATGCTATGGCCATGGGCATCATCCAAAATTCTTAAGGCTTTGAAGGAAGTAGTAAAAATTCTACCAAAGTCTAGTTCGGTAACTGTCTTCCACGGAACTGCTACAAAAATCCCGATTGAAGATGGAAGTGTTGCATGTATTGTTGTCGATCCACCTTATGCTGAAAATGTTATGTATGCAGAAATCAGCGACTTCTTCTACGTTTGGCTAAAACGTCTTCTGGGCGATCTGTTTCCTAAAGCCTTCAACACAACCCTAACAGAAAAAGAAGATGAAGCAGTTGCCAACCCAGCTAGATTCAAAGGCATGGGCCGAAGTGCCAAAAAATTAGCACAAGAAGATTACAAGACAAAAATGGAAGCATCCTTCCGAGAAATGCAACGCATCCTCCAAGAAAATGGTGTCATGACGGTAATGTTTACCCACCGCACAGCAGAAGCATGGAGCAGCCTCGCAACAGCCCTCATGAACGCAGACTTCACATTTATCAGTAGTTGGCCAGTCCATACAGAACCAGCAGATAAATATGGCAAACATGGAAAAGGAGTCCTAAAAGTCACAGTCCTACTCACATGCAAAAAAAGGAAAGCAAACCACCCAGGTATTTGGGAACACATAGTCGAAGAACTTCGTAACGTAGCTAAACAGAAAATCGAAGAATTCAGCAAGCTTGGAATCAAAGAACCGGACTTAAAAGTAAGCGTCTACGGTCCTGTCCTAGGTAAATTTGCAGATTATTACCCAGTCAAAACCGCCACCGGAAAAGAAATAGAACCACTCCAAGCATTAGCCTTAGTCACAGATGTCCTAAACGAAAAATTCCTCCAAGAAGAAGGCATCGAAAACGCTGACAAAGAAACAGCTGCTTACTTGAACTTGCTAAAAACCTTCCCAAAAACAGAAACAGAATATGAGGCTGCCCGCCTCGAAACAGTATTCGGCGGACTAGTTACACTAGACAAATTAGACGTAAAAGGAACATATGGACTCATAGAAAAGAAAGGGAAAAAAATCAAAATACTCTCAGTTAAAGATCGGCTAGCCAACGGCACACTAGAACCTTACACCCCAAGAAACCTCAAAACGATTATAGACAATGTCCATGCAGCCATAACTCTCTACGAAAGAGGAGGACTAATATCAGTTAAACCATTTCTTCGAGAGAAAAACCTCGATATTGCAGGCTCTCCCTTCCCAGCAGTTCTCCAAGCCTATGCCCGTTGCGCAGCCGCTACATACAACGAAAACTTCAGAAAAGACGCTGCCATGGCAAAAGCCCTTCTAGCAGCATTGGGAAAAACTATAGATTTTGCACCAAGAAAAGAAGAACGCCTAGACACCTACTTCCGAGAATCATGAAAATCCATGACAGTCTCGATTCTAGGCACATCAGCTCCACGAGCAAAACTTTTCCAAACAGGCAAACGCTTCTCCAAAACCTCTAATTGATCCAACATCCTCTCAGCAGCATCCAAACTGCTGTCAATATAACCACCAAAAGTTTCTTTCAAACGCGCACGATTACGAATACGCTTAGGCAAAACATCCACAGGATCAACGTACGCAACTTGCTCAACCAAAACACTCCAGTATCTGCCAACAAACTCACTCAACCTCGACCTACCACCGACAACCCGCTTCACAGACCCAACAGCATCTTCACGATTAACATCCCTTGAACCACCCAAATCCAAACTAACCCTGTAAACACCAGCCCGCAACAACTGCCTAGCAACCAACTGAATAGCCCCCAAACGCATAGCCTCAGCAAAGCCCTCCAACCTACCAGGCAAATCTCTCTCCAGCAATCTTCCAGCCTTAACACGCCGCTCCTTTACCAAATCCCGAAAACGCTCAACACACCCACAAACCATCGCTAACCCCTCGCCTCCTCAGCCAAACCCACAACCTGATTAAACAACTCAACAACCCTCCCAGCATCCGAAACACGAACAGGCCTACCATCAGGCTCCCTCACATAAACATCCAACAACCCATCCTCAGTCCCCACACCATAAACACTAAGGGGAACCTTCTCAGGCAGATCCGCAAACAACTCAACCTCAGAAGCCAACCACTGCACAAAAGGATGCCCAGGCACCAAAGCATTAGGCCTACCAGGCTCCAAACACAAACCATCCTCAACAAAAGCTCGAACACCCTCAGGCAACCCTTCCAAAGGCTCAACAAACAACAAATTATCCCTACCAACCAACTGCATACCCAAAGCCTCACAACCCAAACGCACAAACCTCTCCAAAACGTGACCCAAATCAACCTCAACAAAAGTGGGCTCCAAAGGAACATCCTCAGGAAAAATCCGACTTAACCTAATAGCCTCATCCTTTGATTTCTCCACCATTTCCACAGTCTCAGCAATACGTCGCTGCAAGGTAGCGCCACTTGCACCCCTCTCAAAAGCCTCAACTAACCTCTGGGCAATTATGCCACTCGCGGGCCCAATAATTATCCACCATATATGATGCCTCTCAAACAAAACCTTGTACATCTTAGCCTCATAACTTTCAGGATACCAAACATTCACAACCCTAACAACATCAGCGGTCTGCCCAATACGATCCACACGACCAATCCGCTGCTCAACCTTAGCAGGATTCCACGGCATATCAACATTCACAACCCCACTCGCAGCCTGCAAGTTCAATCCTTCACTAGCCGCATCACTACAAACCAAAACATCAACCTGCTTCTCCAACGCTCTACTCACAACTTCCTTCTCACAAACACGCCACTTACGCACCTTTGAATCCCAAATCTCGCCACCACGACCAGTATAAGTGCCAATCCTATCCGCACCCAGCCAATGAGAAAGAAAGTCCCTAATCACATCGACAGTATCTGTAAACTTTGAAAAAATCAAAACTTTTCTTCCTTCTGCACGCAATCTCTGAACAACTGATCTTATTTGACGCAACTTAGGATCATCTGCAGCCGTTACAGCATTACTATAACGAACAAGACGACTTTCCAAACTCCTGAGCTTTTCGAGTTCTTTATCAATCAAACTACGAGCTGTCTCCACAGCATGCATCATCATCCGAACCAGTTCTTCTTCATCAATATCTTCCTCGACATCCTCAACAATCTCAGATGCCAACTTTAGTAAGCGCTCTTCATCACCCTCTAATAAAGCCTCTAGAGTTTCCCTTCTTCGTCTAACAGTTTGATAAGCCGCTGCGAAACTACTAACAAATCGTTGATGATAAATAGCTCTAATTAACCCAAAACCACGCCGTTCGTCACCTTTAAGAAAATTCCGATACACATCATAATAATTCGCCAAGTAATCATTAAGATCGGCTAATAAAACAGAATGCTCCTCATCCAAAACCACATCATCATTCGAGATCTTACGTTCTGGAAAACTATATCCAGCCTTCTTGAGACGCTCTCTTGTATTGCGAATCATAAACCAAGAAGTAGGCATCAAACCTCTCAGAACACTAGCTAAATTATCACGCTTCGAAACCTCAAGGCGCTTTAAGAAATTCCGAAAAGCATTCTCATCTCCAGAAGAAAAAGTTTCTAGAAGGTCTTTCGCTTCCTCGTTGCCAAAAAAGGCGTTTACAACACTCGCTCTGTGTTTAGGTTTCAAATAAGTTCGAGCAAACCATGAGATAAGACGGAAAAGATGAAGCCAATCTTCATCGCTTCTTTTCCTTGGACTCAAATTGGAGGCTCTGTAATATCTTTTGAAAGCACTTTCATGCACCCAAGGTCCACCTAAACCTAAAACACGCAGCAAATCGAGCATTTCCAACTCATTCAACTGCAAAGGCGTAGCTGTCACCAGAAAAACATGTGGAGTTAAAGAAGACAAAGCCATAGCTAAGTCATAAAGCCGAGTTGGCCTAGGAGAAGCAAACTGTGACCGTGTAATGCGAGCAGCATGAGCCTCATCAATAATTACCAAATCAAAAGGTTTCGCATCAAAAATTTCACATTCTCGTCCCCTATGACCCCTAGCATAATGCCAAGAAGCAACAATAAGATCAGCACCATCGAAAGGGTTCCCATAAACCGGAAACTCCTTCCCATCCGGAGCAACAAAAACGTTCGGCTTACCAGGCTTCAACAAATAAGCAGGAAGACTAAACTTTCCGTGAAGTTCATCCCACCACTGTCTAGTCACGTTCTTAGGAGCTAATACCAAAACACGACGAAGATGCCCAGTCGTCCATAACAGTTTAACACAGGCACCAGCTTCAAGAGTCTTTCCCAAACCTACCTCATCAGCAAATAAAATACGGAAAGGATAACGCTCCCTCGCCAAATTAACTGCGCGAACCTGATGCGGATAAAGGCGCACAGGACCCAAACCCATATGTGCTAAACAGCGAACCTTAGGCAAAATCTTTACAAAACGACACGCAGACAAGAGACCGCGCGCAGCAGGTTTCATCCTCATCTCTTGAGCGGGGTCAGATTTTGGAATAGACTTCGGTGCAAACTTTACAACAGCTCTATAAACAGCCTCAGGAAGATTGAAAACTTCAAAATCAGGATGCTCGGCATTCCAAATACGCTCAAAAGATTGCCTCAAGTCCTCAACTCGCTCTTTATCACCTTCCCTCCAAGAATAGAAAACAACAATGCGTTCCCCATTCACAGTATAAGCGGGCTCAGTTTCGTTAGCACTACCCTCCGCAGCAATGCTATCGCCTTTTTTATCCCTAAAAATTAGAATTTTATAATGAAAGATTCCGGTTTGACCAAGATAAAAGTGGCGAGGCAAGACAACCTTAACTTCTAAAATCCGTTGATTAAACATCCATGCAAGAGCTTCCAAACGCTTCTTCACTAACATATCTTCAATACTGTCCAAACCCTCAGCAATACGACGTGCAATCTCTTCAATCACATCTTTTGCAGAAACTGTTCCCATCTTGTAAGCTTCCCAAAGCTCTTTAGGAACATCATGGGCACCCAAAATCAAACGCATCTTACCACCGTTAGCAATTAACCCAGCAACACCACTCGCAGCATGAACAAGAGACATAACAGAAAAATACCCAGTAGCACGATCATATCCCACAGACTCCTTCAAAACAGGAATATAGAAACCCCTGGCTATCCGCTCACCGCGCCCCTCAAAACTTAACCCAGTAACCCCAGCCCCTTTAAGCGACAAATTAACTCCCCATACTAATGCTCTTATATTAAATAAAAATGCGTTTTCCCCTCAGGCCTAACCAATTCTAGTAATTCAAAAAGTATCAGATAGCTCTAGGTGGTCTCTATTATTCTTGTCTTGTTTTAGCTGCCATAGGCTGCAGTTGTCTAGTAGATGGGTCCAGCATTTGTCTTTAGAGCACCAGAAGCTCTTTCGATATATGCATAGTACCTCGTCGGTAAGCTCTGCAAGAGTCTCTGAACAAATCTTAGAATTTACTGCTTTTTCACAAACTTCAATAAGCCTACTTTGATGATAAATTGGATGCCGCAAAAACCGGCATGTTCCACAGACCTTAGAAGAGTCAACTGGCATTCGCTGCTTTTCAATTGCCATACAATTCTATATGTCCTATTTTAGACATAAATATTGCGGTACTAGAAACAGGCCCCCAATCTATCAAATTTTTAATCTCTTTTTCAGCATCATCATTTTACTTTGACTAGTTTTTAGCCCATCTGCACATGAAACCGCAGCTGCAAGCGCATGAACAAAATTCCCAGCAGTTTCCCTATACTCCTGTAACATTAACTCCTCTTCAAGATTACTAGGTTTTAGAGGCGGAGTATAACTAAAATTGAATAAACAAAGATCTTTTAACAACAAAGAATACTTAGACGGAATAAGCAGCCTTCCGTCCTTGAGCACTTTATCCAAATGAAATACTGTTCTCCTCACCAAAGCCTCATGTGTGGAATTGATGAGCTGAAGACCACTAACACCATGTTCGTTACAGAGCACATCAACCCACTGTTTTGAAGATTGAGTATTAGATTCTACCCGAAACACCTGAAGCCTACTATCAGATCTTCTGCGAACAACTACTGCAATCTGTCGATTGTTACCATCATTATCTGCATACTCTTTAATGCCAAGAAAGGAAGGAGCTCCCTTCAACCCTAGTTCGTTTATAGCTCCAATTAATTTAGCCTGATAAATCGTCTTAAGATTAAAAAACCTAGGAAGAGGACTGCCAATCTTCAACTCTTCCCTAAATGTGTCTGGCCACTCATAGACATACCTGTCAGGATCCAAATTATACTTTTTAACTCTTGGAGGAAAAACAACATTTCGAAAATAGCATTTAGGAATAAGATCACAAGCCATCTTAACTTCCTCATCGTCAAATGACCACCCTCCCGGACTATACAAGCTCCAAGCAAACAACTCCCAAACACTTTTTGGAAACTGGGTTAAACGTGCATGAATCTTCCCCCGCTTCATCACTATGATACCCTCTGACTTTCTACTTAACGCATATTTTCTGATCAAGTCACCTCTAATGGTCGTCTCAGACTTTTCTTCAACAATATTCTTTTTACGAAGCTTCTTCAAGTGCCGATAATAAACACGCTCAGACACACCAGTAATACCGATAACATCCTCTCTAAGTTTTGTTGGAGTTTTTGCTCCAAAAGAAAGTGATCGCTCTATTTCCTCATCTACATTCATCTAACTGACCACTCTTTTCCTCAAAAATATCACTCACTGACACCATTCTGACCTCTAAAAGTCACTCATAGACCTCTCTCTAACCCAATCTCTTTCAGAAAGTGGCTAAGTTAAGCATTTTGTCTATTAGAACACTAGGCGTAGAGAGAGATGGAACAAATTAAAGAGCGAATAATAAACTGCTTAAAGACAACAAAAATCCCACAGGGCGTCGAAAACGTCAGAGTAGCCTGCAAAATCGGAAACTGGAACACAGCCCTAAAACACTGCCTAGAACTGCTTCTTCAAGAAAAAATCAAAGGCCAAAAAACATCTAAAAGCTGGATTTTCTGGATTGACACACCACAATCAAGACCAACTCACAGAAATTGAAAAATAAAAGGTTTTGAGAGGTGAAAACAATAAACGAAAAACTGGAAGCCAATCTACTAGAACTTGTCACAGCAATAGAGAGCGCATGTGCTGATTTCAAACAAAGAATCGCCCAAAAACACGGCGTAACTGACCAAGAGGCTCCAGCAGTTTCTGAGATCAACTTCAACCTAAACTTCACAGAATTTAACACCCAAAAACTTGGAACCTTCGAAGTTACAGAGGAAAAAGTTAACCCCTCAGAAAAATGGATCCGAGCCCTAAACATTCTGAAACAGAACAACGCCACAATCAGCACCCGCTATCATCAAGAAGGCTACAGCTACTGGCTCTACGGCAAAAACCACGACCGAATCTACAGACAAAAACTCAAGCCCTGAAACCAAGGAGGTTTAAGCGTTCCTTAACAATGACTCACAAAAAGAATGCAGCTTTCTGCATCATCTTAAGGTTAGCCGAGACCTCCTCGAAGTATACATGAAGCATCTGGGCAAGACCGTGAAAAGAGACCATACAACCAAACGCATGGTCTTCCTCACCGCCCTAAGCGCCTACTCCCAAAACCCCCAAAACCTATTCCTAAAAGGACCATCTTCAACAGGAAAAACCTACAATGTAACCCAAGCCCTCCGCTACTTTCCCCAATCTTATGTGTTGATGCTGGGAGGACTATCACCCACCGCCCTAGTCCACGACTATGGAACCCTCATAGACAATGAAAGCGGAGAAGAGATCGACCCCATAGAAGACAAACCCAAAAGAGAAGACTACAAAGACGACAAAGGAAAATTCGACAAAAACGCCTATGAGGCAGCACAGAAACGGTGGCGCGACCGCCTCAGAAGAGCCTACTACCTAGTAAGCCTGCAGGGCAAAATCCTAGTCTTCCTGGAAGCTCCACATCCAGAAACATACATGCGCCTCAGACCTGTCCTAAGCCACGACGCCCCCCAAATCAGCTACAAATTCACAGACAAACCCGGCGGCGGAGCCCTACGAACCATGCATGTAGTCCTTAAGGGCTGGCCAGCATGCATCTTCTGCACCACAGAAACCAAATACATCGAAGATCTAGCCACCAGAGGCTTCACAGTCACACCCGATCTCAGCCAAGAAAAAATCAGAGCAGCCATAGAGCTCATGGGCGAAATGAAAGCCTACCCCTGGAAGTTTGATCTAAAACATGACCAGGAGTTTAGGGAACTCCAGGAATACATGGATGTGCTGGCTGGCAGACTCTGCATAACCAACAGGGTAGTGATCCCCTACTCCCATGAGCTGAGCAGAATCTACCACTCAAACCTCTACAGAGACATGAGAGACTATCTCCACTTTGTAGCTCTCATAGAACTAAACTGCCTCCTCAACATATACCAGAGACCCTACATCGTCATCAACAAAAACCGCCACTGGATGGCCAACATCCATGACTACCTAACAGCCCTAGAGCTACTCAAGAGCTTTGAGGAGACCACCAGAGCAGGCATCCCCGGCCACATCGTAACGTTCTATCACAAAATAATCGTGCCCTTCGAAAGACCCGCCAACTACGAAGAGCTGGTAGAAAAACACAACGAGACAATGCCCGAAAAGATGAGCAAAAAAAGAGTCTACAAGTACGTGGAGCTCCTAAGAGACATCGGCTGGGTAGACACCATAGAAGACCCAGAAGACAAGAGGCGCCGCCTAGTTTACCCATTAAAAAAGCCCGAAAGTCGTCTCTATTATTCGCTGAGACAATCTACACCCTTCTTTCACGAAAAAAACCTCAAAAACTGGCTGGAAGGCCTCAAAAATTATTCCTTCCCAGAAAACATTTTCATATACAACAATCTAGTGGACCGAGAAAAGCATCCTATAGCCAAAAATCCAAGCTGTGACTTGGAAAATTACTTTATTCAAAAGCTTTTCAGGGAGGAATATTTTCTAGAGCCTTTGGACCCAGAACAGGAGCCTAAAATCGTAAAGGAGGCTGAAATTAGTGGCGGCGAAGAAAAGCTACGAATTCTAGGCTTATCTCATCTAGAGTCTAGCTTGAAAATGAAGTTTTCATGGGGCACCCAACAAGATTTCGAAAAAATAGCCAAACAGCTCGATCCTAACTTAACCCAATCTGAAGCAGAAAACCTCTTCGAAAAACTCGTTGACCAGGGACACATAGCAATGGACCCAGCGGGATGGTGGAGATGGACCCAATGACCAACAAGAACCTTTCAAATAAGACAGAAACTTCGCACCTAACAACCTTAGTAAACCGATTCTTAACAGCATTAGAAAATATCAAACATTGGAACCAACTAGACAACATTATCGGAGAAGCCAGACTAAGACATCACCTCTCCAATATTATAGAATACACCTTCTACTTCCGCAAAAAGTTGGTAACACAACAAGAAGTGGAGACACTTGTTCAAATTCTTGAGGAAGGAGGAAACCGACAATAATCAGGAAAAAATCCTCTGATTCTGTAGTTGTCGTTGTACCCTACTCCCCTCCCT
>Ga0315547_1001699_pt1 | contig 16705 bp, 21 predicted proteins | sample SalMarSW160240MG_2_FD_202542 | JGI IMG/M metagenome (GOLD analysis project Ga0315547, IMG submission 202542) | Salt marsh sediment microbial communities from the Plum Island Ecosystem LTER, Massachusetts, United States - Salt Marsh Sediment SW1601-240 ...
AAGCATATCCGTGTTGAATCAAAACAAGAACTGAAAGAAAGAATCCTCAAAGGCATTGCAGAAATCAATGCCGAGCCTGTTGTTCATCGTTGGAAAAAGTTCGATTTGGCATTAAATTAAATTGTAAATATTTTGATGAAACCTTATACTAGTATATATATGTCGTTGAATTCTGGATCAAAAGGCATTACTACAAAAATACGTTTTGGTTTTTGTGTTACGGGTTTCTCAGCTTGCTCTGCAAGTTGTTTCCCTATCTCTGCATCCGCTTCAGCAAAAAGCTTCTCTCTGCCAGCTACTCTTTGTTCTAAGTCAGCTATTTCGTACAATTCGACTCCATGTTCTTTGGCCGCTGATCTTGCCGACCGCGTAAAACCGGAACGGGTCACTAACAATGCTTTATCAATAAGTCCTCGGTTCTTCAGGAGGACTGAAAGACCGGCGAGTGAATTAACGAGGTCAACACCAACGGGTCTTGAATAATATTTACATTCAATAGCTGATTTAATAACGGAACCTGACGGCGTTTTTTCGGATACCAATATGTCTATCTGATTCCCAGCCAAGGAGATATCATGTTCGACTTTTGCCCCCAAAGCCCTGAAAATAGATGCCACCTTACGTTCAAAAGCTACTGCCTCTTCATATACAGACATTTTTGAACTCCGCTCTTGTTTTCGTCTCAGCCATTCCTCTATAAGTGGAATTTTCCGTTTACCATAAACGCCAGATGCAAGTTTGATTCTTACTTCTGATTCTCCGGTCTTTTCGAGTTTTGCCCAAAGTTCATCTTTATCTGGTATTGGCATATTTCAAAACCTTAAATAAAAGGATCGAGCTCATAACGGTGAAAATAACCGGCCGGCGAGCTTTTCAGCCGGTCGGGTTAATTTTTTTGTTAGCTCTTGTTTTAAAATTTGTTATTTTCTACTGGTTCACAGCTTCCACAATAAACAAGGCCACCTTTTGAGCCAATTATTTTGAAAGTTATTTCAAAACTACCAGTGTATCTATTGATCACAATAGTTTGTTGTATTGTAGATTCTGATATTTTGTATTCTGTATTGCCCTTTATTTCTTCGTCGGTAATTGTACCGCTGAACTGTGCACCGAGTCCTTGTTTTTTTATTATCGCCTTTCCATCATTCGAGTAAGTGACAGTGACGAGGTCCTCACCTGAAGTGCTGCTACTTTTGCCGTCCGCATCAATGGTATGTGAGTATTTGCATATCAATCTAATGATATTTTCTTCAGCATATGTTTCAAAAACAAAAAACAGTATAGAGAAGATCGCGAATATAATGCATATTTTTTTCATATTTTTCTTATCCCTTCTTCTCTTGAGTCAGAGCTAACGGGCTCTTCAGCCGCAGCGTTCAGCTGTCGGCTGAAAGAGCAAGGTTATGTTTCTTGTAGATTTTAACAAAACCTGCTCTGGGGAGGCTCATGGCATAGGATAAGCTGATTAAAAAGGGCAAAACATTTAAAGCAATTTCTGCACGAGGATCCCCTATTAAAGAAGCACTTATAAGAGTTAAAAGTTGTTGATCTTTGATCCATCCCCGTTGCAAGCAACGGGGAATTCCAAGTTAAAAGTTACTGGCATAAACATTTAAACATAAAAATATTACGTTTTCTTATTCTAAATCAATTCTAAATAGACACCATTTACATGGAAAGGGCCTTTCGGGAGTTCCTGTAACCTCTATTTGATTAGTATTTAAGATACCCCCATAAAAATTAAGCTTTGCCTTGATACCTTCTTTTATTTGAGCTCTTATATCATCTTTAAACATAATACTATACTTGCCAGATTCTGCCTTTCCTAAACGTGCCAAAATAACAAGTGTTCCTTCTTTTTCGCCTTTTCTTTTATATAAAATATCCTTAAATTTATTATATTCTTTAAGATCATTTTCTTTCCATTCAAAAAAGAGAGTTTGATGTGAAATTTTAGGCACTAATTCAAATCCTTTACTAACTATTAATCCAACGCTTGATATACTTGAAGCAACTGCTTCAACTTCGATGAAGATTAAATCAGCAAAAGTCCCCAAGCCTTTATAAGAAGACTCTATATATGAAAAACTTGATAGAGGCCATTTGTAAAATAGGTCTGGTGTGCCCCTACGATCCTCATTGGAATCAAGCGCTTTTCTTCTCCATTCATAAGTATAAATTAGATCCAATTTAGGTGATCCATTTGGATTAAACAAAAATATACTTCCTGGCTCATATTCATTTATAAATGGATGTATATATGAACAATGATCTAATTCTATTTTCATATTTCTTGGATTAAGTGAAGACGCACAAGAATTAATTAGTAAAAAAATAAATATCAAAAAAAATGACATAAATAATTTCCTCATTTTGAACTCCTATTCTTTAATATAGTAATATGAGCCAGCAATCCAGATTTTAACGTCGCAAATCAGCAGCAGCGGTAAGCTGTCGGCTGTATTTGCCTTGTTAGGCTCTCTTCCAGAAATACATTATTTATACCTCGAAAAGATCTCTTGGGCTTTTTGTCAGAATCTCATTTCCATTATCAGTGATCAGAATCATATCTTCCAATTTAACAACTCCAATATTCTCATCCATCATGTGCATATCTACAGCAACGACATGACCATCAGAAACTTCAGAATCATCGTACATAGAGAGAATAGGCGGCTCATTTAATTCTAATCCGATACCATGCCCAATCATACGACTCTTTCTTCCTCTCCCAAAATTTAAGAAAGTATCGGTAACCCTGAGATCTTTCGATTTTTCTATTGCCATTCGATAGATTTCATGGCATTTCAATCCCGGTTTAATAGCTTGTATGAGATAATCAGCTGTCTCTTTTAGATGACTATACAAGGTTTCAATTTTTTCATCGGCCTTCCCTAAAATATAGCTCCTTGTCTGGTCGGCATGGTAGCCGTCTACCAATGTCGGGATGTCAACAATAACCAGGTCTCCCGTTGAAATTGATCTTCTGGAAGGTCCTGCTGGGACTGATGGACTCAAGCCCACCCCGGTTATCGTATAGACGACTCCGCTCATCTTGAAAAGATTTGGTCCGGACGATATAGGGCCTCTGCTCATAAAAAAATCAGGTTGTCGAATGAAAAATATTCCTTCATGTCCGGCCAGTCTGTGAGCGTTTTCAACAGCAGCAGCAAGTTCAAGCTCTGTTATTCCTTCCTTTAAAGTTTCCAAAACTGCATTATGTCCCATATGAATTGCTTGGCAAGCCTTTTTGATTCTGGCAATTTCTGAGGCATCCTTCCTTTTTCTTTGTTCTAAGATGACAGGTGATATATTGACAAATTTATAGCCGGGAAAGGCCTCCCTGTATTTAAAAAATTGATCTGCGGGGAGGATATCCAATTCAGTCCCGATCTTCTTATTCATTCGTGAATTGTGAAATACACTCTGGTAAATAGTCTCTAATTTGCGCTCTTCTCTTATTTTCTCCTTTGGAATGAATGCATCGTTTAGAGCAAATTCAAAACCGCTTCTCACAAAAAGGAAATAGTCTTCTGGGAGAACCACAAGGTATGATGGCTGCGCCGTGCCAGTATAATAGAGTATGTCGCGTGAATAGAACAAGAGAGCGGCGGAGAGTTCTTTCTTCTGTAGCTTGTTTTGTAATAGTTGAATTCTGTCTTGGAGTTGTACCATAAGCTCTCTTATAAAAGGGAGTCTCGACAAAGCTCACCTGCAGCTATGAAGCGGCAGCGGAATAACGGTCAGGTGGAGCGCCTTGTTCAAGTAAGCCGCTACGCGGCAGGTAATTAATTCCGCAAATATTACATATTATAACTCTTGACTAAATATCATTATTTAATGTAATTTCAACTTATCATGAAACATCATTTTAGGTTGTCAGTACTCAATTTCTAATCCGCCTCCAAACCACAAGATATTGTGGTTTTTAACCATTTCCCTTTATCTACATATTGTGATTTCTTATATTTCGTCAATTCAAATTTTGACCGCGGCTTCTTGAACCATGGATTAGTTCCGAGCACTCGTTCCTCGACTCGGAACTAATCCTTTATTTGTTAAACGCTGGCTACCTTGTATGACAAGGTCGCGAACACGTATAACATCCGTCAACATTTGAATAAATTGTTTTTGCCTTCTGAACCGCCTCTCTGCAATTCGAAAAGTACCCAAGATATGTCCTGTTGGTAGGAAAGTACGGGCAGCCTTCTTTGTGTACCTCATGCTCTCCAGTCGACTGAGCGTTGTCATTTACGTAATAATGATCCATCTTCTTCTCCTTTTGCTCCTGAATTCAAGCGTTTAACATCATCATAAATATTATATGCCCTAAAAGACGTAATGCTTTACGTCTCTGAAATGTAATATCCCTAAAATCGATAAGAAAATCAAAAAGTTAGAAGCTTCATATAAAGTATTGTGCCTCAGCAAATACGTCTCTTTGTCCATTTCCTCAGCAGGCCAAATATTTTAAGCCTTCAGTGTGGCAAATATAAGAAAAGCCTATATATGTGAGCTGGAGTCAGATCTCCACTTTTCACAAAAATTATGTTTTCTTCCGACCACTTCAGATTGTACTATGTCCAGAGGAGACTGCAAAATAGGCTTCTTATAAAAAGCAGTGATTTACGTTGCGGTTACTTAGAAGGTTCGAAATTTTTTATATATACAATGCCCAAATGAGACGTATCACCTACTTACTCTTTTTTTCCAGAACTCTTTCCAGTTCCTCCTTTTGGAGGCTTGGGAGGTGTAGTGTCCTCTTGTCCTGTAGGTTTATACCCCTTCTTAACATATTTAGGCTGGTAGCCTTCATTAAGAGGTTTATACCCGCCTGTGACTCTTTTTGTTTTTGATTCTTCTTTATCACTCATTGCTTTCCTCCCTCTTGTTGTTGGGGGACATTAAATATTTCTAAACAAGTATATTCTTCCTTTCTGATTAATAGCCCCTTAGTATCCTCAATAGGCTCATCAAATGTACCATCGTCGTTGACCTTAAATACTGATTGTAAATAAATATCGCCGTGATTTGGAAATGAGGTTGCGTAGGAATCAGTGCCGAAATAGCCTCCTATCATTTTTCCATCATTAAGATGGATCAATATGAACACAGGCTCTCTCTTATCAAAAAAATAATCCCAAGATGTTGGATATGGAATTTGCAACCTTCCTATAAATAACTTTGAGCGAAATATTTGTGTAAGAATTATCGGCCATAAAATTGGTCCCACCAAGAGAATTGCCACTCCACAAATAGCGTACCATATTGGATGATCAGATGGGAAGTTATTTAGATGAATTGGTATAACCAGAGGCAGAAATATAGCAAAATTTATTATGCTATAAAATAATCCTTCAACTAATGCATTACTCCAATCAACCGGCCGAGCAGGCATAAGAAGCCGGTATATTTTCATTGAAATAAGTCCAGGAAAAATCAAGACTATAAATAATCGCACACTATCAATATTTAAAAAATTACTCATATTTACCCTAAATCTCTTAAAACAACATAAAGTCTGGACTCATCCGCCCAGCTTCCTGCACCGTCTTCATGCCTTATATAGTGCTTATTCTCTCGATCCTTCATGAGCTTTAAAACAGGGCAAATGCAAATAATTCTCCAAAAAATTGAGAATGATATACTCAAAGCATTTGCTATCAGTAATACTATAAAGGCTCATCTTTTGTGCTAAGCTTTCCCTTAGATTCCCCTGTTGGTCAAAATACAGCACCCAAATTTCTTCATTGTCATCATCTTCTATAAACCTTTCAAAGGTAATTTTGCCATGAGCAGTATCCTCGGAACTAAACACCATCGAAAATGTAGCGAAGATGGTTGAATCAAATGCAGTTAATTTGAAGCTTACATCATTTGAATCTTGGATGCCAAGCTTGAAAGCATTCTCTTTCGCCAGAAATTCTGTACACATTTTTTTGAATTGAGTAAACAAATCCTTAAGAATAGTATAGGACTCAATTGCGTTGAATATTAGCTTCTTTTTTTCTTGTGTCATCATCCTCTACACCTCTTTCCTAGTGAAATAGACCTAAGGGGCTGCATAAGCGGCGGGCAAAGCGGCAGCTTTGACCTAGATCATCCCATTGTTAGATTCCAATCATCACTGTCTCTTTCGCTCCCGCTTTGGCGTCAGTGCTTTTAGCCGCTTTGATTCAATACCCAATACATACACCTCTTTTAGTAGATGATTGACTATATCAAGAACAGATCGTAGATCTTCTAATTCTGGCAAATATCCACGGTGCGCTGATGCGTGACCGACTTCAAGTACGTTTTCTAGTATTTCCTTATTCTTTGGGGTTATATGTTTCTCTTTTTCCAATTGGCTTAGTTTCCGCGCAAAGTCACCAATATCTCCTACTAAATCATTACAGACAACATCAATCACTGCCCTAAGACCCATAGAAGGTAAGGCCTTCATTTCCTTGTGCAGGCCATAATAAACTTCTTCCATTAGCAATTGGATAGTCGAATTAAGATGGCAATGCCAGCTAGGTATGCTTAGAGAAGTTTTAGTACCATTTCGATCAATCTCCTGAAGAAAAAGTGAAATACCTTTATTTTGCTCAGTCAAGACATTAGATCTAAAAATAGATGTTTTAGCCCATTGGCGAAGTTGAGATATAACGTCATCAAACGTTTTGTATTTAAGAATGCTTTCGCTAGGCGTTACAGATACGTTTGATGATTTCAATAAATCAGTACTGTATCCACCCCAAATTGGAACTTTTGTTAGATAAACTAACCCTTTTCTTACTTGATTCTCTGGTAAATCTACTTCCTTGACTAATTGATCCAAACCTATTGTTGCGCCCGGAGATTGTTTATAGATTCTACGCAATACTGAGAATATGTGACTACACCTATACAGAATACTTTCGACCCTCTGATCTTCGTTTTTGAACTCTGACAAAGCCAGTAAGCTCAATTGATATTTATTATCTTTTTTCTCCATGTAATGGCTTTCCCCCAACTTATCCAGCTCGTCTAAGTGGTCTTCATGGGCAGCGCGAAACTTTAGAGCGTCAACACCACCAGGTGCGCCTAATGCCTGTGAAACCAGTTCTCTTAATAGATCTTTAAATATTCCGTTTACCACTTAAAACTCTTTCTGGCTTTAGTACGTAATCTCGCATAAGGGATCATAAGTTATATGAATACCCCATGGAGACACAACTTCATATATAATGGATAAAAAAATTACAACAAATAAGAGGAGGTATGTCCCATGAGATTAAAATATTATGCCAGAAATCAGAAGAAAAGTAAAGGCTATGTTCAGCAGCCAGATCTGTTGATGGTAGGAGTGGATGTAAGCAAGGTGAAACATGATGCTTGTATAGGTACTCAAATTTGTTTGCAAAATCGAAAAATAGAGGTGTGTCCAATCTTACGCCCTAATTGAGCCGGTTTGGTGAAGCGAAGCTGTACCATGGTCGGCTCGAATGATTCGTTAGGCCAGTTCTTCATTTTGTCCTATGTCACCAAGCTATTGCCCAAACCCAAATTTGAGACATACTTCTCGTTTACAATAAATTGTGCTTCAATAAAATTAATAACTTATAGTGGTTACCCAGGAAAGACTTATTAATAAAAACTCAAAAAATATACTCGGGCAACAGCCTGGCAAGGCCTGAACCCTCATTCTGATAATGAGTTTACCAAAGCATTGCTTATTAATCTTGGAATTTCAGAACATTTTGTGACCTTGGCCTTTGATGGTAATACCAAACAACTTCAGAATCAGAAAGGTTAGGATGCTCGTTTGCCAATCTGTCTTCCATTTGGTCTTGTAACTCTTGGATTGAGGTTCGGATATTTTTTATGAGTTTAGCTGATTCCACTATGGTTTTGGATGTTTTTCCGTAGGAGCGTTGTAGTTTGATTGATAAATCTAAAAAGAATTCCGATATATCTTCGAGCTTTTTACCTGAGTCTTGGTGCTCTTTCAGGGTAAATCCTTTGTATTTCTTTGGCATAACAATCTCCTTTTGTTAGGGTAAGTTCTCAGTCCTTGTTCAGCCCATTGCCATAGACGGATTTCTCAAAGACGTTATCCCTTTGTCCAAAGTCAAGGCCGACCAAATGTAATTTCTACGGTGTATACTCTGTACCACTGCAATTCGGGCAAGGTGGCAGAGTATCTGTATCATCATCAAGCACCACTGATTGACCGCAGTTTTTGCACACATATGTGCCTTTACCTGGTTTCTCTCCTGTAGTTGCCATATTTTTCTCCCTTCATTAATTAAAGATTGAGCATCGAGAAGAATAGCTATAGCCTTTTAAGCCTATGAAATAGCAAGATGAGCCCTGATGTTGAACCTATTCGAGAGTTCCAGGGACACTTTTCTTATTTTTCAATAATACCTGTTCAGAGTCTATCGATTTCTCCCCCTACATTCAAGAGTTAGGTATGCTGTCCCAAGATATTTAGAAAACTTCTTTTCTGACAATTCTTTCATTATCTATAGGCTCTCAAACTCTTTAAAAAATCGTGAGGAGATTTAAGCAGAAGGAGGCTGTCCTTGAAATTGCTAAACTCGAAAGGCAAGGTATGTCTTTCTCTCTTTAGCCAGTTCTTCCACAAAATGCCAGCTCCTTCTTTCTACAAAGTCTGCGGTGAGGGGGGTGCCGATTTTAATATTCTCTGGGAATAAAATAGGTATGAGCCTTTTCTTCCACACCCGTGACTTTTTGATTTCATTATGTCTCCATATTGGCACTGCTTTATGAATAAGGTTGGGTTTCAGGTCTCTTCTATTTGTTTTACCAGTCCTTCAAGGTAACAGACCAATTGCCAGTGGTGTAGGTGCGAGAGTTGAGTATGAGATGAAACACCAAAATAATCTTTTAGAAGCATTCGAAGTTTTTGGCTTTTCATGTTCAACCCCAGATGCTCCAGGAGTTCTATTTCCTTTTTGTAAAGTTGAGGTCTTGTGTGGATATATCCTTTCATGCTTGCTGCTCTTTCGATTCTTCCTTGAATTGTGTTGCTGTATTTGACTTCTAAATATCTAATGATCGCTGGTGCACATTCTTTTGGCCAAGTCCATATGATAATGTATTTGTTGTTTTTAATGCCCCAGTCTTTTTTAAAGTTGCTATACAAGACGCTGTATGCTCTTTTGCCAAACCTCTTTTCTCTTTGCTCACCAATCTTATTAAAGAGTGTCGTAATACGTTGTTTCAATAAGGGATCGGCTCCAATACTATCAGGTGGTGGCAATATCTTTTGTTCTGGTCGTTTTGTAGTGATTATGTAATCGCCTGCAACCTGTACGTTCCTGTTGCCGGCAATATTCATGAATGTCGTTGGTTCTACCCTCTCTGATGTAAACTTGGTTTTTTTCTCATGCTCTGAACTTCTTGGTAAAATTTTGTTTCTTATATCATAGCTCTGATCATTTAAGGCTTGAATTGCCTCCAAAAATACCTTTTGTGCCTGCTTAACATTTAGCCCAACGAGATCGATAAAAACAATTTGGGCGAGCAAACCGGTCAATTTACAGTCTCTTACTTTAACAGGAATAAGCAATCGTTTTTCGCCTGTAGGATCTTTTGCAAATGCCGCAGCCCATTCGGGAGGTGTGTACAGTGCATCTAAATAGTCAGGCGATAAAACTGAGATTGTTCTGTGGGCTACTTTTGTTGCCTTATCCATCTCTAAGACAAAATTTGAGCCGGGCTGAAAATCTGTTTCCTGCATTACATATGAGTATCCAGCCTCATGTAAGTACTCTCCGAGACCTTTTGCCCAAAGAATATCGGTTTTGTTATAGCTGATAAAAAAATCTTTCATTGATTACTCTGTTTCTTATTCTCTCAGTTGGTTATTCTTATTTATCTTATACTTGGCAGCTTGGTTAAGTAAACTGTTATTGCAAATCCCAGTGGTTAGACGCCTTCTCTGAGTTTCATGGACTCTGCTCCTTTTATTGTATACTTTGTTCCACAATCTTAATTTCTTCCTCAGTCAATCCATATACCTCATAAACCATCTGATCAATCTGTGGATCAGTGGCCTCAATTTGGCGCTGGAGTACAGTTTTGGTTTGGGCTTCTTTGACCTCGGCCAGTTGTTTATGCAAATCCAACATTCTTTCAGCTAAGGAAACTATACGGTCATGTTGAGCTTTGTCAGTGGGGTCATTAAAATTTATTGCCCTGAATGGCAATTCCCTCGTTTGCTTTAATACGATCTTAGGAAAATCGTCTCTTCGTCCTACACTGTGAATTGCTAAGAAGTACCAAGAAAGGAGTTTGCTGTTTATTATTCCTAAGGGGTAGAAAATGCTATATGACTCGTCCGTGAGCAAAAGACTTTGCATAGATTTATTTGTAATGAAATCTTCGTCAACATATACCGCTTGGAGTTGGAATTGTCGGCTTATAATTTCACGCAAGAGCAATCGAGGCCCGTTGAAATACTTATACGGCTTAAATTCAGCAAGTGTCTCATCATATCGAATGAATACCCGTTCGCCTTTCTTTATTCTGTAACGCCTTACCGTTCCCTTAAAAGCCAAGTAGGGATTAGTATTCGGCTTTTCAGGGGTATTGTGAAAAGGGGTTACACCCCGCTGAATATCCATAACATCTGATAGCTTTCCTCCTATTCTGGTAACCTTGTTGGTTATATCCTGCTCAATATCCGACAGTGTAATGAGAAATTCGTTTCGGTCTTTCTTGATCCATTTGGCGGCATCAGCGTTTTTAGTGTAGTCTGCAAATTCTTCAACAGAATGGATTTTATGCCTTAAGGGAAAAACCACAAGATTTACAGGAGCCTTTTTCACACTTACCAAAGCACTATTGCTATCAGCCCTTTCGGCAATAACGATCACTGTGTCTACATAAGCACCAAACACATCATAAGGCATGGACGCAAATTCTACTGGTTTGAATCGAAGTGAGAAAAATTCTCGGAAGGGCTTCATTGATGGAGCTGATACCCAAGCGGACTGGACGATCATTCCGAAAAGACCAGTTTCATTTAGTATAGAAGATGCCTTTTCCATAAAAAGTACAAAACTATCATCTGTTAACTGACAAGTTTCAAAATGACTGCGGTAATAAAGTTGTTGCCCTTCATCTGCAAAGGCCCCATATGGCGGATTACCAATAACGGCATCAAATCCACCTGGCGCCATGATCTCCGGGAACTCGGCCTTCCAGTCAAAGGCGTTGATGCGGTACATCTCTTCTTCATCGAGGAGGGACATTTGTTGGCCTTTGTAAAAGTCCGGTCCAATTAAGGAGTTGCCGCATTTTATGTTGTTTGCCAGATCGGGCAGGACACGCTGGTGGAACAATACAAGCTGCTGGGAGATGGTCTGCTCATCCTCTCCTTCCAGCACCTTGAGCAGCAATGAAAGCTTAGTGACCTCCACGGCTTGAGGATCAATATCCACACCGTAGATGTTATTAAGAAGGATACGTTTGCGCTCGTCGGTGGTCAGTTTCCATTCGCCGGTGTCGGTCTGGTAGAGGCGAGGAGTACGCCCGGTGGTCCATTTTTGGGGGTCGTCCTTTATGTATTCATCACGATGCCAATCGAGTAGAAACTGGTACGCTCCTAAAAGAAAGGAACCAGATCCGCAGGCGGGATCAAGAATCCTTAATTTGCTGACCGCTCCACGTGGCCCTGGCTTCTTTCCCTGAACTAACTTTCCCACTGTCTGTTTAACGATGTAATCCACGATATAGGTGGGAGTATAGTAAACGCCACCCGCTTTTCGAACTTCCGGCTTATCTTCAACTACTGCATAATGAGCAGGGGTAAGGCGAATGACCTTTCCCAGGAATTGTTCATAAACCTGACCGAGAATGTTAGCAGGAAGAACAGAAAATTCATAAGGGCTGTCCGGGTAGTAGAGGTTCTTGAGAATATTTTTCAGTACCTTGTCGTCGATACTCAGATCAGGGGTGAGATTGTCGAGGCTGTCCTCAGAGCGCTCTTTTTCAGGTCGAAAGTGAAAAAGCCCGGAGTTATATCGGTCGTCAGCCTGGCGGAAAAGCTGAAACAGGCGTTGGTAGATCTGGGTGCCGTTTTGCAGGGCCATAAGCCTGCTATAAGTTTCAATTCCGCGATCTTCGCAGATTCGCAGGAAAATGATCCTGTCTATGGTGCGCTGGACGGCAAAGTTGAGTTCCCGATGTGTGAGGTTAGGATTCCGTAGAGCAATGTTTCGAGCCAGAAGATCGCGCCAACGCTCGATCTCCTGTAAAAAGGCAGTGTCAACCTCAGCGGTTCCCCGCTTGGTCTTCTTTGACTCAACATACTTATCAAACGAGCCTTTCAGGATCGCCTCACGAGAGAAGATATCTGCTATTTCCTTCCATCGATTCGTATAGTCGGTGTATGTTAGATAAAGGATACGGGAATGAGAAGCCTTATCTGTCTTGACAGGTTTAACACGGCAGTCATAGACTGCAAACTCTTCAAAATCAGTAAGGATACTGAGAGACAACTTTGCGCTCCAGGCGTAGCGGCGCAACTGATAGGCCGGGTGGATATCTTCCCTGATATCAACCGATGGCTTTTTGGCCTCAAGAAAAAATTTACGGACGCCACCTATGCGAAAGCTATAATCAGGCGCCTTGGTAGCCCCGCCTACCTTGATGGCGTCCTCATGGACCACTTCTTTGTAGGCCTCGGCATAGCCCTGTTTGTTGGTGATGTCCCAGCCCAATTCTTCGAATAAGGGATTGATAAATTCGAGACGCACCTGGGTTTCATTATATTTGCCCTGCTTGTAAGCCTCCAGGTTTCGGTCGAAACGTTCAATTAGCTCGGAAATTCTGGCAGGAATAGTCATAATTTCGTAATAGCTCAATAAATAGGGGTAATGAGATCTTCCAGCTTTATTTTCACCGCAAAGCCGCAGAGAACGCAAAGGACAACCTTTTTTTATTTTTCGCTGAGAGGGCGAAAAACAAAAAGACCTATCCTCCTGGAAAGAAATTGATTTTCATTTGCCTTCCTCTCAACTGCAAAGGAAAAAGTATTTTACTCTGCGTCCTTTGCGTCTCTGCGGTGCCTTTTTCATGCAACTGCCCCAGTTTATTGAGCAGATACATGATTTCTCTTAAAAAAATAACGCTGCGGCTAACCGGCTGGCAAAGGAGCGCAGCGGATTTGCCAGTCCGTGTTCAGCCGATTGTTAACTGTTCCTGTTATATTGACATAGGTCTTTCATATAACAGTCTTTGCAATTTGGTTGTTTGGGTTTACACCAATTACGTCCTATTTCCCAGGTAGGTAAATCCATAAGGCCTGGGAACTCTGGATAAAGGGATCGCGCTCGATAAATGATTTCTTCCACAGTAGCCCCATCGTTGACCAATCCCAATCTTACAAAAACCCTCCGGACATGAACATCTATAGATATGTCAATAGAAAAATAGTCACTGAACGGAATCTTTAAGTCACGTGCCAGTATATTTGCTGCCATAGTTGCTATTTTTGGTCCAACTCCGTTAAACTGAAGAAACTCATATACAACTTTGGCGCTGGATGGTCTATTATCCCAGATCTGGGCGGCGTTGCCATTGTATCTTTCCTGAATTGTAACAATGGCATCGAAAAAGTTCTGGCTCATTTTATCAGGAAATCGGTGAAGTGCCTTTGGTTTGGTCATTAGATTTTTAACATCTTCCAGAGAGAGTCTTTCGATGGTTGAAAACTTAAAATCGCCGAGTTTTGAGGCGAACCGATATGGAATTAACCAAGCCAGTTCTGCCTTAAATTGCCTATCCATAACACATGCAAGCACAAAGGCGTGGGGATATTTTTCAATCTCATTAAGGAGATTATCTGCATTCTTGTCCTTTGTAAATTGGACCAACTGGGGAGGTGCATTAAATAACTCTTTTCCTTTTTTAATAAGGCGTTCAGAAATGATGTTATCGTTTATCGTCATAAATCCTTCCACTAATTTCTTACAGCTAACGCCCCGGTCAGCTGCGCTGGGCCGCCAGAGCGAGGAACGAGCGGCAGCGGTACAGCGCCAGCTGGACCAACATGTTGGAAGCTATTCGTCCGCAACCTGTATTACCCTATCCTTAATCTTCACGTAGCTCTCTTCTTCAGGAAGAGGTGGCAGGATGGAAGAGTCATGAATCGAAAGCGTTTCTGGAATTTCTCTTGGAGGACGAGATAGCTCGGCCAAAGAAATAATTCCGAGCGCCCCCTTGGCAAGAGGCCCTGCTGGTATCTTTTTGATACGATACGTTCTGCAAATGCTGATCTTCTTCCGGACTTCGGAAGCTTCCACCCTAACTTTCTCGCGGTCGATGGTATCGAGGAGTTTGCCTGATTCTGGATCACGGACTTCAAGCTCGCTCTCAGCCAACACGGCAAACTTCATCCCGTGACGAACACCGTGCTGATCCCCGATATTAATCACGAGCTCTTTTGAGTTAAGTATGGCTGCCACACGTCCTTCTAAGCGTTTTGTGATGTTATTCATTTTTATCACCCATTGTGCTGGAGATTACAATAGCCAGTGCCTCAGGAGGCGCTTCTGAGTGCTGGCTTCCATGTTGTCTAACATTTCCGAGCCAGAGAGCGTCCATATAGCCGTCATTCTGGCACAGTAAATGATCATTGTCATCTTTTATTCCGCGGAAATTGCCTATAACTGAACCTGTCTCAGGCTCAACAACAGTGACTTTTAATCCTACACCAAGGCTCACTCCATGCTTCTTCCTGAGGGCGATAAATGTACGGTCGTTGTAACAATAGCAATATGATATCGTGTACGCGTTTCTATTCTGTCTTTCATAAATTAGATCACTTATTATTGATTGTGCTGTTATAAGTTTCTCTGTGAGTGCTTGGATATTAGAAAGATGAGTCTCGAAGTAATTAGCCCGACGACAGAAGACGGTTGCCACGTGGATAAAGTACCCAATTAAGATGAAGAAAGCGGGAATCAATAACAACAATAGAGCAATAGCCACCCTGTGCGATAGAGCCAATTCGGTGATCGATGGAAATACCAAGATAACCAAACCGGCCAAGGCTCCGATCACTGTAAACCACCAACCGGAAGAGGGCCATGTTAAATGTGGGTACTCTACTGTTTGGCTTCTATCGGTCATCAATCGTCAAATTCCAAATGCTTCCAACCATTGATTAGCAGGCAAAATTGCCTTGCACCAATATCAAACGTAATTTAAAATCTGATCGTTTGATAATTGCTATAAATATGTTCGATCTACTTCAGTTTGATTAAAAAAATTCAAGTTGAAATAAATAGTTTTTAAAAGCGCAAAAAAGATACCATATATTGTAAAAATTGTCGAGCTGCAGATCAGGATCCCCATGCTCGAGTACCGCAAATAATCCCATATCTTGTATGCTTATTTTTACTTTTATTTAGATTTTTAACAAGTTATTCTATAGAACTATATAGCTCCATAATTTGAATGATATACAGAAAGATTACAAGTAATTTTACATTTCTGGCTAAAAAAGCATTCATGTATGTACAAAGCATGCATATATTCATCTGGCCGGGGCCACGCAAATCAACCTAAATGGCCTTATTCTTTTAAGAATGAGTAAAGCGTAAAGCGGGACGCCCTTAAATTTCTATGAATCTTGCTCTATCAACTGATAATTGTTTTCGCTATTAGTTATCTCGTCCCTCTCTAACGAGTATCCAACCCCAGCAGCACTATAATTCCGATACGCCTGACTGATCCAAAATGTGATGTAAAACACCGGGTGAATAAAGTCGGGCTAATCTTGGTATGCATTAGCACTTATCACTTTCTTATCACAAAGGAAACTTAGAACCTTAAGGGCGTCCCGCTTTATTGATACGATCTATTTCGTTTTCTCGTTTTAAAACCTTGTCGTCTGTTGTCAGAAAATAATCATATCCAGAAAGAATCGCACAGGCGATATGCAATGAATCAATTTTCTGAAGTCCTATCTGTTTAAGAGAATTGGCTCTTTAAAGCAGTTTCATGCTCTCGTCAATATACTGAGCGGCATATTTCCTCCACCCACTAATCCGAATTTTTTGGTTTGGATACTTATCCTTATTGGGATGATCCGTTTCAATAACTTTAGTTCCGGATTCAATTCTCTGAACGATATCTTCGAACATCAAAGATAATTATCTTTGCGCTCATGGATTCTCAAACCATTTTCAACGTTAAGTTTAAACCATATTATTTGTCGGTTCAATAGAAATAGATCCGAAAAATTGCCGTTTTGATTTGGGTTTATTTTGCGCTGCTCTGTTTAGCAAAAGCATATGGGCATTGAACTATGTTAAGGAGTTTGAGAATGAGTATTGCGCAAGTCAGGGTGGGTGATTATATGGAAGGATGTGAGGTATTTTTTAACAACACCCTGATCTCTGTGAAAACAATACATGCCATCAAAGGTAAAAACTTATTTTCAAGAAAATTTCGTAAATGTTATGATAATCAGGAATACCATTGGTTAATGAAAGTTAGGAAAAAACAAGGGTAATCTTAATGAAAGTATGGAATGAAAGAAAAACAGATTAATTTAGACCAAATGAATTTAAGCAAATCAGTTTCCAAACATAATTTTTATTCATTTTTAATGCATGCCGTTTTTTTAGCCCTGGCGAAGAATTTTATGGATGTTGACACTATAATTCCATCAATGTTGATTGAATCAGGCGGCAGTTCA
>Ga0315547_1001702_pt1 | contig 16699 bp, 28 predicted proteins | sample SalMarSW160240MG_2_FD_202542 | JGI IMG/M metagenome (GOLD analysis project Ga0315547, IMG submission 202542) | Salt marsh sediment microbial communities from the Plum Island Ecosystem LTER, Massachusetts, United States - Salt Marsh Sediment SW1601-240 ...
TTATCTTTATTATAAGCTATATCAGCGGCTTGACCAATTTCGTGGGCTGAGTTTTTTACTGCCTGGTAACCCTTTTTAATTAACTTATGATAATATTCCTTAGTCCTGAATCCATGATTGACAATAAAAGGAACACCTGCATAATGACGTGCATCATCAAGCATCCTTAAAAAACCCGGGTTCATATTTTTTCCGGAGCCCCGAGCTCCAGGACAATCAAATTCTGATGACTTAAAATATCTCATTTTATACTTAAAAATTAAGTTGTCTTAAAACTTCTTAAAATCGTTTCTCTGAAAAATATAGCCACAAAGGCACAAAAACACAAAGTAACACGAAAAATAACGCATTTTAAAAGCAATAGACAGACTTTCTGCTACTGGGTGATAATAGACTATTACCCTCTTATTGATGGCGCCCCTTTAATTTTGTTCCGTCTAATTTTGAGAAATTGGGTATTAAGAAATCAATTAGCTTCTTAATGAAATTAAATACTGAATCGTCCTTTTTTGTAGGTGTCAGGCGAACAATAATCTCAATAAAACCTAACAAACCAAATAAAAGGACCACCCAGTTTGTTTTAATAAATTCTACAAAAGTGATAGCAGTAGCAGTATCTGTTATAACAGTACTGACATTTATACCCACGTCCGGACTATCTACTATTACATCAGAATGTTGCTGAGCATCATCCGCTCCCGGAACATCCTGAGAAAAAGCACTAATACTGCTCATTACGAGCAGCATTGATAAAATAAATAACATTTTTTTCATAATATTTTTGTTTTAATTAATTATTATTAGTTTAAAGCCCCTGTTTACCCAGGGGCTTTTTTATTTTTTCTTCTTCCATTTTTCAACGACATCAAATGCTTTAGCTGTACCCCATACTCCAGCAATTATTATAATAGGCCATTTTAAAATAGAAAACATACCTGAGAATTTTCCCCTGGTTAAACCGGCGCCATAGGCATCGTCAATTTGTTTCTCAAGGTCTGTTATAATTTCCTTCCTGGTATCATCAGGAAGCTGCATTAAAAAGTCCTTAAATTTGCCGGTTATTTTAAGGTCCTGCTCCGACTCATCATAGCTGGGTCTGAAATAAAAATATAAGCTTACAGTAATTGCACCTCCGACAACTGCACCAACTGCAATTGGAATAAGAGGCAAAACACCAAGTCCAAACTTGCCTTTAAGCCAGTCATACGCAGTATTAATATATCCCTGTACTTTTAATGAAGCAGTAGCTGATTTCAGTTTTGCCTGCCTTTTTCCGTATCTTAAAATCAAAGAATGAAGCACTTTTCTCTGCTTATCTACATTGTAGCCCTTTTTTTCGGTTCTATTCAGCAATTCGGAAATGACCAGGAGGCGTTTGTAAATTTTAATATCACTGTCAATAAGATTCTCAACAACTGTTTTTGCATCTTTCTCTGTTACCTTGGAAGTTTTACCTCCTTTACGTTGAGATAACTCCATGCTTATAACATCTTCTCTTACACATCCCGCCTTTCTGTCTTTTACAGGTTTAGATAAAAGAATACCATACCACTTATACCCTTTCACTTTTTTATGATAGAAACCTATTATCTGACCGGCGCAAATATTACCGGGAACATTAATAAGTATATCAGTATCAGTAGAAAAGCCACTACGAACATTAACGTTACTACCTTTAGGATAAACGTAATAGCGTTCGTATTTTGATTTTTTAATGGTTTTGGAACCTTTTACGTAATCAGACATAAAATAATTCAGGATTTAGGATTTTTGCAATCAAATAAAAGACAGCTTCGAACTTCATCAGTCCGGAACTACATATAAATGATTGCAAAAAGTTTAACCAGGTTAATACAGGGTAACTTAAAATGATTGCAAAAAACAGGATAACTATTATATTCTCCCCATGCCTTTGGTTTTATCCTGAATTTTTTCTCTCATTTTTACATCACTTTTGATCTGCTTTACTCTTTTTTCCCAGTCACTCTTTCTTTTTCTATTTTCATTCTGCACCTCTTTACAATTTTTATCATAGTTTTTCCATGTAGAAATGGATGCAGATGCCTTAGGCCGTTTCGGTAAACTTTTAAGTTTAGGCTTTTTTGGTAACCTCATAGCTTTAAAATTTTATGGACCCGAATACCCGGATCCTGATTAACAATTAACTATAAATTTTTAGCAGCTTCTTTAAGGCGATGTTTTTAATTGCCTCATCCTTAACTGCTTTGGATAACAGATCTAATTCATCAAGAGATAAACTATCAGCTATTACCTGTATATAACTTGCAGCTTCTTCTTGCTGCACGAAAATATCAATCCTTGTCTTTTTCCTGTTCTTCTTCAGAAACGTTTTCTTTGCCATCTTTTGATTTGGATTTATTCTCAATCATCTTTTTAATTACATTACCTAACCCTTTAACATCATCACAACTTTTAAGATTATCATTTATATAATTAGCAACATCTTCAACTGCCTCTTCCTTTTTTTTATCATTATCACCTTTTCCTGATTCTTTCTTTTTTGTTTTTCCGGGACTCTCATCATCATCATCAATCCAAATATCATACAGCTTATACATTGCCTTTAAAGCTCCCTTACTTACTTTCTCCGACTCTGAATTGTATTTCTTTTCTAACCCTTCAAGACTTTTTTCCTTTTCTTTTATTTTTTCATTTAATGCTTTTTCCTTTTCAGCTAAAGCTCTCTCCTTTTCAACAAACAAACTTTCTTTTACTCTTACTTCTGCTTTCCTATCCATAACATCCATTATCTGACCTAAATTAAAGTTAGAAGTATAACCGAACTGGGTAGGATCAGTATATTGTTGCGGCCCGGGTAAATTACCGAGCTGCTGATTATTTTCATTTACGCCAAATTCAAGCGGTCCTATAACACCTGCACCACTTGATGTTGCCGATAATTTTAATGTGACTACAAAAATTACTCCTGGAATGTCCTTATAATTATCAACCTGGCTTTTTAAAAATTCGATAGATTTGTCCTGCTTTTCTTCATCACTTAAATCATCAGAAATATTCTCAAGATTATAATTTGCAATAGATACTGGTTTAGCATTTGGATGACTTTTCATCTGTAATTTCCAGTAAGGATAATTGTTCGCTTGTATTGATTTATTAATATTTTCTAACTTGAGCATACTTTTCTTTTTATATTACTTAAAATCACATATTTAAAATGACCTGTATAAATTTTACTATAAATTGACGGACTGGACTCTGTTAATTTTAGTTCAGTATGATGAATACTTATGAAATCAGAGCTTAACTGAACCGCACCGGCTATATCAATTGCTTTAACCAATTGCTTATAATCAACCTTCTGATTTTCAGATTCTATTATAAACAATCCCTTTGAAAAATCATCCACATTATCAATCGCCACTATTACATTCATCTCACAAACAAAAGCAACATTATTGCCTAATTTCAAAGGAGTTGCCCAATCCTCATAATTCCAGAATCCTGTCTGAATATCATATTTGACAATATTATTTTCAGATAAATATTTTTTAATTAATGCATCAATCACTTTTTGCATATTTTTCTTTCTAATTCAAAAACAAGGTCGATGTTTAAATCAGCGGTTAAAGCGCTTAACGGCTCAACTTCAATTTTAATGCTCTGACCGGCTGCTTTAAAATCAACAGGAAAAAATCTCTCTCTATAAGGAATACTGTAACAATCCAACATTTTGTAAAACATACTATCAAGCAAAATTTCACCTGAAATATTTTTAATGCCAATTCTTACATTTTTGCTGCAATTTATATTGAAGCCGGCAACCTTATCGTAAACAGAATTAAGATCAAACTCACTTGATTCCCATTTCGTTGAAGTTCCGTTTGGAACTACTATTCTTTTATGCTGGAAATTCAATTCAAAATCCGATTCTTCGAGCTCCCTTTCAAGACAGAAAATAAAATCCGCAGAATAAGCACTACCAGTTATGGCATCGCAGCTAAAAGAAACATCAATATTATTTCCGCCGGCTCTTATAAAACATTTACGGAAGAGCTTTCCACTCTCTACATTTCCTATATCCCACATATACTGAGGAATAGGATTTAATAATTTTTTCCCATCATCCTCTATTCCTAGCTTAACATTAGTTCCCACCCCGGGACTGGTTTCAAAAAATACAATACCGGTACAAAAAGGATAATCTGCACTTAATTCTACATTGAACAGCTTATTAACAGCGACAGCTGTTACAGCCTGGGAAATAGTTAATGTTTGATATTTAATATCTTTCATTATTATTTATGATTTAGAATTTTGCAATCAAAATGTTCCGGTTCCGGAGCTGATGAACTCCTGAGCCAAAACTAAATGATTGCAAAAAGTTACCTGGTAACATCGCTACTGTATAAAAAATGATTGCAAAAGCCCCTTTAATTCTTTATAAATAAAAAAAGGCTGCTGCCACAAAACAGCAGCCCAAAAAACTAAATTAAACCGAGCAGAATTAAACAAAAGATAAAAGAAACTTACCGGGATTTAACGAGGTTTCGTTGCATCTCCTTTTAGTGTAATTTCGATAGCATGAGTATCAGTACCGGCATTTGTCATTGTACCTGCGAAATGTATGCGAAACTGGATATCACGAGCTTCTCTTATATGTTTTACAGCTTTAAAATTAAAACCACAAGCAGGACTGCCAACAACTTTTTTATCAGGTTCAAGAAATTTATTAACAAGAATTTTAAAAATTGGCTTACCTTCAACAAGCATTTCAAGTTCACCATTCATTAAAGCTGGATCGTCAGTTTCTGCGAGAGGAAGATAATCAAATACCGTTAGAGCTTGATTGGCTGTTGCCAAAACATCATAACGAAGTTCAACACGTTCTAAAGCTAAGTTTACAAACTCAGGTAATTTCCCTTTTGAGATATTTGTTATACCGGTCGCTTTATCCAAAGCATCAGTGAAAACTTCTACAATACCGGATGCGTCTGTTATATCCTTTCGAACAAAAAATACACCATCATCAAACTGCAAAGTTCCTTCCTTCCACTTCTTACGTGTATCAGTATCAAGCGTTTTTACCTTTGCGGTAAGACTTGCCTGACCTTTGGTAATATTTCTTTTTACCATAGCTTTGCGGGCTTTTCGGTTACCATAACGCTTGACTCCTTTTTTCAAACGTTGAGACATGCCATAGCGCCGTCCAAGACCTTCAAGGTCCAAATCTTCTTCAAGTTCATCGTCAATGCCAAGAAGGTCATCAACTTCCTCAAAGTCTTCTCCTTCAGGAGTTTTTGTTTCATCATCCATAATATATTGAAAATTTATTGTTTACTACAATAATTTAATGCAGTAAAACTTGGTTATTAAAAATATTGCAAAACAAAATTATAATATCAAATTGCCTCAGTACAGGGCTGTGTAAAATTTGATATTATAACATAGAAATAGGGTCAGCTTCTTTTTCTGCTCCCTCATACTCATCCTCAGATGAGCTTCTTTTATTACCTGCACCTGAGATATCATCTTCTTCCTCATCCCCTTCTTCTTCCTCAACTTCTTTTTCAGCAGCTTCAGCAGCTTTATCCCAATCAAATTCGCCACTCGCTGAAGCATCAATACTATCATCAGCTGCGCCCAGACCAATTTTTTCTTTTAAATCTTCGGGAATAAAATCATCAGAAGATGTATCAGCACCTGAAATTGATATTCCCAGTCCTGCTGCCTGCACATGAGGGTCATCAGAAACAGCTCTTACACCTATTCCGAAAAGAACTTTAACAGGTCCAAGTACTTTACGAATTTTTTCATTTTTGATTTTCGGACCTAACTTGTTAGTAGCTGCTTTTGAACCAAGAAAAGTAGCACATCCTGTTAATGTTTCAGTAACTGCAGGAACGATCCCTTTGGTTATGTCCTTTCCTTTTTTCAGAAAAGTTTTCTTTTTTTTCTTTGCCATAACTTCACAATTAAAAATTATAAATTAAAAATTATTTTTTCTTTTTACTTCCACCGGTTGCAACTGCAACTCCCAGTACACCAAGAACTAATCCTCCTAATATTACAGGGACAAGCCATTTGTTTTTCTTTTCATCATCATCATCACCGGTTGTTTTAAAACTTTTAGTTACAAAATCCTGCTCTTTATCATCTTTGTATCCGCCATTTTCAGGAGAGAGCTCAAATTCGGTTGTGGTTTCTGTTTCAGTTTCTGCACCTGGTTCTTCTGCTCCCGGTTCTTCAGCACCCGGTTCTTTTGCTCCTGATTTTTTTGCTGCCCTCCTGGCTTTAATTTTCGCAAAAAGCTTTTTGAAATTTATTTTTTTAATCCATTTTTTAATAACACCAAGAATTTTTCCAGCTACTTTTGCTATTGCTGCATACGCTCCTAATCCCTCTAAATCTTCTTCATTAAAATCAAAATCATCATCATCGATGTCAATACCTTTCAAGCCCTTTTCAAAATTCTTTTTGCCACCGGCTAATATAACTTTTCTCAATGTCGCTTTTCTGCCTCCCATCTTCTCCCAGAACTTTTCAAGTTTTCTAACTGCATCTACAACTTTTTTATGTTCGCCGGCATCAAGTCCTTTATCAACTGCTTCAACTGTGCTTAAGTATCCGGGATAAAACTTTGATGATACTTTAAACATATTAAGTCTTGCTACTGATAAAAAGGCAGCCCTGACAGGAGCCATACTCAAAGTAACAAGTCCTTTTGCTGCTTTCTTTATTCCTGCTTTTGCTTTTTGGTAAAGTTTTTTTGCCCCGGCTTTTATTTTAGCTGCAACTTTTTTAACTTTAGCTTTGATCTTAGTCTTAACTTTCTTTAGACGTTTCCTTATTTTAGACACTTTCGCTTTTCTTTTCGCTTTTCTCTTCGCTTTCTTCGCTTTTCTCTTTGCTCTTCTTTTTTTTCTCCTCCCTAATTCATCTTCATCGTATAATTCACCTACCTCGTAATTATCTTCCTCGTAATCATCTTCCTCGTAACCATCTTTCTCAATCTCAATATCAAGAAGACCCTGAAGCATATCTTCCTTCAGCATGTCCCGTGCAAGCTCACGCATTTCTCTGTCCTCTTGTGTTCTTCTTACTCTCTTTCTTCTCAATAAGCCCAAGCCGTCAAAATCATATTCATCTTCATAAATATCACTTTCTACTAAGCCCGCTGCGTATAATCCTGATACATATTCATCAACCTTATCTCTCTCGGCTTTACTCTCAAAAACAAAATTTCCGTCATCATCAATATCATCAACATGGGGCAGAATATCCAAAACAGTATTCCGCTCATCGGTTCCATTCATAAGTATTCCAAATCGTGTTTTTCTTAATTCCTTTGAAAAAACCGAATCTTTTGAACCAAAACCACTTACCATCGCCTTTTCAATAATATCAGATTGATAATCCATCATTGCTCTGGTAGCAGCATCCGGTGATTCAACTGCACCGAATCCGAAAATTGCATTCTTAGGAATTTCATCAAGCCAAGCACTCCCTAATCCATTACCTTCTAATACCTGAATTTTCATATCAATAATTTTAGATTTTCTTATATGAGCAGGATGTTGATTAAATTGAGCATCCATTACAGGATCTACTATAACACCACCCCTGACAATTCCATTCTCTAACTTCGCCCCTACGCTTGTATATATGTGATTATATCTGTCATCTCCCAAAGTGTCAACAATTACCATCTGGGGCTTATATCCCATATTTAAAAGTAAGCTTGAGCAAAGTATCGTAAAATCATCACAATCAATACCTATAAACCTATCCCGAAAAGAACGTCCCGGAGTTCTGATTTCCTCGTAACCCCTTTTGTCAAGCTTGTAATTTATGTTTCCGCCCTTGCTTATTCTATTACAAAAATGCCATATATTGTATGCCGATTGTAACAGCGTATCTCCTTTTAAATGCTTTGCAAGTTTTTTTACCTGGTAATTATAATCTCTTATTATTTCTTTTATAACCTCAAGCGTCTTTTCAAGATCGCCTTTTATCGCTGTTCTGTCTTTACCGGCTGAAATTCCAAATAAATATTCGTAATCATTTAATATTTTATAAGTCGGCTCCATTCATTTAATTATGATTTTAAAGGATATTCATCATCATATTCAACCTTATATTCATTTGCTTTAACGTATCCTTTAATTTTAATTTTATCTGGCAAGGACCAATTCTTTATCATCTCAAATAAAACTTGTGCTAATCCTATATATTTTATATGGAATTTTAGCTTATATTTCGTAATAGCATTAGCTTTTAATGTTTTACCAACGTTCTCCTCTCTTATTTCAGCAAGCTTTTTATCACCCACATATAAATCAAGAAATATATAATTAAGTGTCAGATCTTTATTGGTTGGATTAGTATTAACAGTATCTAATGTAAAAACAGATCTATCCAATTTAACTTCATCCAATTTTACACCTTCAATATCACTAATCAACTTATCACCTGCTGCTTGTGATGTTAAAGCGTCAGCTAGCAAAGGAAGACCTATTACTAATCCTGTGCTTATTAATATTATAGGAAAAATTCCCATTAAAAAACCTTTTTATATTTATTGTATGAATAAGTGAGCTGTATCAGTAAATCAGCTTCATCATCTTTTATTTTAAATTTTGTATCGGAGGTTAATTCAATAAGCATTAAAGAAGCCAGCTTAAAGAATAACATAGATTTTTGAGGTTTGTCAAGCGTTCTGAAATACTCTACAAATGCAAGAATAATAGCAAGATAAGTCTTCTCTTTAAGTTCTTCTATTGCCTCAGGGATTAATATTTCTGCTGCGTTTATAAAAGCATTTACAAGTAAAGTAATAAGCTTTTGTGTATACTTTAATTTATCAGCAAAGTATGATTTGTAATTAAATTTCTTTTCATCAATGTCTGTCTCAAGAAGTTCCTTAATGGCATTAATGAAAAGAATTACGGGAACAACATAATCACGGATAAATCTCCATAAACCGGAGAATATCAGCTTAAACCAAACATAAAAACGTTTAACGAGTTTCATAGCACCAGGGTTTTAATTAAAAATTATTAAATAAAATTATGGTGCTAAAATAATACGTGGGAAAATACCATTTACCACTTCGGGATAGTTCGGGAATGTTCGGGAATGAAAAGACATCAAAAGGAATGTTCAGGAATGTTCAGGAATATTCAGGAATGTTCGGGAATGTTCGGGAATGTTTATGATAATAACTCAATAATTTTTTTTATCTGACCAGGAGTATATACCCTGCCTCTGTATTCACCTATTTTATTTTTAAAAGGCTTAATCCAGGTATTTAAAGTTTTCATAGATATATTATCAAAATAAGCACAAAGCTGCTTCTTTGACATTGGTTTGTATTCAATCTGCTCAGTTTTTTTTTCTTGCATTTTTTTTTGTTTACACCTTCAGGCAGAAATAGCATCATTATAACATTCATTAGCTATTTCAATGCCAATAAACCAAGATTCCTGTTTGTGTTCTATATCCCAATCACCAAATGACATTGTTTTCCATTTTGCCCAGAACCATTTTCTTCTTTGAATTTCAAACACACCATCACGATACTGTACCTGCCTGATATTTTTTTGTTGTTTTATTACTACAAAATTTAATTTTTTCACGATTCCAGGTTTATTCACAACTATTTATATTTCCTCAACATGAGGAAATATAAAAATCTCTAATCTTCCAAGCTTTCCTCTATATATTTCAATTTGCTTTTCAACATAAGAATAATCTTTCTGTTTTTCTTTTGTATTTTTATATTTTGATAACCATATATCTTCCAACTCTTCTTCCAGAATTTCAATCTTTTCTATTATATATTTTCTGAGGCTACAGGCGTCACTAATTGTTAATTTTTCCATAATTCAATTTTTTTTAAAATATTTTCTATTGACTTTAAAGTGGAGACCAACCTGTCTATTTTACCTCCGAGTAAAAATATACTACCCACCAAAGCTAAAAAAGTAAAAATAGAAAAAATAAGACTTAATATACTTATTATCATAATACAAAAATATTTACAAATAATTAATTTTAAAAATAACTGAGCAATTAATATTAAAATGCAATCTTTTCAATAAGGTTTATTTTTGAGCTTAACTGAGCAATACAAATTGATTGCATTTATACTGTTTTTTTAAACCTTCATGAAACCTTATATAAAACCTTATCAAAGTATTACAGGTAAACAACCTTAAAAGATAAAATTTTGCAAAAATTAACGTTTTTTGATTGCATTTAACAAACCTTCCTGAAACCTTATATAAAACCTATCTAAAACCTTGCTGAAATCATAGTAAAATATGGTACATGTACTATACAAATATTATTAGTTTAATTTGCATCTAAAATATCAATTAATTCTCTGTCAAGTTTATTTTTCTCTCTTATTGTTTCAATTATATTACCATATTTCTCTTCTAAATCTTTGAAGGCAAAATCTAACAGACTGTATTTTTCTACATCTGCCTTATAATCATTTACAACATAACGAGCAGCCATTAATAACGCCTTTGAAGCTGAGCCGACATCGTAATGTTTTTTAAGCTTTTCCATAAGCTTTTCGGTTTCAGGGTCCGTTCTAATTGTTAGTGCCATAGTTTATAATTTTTTTGAGGTCATTACTTCATTTGATTTCTCAATAATTGATTCCATATCGTTAAGACGACCGATAATATTTTCAATCATATTTCTGTACATAACAACTTTCATACTTAAATCCCTATTATCATAAATAAGCTTCTGATAATCGTTAACAACAAAAGAAGCTGCTTTCATTAAAGATTCTTTTATTAATGAATTAGCAGCGCTTTTTTCTCCATAATGCTCCAGAAGTTTTTTCATAAGAATTTTTTCTTCCGGTTTAAACCTGATGATTAGTGCCATAGATTATTTAATTTAAAATTAAAAGTTAAAAAATGTAAAAAAAAAAACATAAAACATTCATTCCTTTTTTCTTACTCCAATAGAGGCAAGAGAAATACTTAACATTTCATCTAACGCCTCTACTGTACTGAATACATCTAAATTAATTTTTTTTCTCATTCCTTCACGAGATATGACAATTTTTAAATTGTCACTTATGTCATGAAAAACATATAAAGAATTTAAAACAAAATAATCATACTTATCAAATACCTCACCTGTTTCCATATCAACCTTAATCTTATTAGCATCCTCGTAATCTTCTATTAACTGGTCCCTATCATTTCCCTTTATATTCAAACTCTTTTCACCATGTAAACATCCGAATTTACGATACATTGGCATACCTCTTATTACCGGCAAAAGTTCAGATAATAATTCAATATCTATTTCACCATTTTCTTTATCAAATGCCTGTGGCTCAAAATGATAGCTTATCGCTTCCATAACCGCTTTTAACATTTCTTTACTGTTAAATTCTTTTATACGCCTTCTCTCACTATTAATCCAGTTAAATATAGTATCAAGACTTATCATGGTCGCTCCTTTAGGATTTAACTCTTTTATGAAATCATTATTCAACAATTTATTAGAACGCAATATTGACTCTCTTGTATAATAATTAAATACATCCCTTTTACTATTCTCGTCTATTGTTAAATTATTCCACGCCTTTAAAATATACCTGTGCAATTTATTCCTGTTTTGCATTTCCTTTTTTACAAACAATAATGAATGAAAATGTATGTTTAATCCGTTTTCTTTATGAGTAGTTTCTATTCCGTACTCTCCACCATATACTCTCTGGTTCCACCCATCCTCCCTTCTCAACTCATTAAACATTTTAATCATCTCTTTGTAATAATATTTGTTACCCCTGAAACCTGTATCTTTATAATGCGGCACTGTTAAAGTAAGATGCATAATATCATAATTAACTTTCTTTAATAACTCCCAGTCTTTTTTCTTAACTTTTAAAGCTTCAAAAATACTACTGGTAACTGCCCTCTGTTTACCCTTTTTATTCTTTATCAGATATAAATATTCATTATTATCAAAAAATAATAAATATTTTCGTCTTATTCGCTTCTGATTCAAGTAATTACAAATATTACAATTTTTTGAACTACAAGTATGACTTCCTATATATTCATAATCATTACTTTCTAAATTTTTACGATAAAGTGAATACGATGCACAAGTATTTATATTTTTATCAAGATTCCATAATAATTTTTTCCGCTCTTCTTTTATATTATTTGATTTTATAAAGAATCGTATATCTTCAGACAATACTAAATTCTTTCTTTTTAAAAAAGATACCTTATCGGAACGCCAACGGTTAAATAATTTCCTCTTATTTTCATTCCTTAACTTTGAATTTTCATCATTTAATTCTGAATTTTCACTATTAAATTTTGACATTTTTCCCCCGAGCGTTCCTTTATTAACGAGGTCGGGACAATCAACTGATTTTGAACAGTTTACCATAATCAGAACTCTATAAAAATATTATCGTAAAACTTTTATAACATTGATGGAAAAATTGAAACTGGTGGAAACTCTCTTCTTATTTTAAAGGTTGATAGAAAATTGCTAAAAGGTTTCCACCGGGGCCGGGCTGGAAAACACAGAAAAGTGAACCCAGCCACCGATGGTCAACCTTCAAAACCTGGATTTGTGAGGTTTCCAATCACCACGCACCAGGCAAAATGTCTTTATTAGTTAAATCGGCAGACCATCACCAGGGTCTGTATAGTCCTGGCTATCAGAAGAATGCACTAACTCTGCCTGTGCTTTAGAATTTCCCTGCCCGGAATTAAAATCCTTTTCTGCCTGTTTGTGATTTGATTGGGAAGTAGCGGGGAATGATTCGTCAGATTTATTATCTTCTTTTTTAATTAAATCTATTATCGTATCATAATAACCAGGATATTTTTTCTTAAGTACCTCAATTATTCTGTTATTCATAGTTGATAATAATTTGATACTTAATACACGTAAATTCAAAGATGATACATAAACTCCTTCTTTGTTCTTGAAAACTTTTGTGCTTATTTCACCTTCTACTAATACCTGATTACCCTTTCTTAAATATTTAGCTACTTTAATTTTATCGTTCCAGTAACTGCAATTATACCAGACAGTCTTATTTACCTGCTGTCCATCCTGATCCTTATACTTTTCTGTATGTGCTACTGAAAAATTAATGACCTTACTACCACTAATTTCCCTTACCTGGGCATCCTGCCCAATGTTGCCAACAATAATTGTTTTTGTAAACATAGTTTTGATTTAAAATTTATAATTAAATTGCATTAGAAATAATATCATAGATTTTTAATTGCCTTAATTTTCTCAAAGATAACCTGCTTATAATCTCACGTTGTTTATTATCAGTAAACTCAATTAGAGCTGAACATTTTGACCCGGTAGCGAGTATTTTACAAATCCGGTCCTTCTCTTTTCGTTATTTCCCCAACTATATCTATAAAGTTTATTATTTAATTTACCCATTTTGCAATCATTTTAGAGCTGTTCATCTGCAACCGGTTTAACTTTTTGCAATCATATCAGGTCCAGTTCCGGAGTGATGAGCTGTGAGCTTCGCTTTATTTGATTGCATTTTAAACCATTCATCATATTTTAATTTTATTTCATTTCTTAGAAGAGTGTATTTAACTGAATTGTCTATTTCAACATATTTTGAAAAATCAACTTGATATTGTGCTAATTCTATTATTTTACAGAGTAAACTGTATTCGGATTTGCTTAAAGTTATTGTTACTTCTTCCATTATAATTCTGCTTGAATTCCATTCTTTAATATTTTATGGAGCTTCTTTTTATAATCAGGGTCGTTGGGATTAACCTGTCCCTTTAAGTAAACATTTGTATTATGACATTTCGGGCATTTTACCCAACCGGATTTAGGCAGCATAACAAGTGGAATTGAAACTCCTCTACCACAATCACCACACCGGTAAATACATATTGTATTCATGTGTATTATTTAAAAAGTTTCTTTATCTTTGTAATCTATTCGTGCTAAAAATGTTTAAAAAAATTATTGTAATTATATTAATTGTCTTTTGTGGCTTAATATGCCCTGTATATTTATTATACAATTCGTTTTTATTCTGGCATGGCTGGGCTTTCTGGTTGTCACAAATTTTGTCCTGGTTTGCTTTGCTTTCATTCATTTTACTTATAATATTTATTTTATATACTTTATATCTTACGAAAGATTTAAAAAGTTAAAATATCGCCTGAGCACCTCTTCAACACTCAATCCATTATAATAACATTCCCTCCAGCATTCCTTGTAAAGAAACGCACCTGATATAAAACCAACATCTTTCTTCATTATATTATAAGCCCTTTTATCCAGCTCTTTAAACCATTTCTCAAAGCTAAATTCTTTCTGAAGCTCTCTTATCTTTTTACCATACGCCTGCCATTCCGAGAGAGATGCAGACTCCCTGGGCGGTTTAGGGAGCCATATAAGTGTCTTTATCTTTGCACCGGGGGACATTTCATTAAAATTTTTTATTATAAGGGGGACCGGTGCAGAACCAATTAATCCGGTGTTGGGTACCATAAACATTATTCCGTAATTAAAAGGTCTGGCACCAGCCCCCTGTAGCGTCTGCTGATTTTTAATTTACTAAATACTTTTCTGCTAACTCTTCGTCACTTAATGGACTTTCCCTTTCAGTCCAAACTGTTTTTGAACCCCAAAAATCATTAGTAATAGTAGGTTTGAAACATTTTAATTTTGCTTTTATTTCTTGTTCATCCCAAGGAAGTCTACCTACCATAGCATCAAGAAGAATCTTCGCAGGTCCTAAATATTTATTTAATTTTGACATGATTAATCCCTTTTTATAGATTTATAAACTATACTAACTCCTTACTCTCCGGATAATACTCCGGAAACAATTCATTACATGACTTTTCCAATAGCTCAGATATTCTTATTCTTGCCAGGTAAGGAATTTTAGCAGTTATACCACTACACCAGTTATAATACTGGGATTCTTTTATACCACATTGCTCAATTATCATATCCTTATACTGAAACAATGATTTATTATTAAACATTTCTTTGAAAGTCATTTTTTTAACCTTTTTATTTGTTTATTTAAAATTTATTAGTAATTTAAAAATGCAATAGTAACCTGCCGTTTAAATATATGCAAATATATTTACATAAAAATTCAAATAAGTTATTAACAATTTGTTAATAATTATATAATTACTTGAGATATATAGCATTATGGTTGGATATAAAATTAAACATATAATTAAAAAATCTGATTTTTCTGTAAAACATGTTGCTAAAAAAATTGGTATGACACATCAAAATCTTTATAGGCTTTTAAAAAAGGAAAGTATAGAATCGAAGCATTTAGAGAGAATAGCAAAATTATTAGATGTACCGGTAGGTTATTTCTTTAATGAGAATAATACCGGTGTAGATATCGATCATAAAGTAACTGGTGATAAGAGCAGTGCGAGTGGTGATATAACGATAAATGAGGGAAAAAAGGAAATAAAACACCTTAAAGAGCTTTTGAAGGCGAAGGATGAGACTATTGCTGCATTAAAGGGTAACCAGGTTTAGAAATATGTTGGATCTGATTTTCCATCTTTAGCCGATAAATTTCATTTTGAAGCTGTCGGATATATGCTTCAAGGTCTTTGATTTTTTCTTTGAGTTTTTTGATGCGTTTGTCCATCATTATTATTATATTTAAAAATTAATTATACAAATATAAATAAAATTTTAAAAATATGAATTCAAATATTATAGAAATTATTTCTACAGGTACTATAATATTAGCATTAATAGGTTGTACCTGGTGGTTAAGAGGAAAATTCAGTAAATTAGAATATGCTATTAATAGTTTAAAAAAAGCAATAACAGTTATTAGTGGTGTTACGGTAAATATTCTAGAATTATTCAGTAAAAACAAAAATTTTAGAAAAAACAGAAAAGATTGGGAACAGATAATAAAGGATTTATCAAAAGCTGAACAATTACAAAATCTTATAAATGAAGTAGATTTATCCAATCCCTTTAAAAAAGAAGAAGTTGACAGATTAAAAAATTATGTTAAAAAAATACAAATAGGTGGAAAATTAAATTTAAAAGAAGCCAGGGATTTTGATAAATTATCAAGAAAATTAAAAGAAGAAAAAAGAAACGATACCGGTGCTATTTTATTAGCTGGTCTTGCTGGAATTGCATTAGGATTATTGATTAGTTCGTCAAAAGAATAAATAAAAAAATGCAATCAAATTATTTGTGATCCATTCCTCCGGAAGAAGACTCTCAAGCATAAATGATTGCATAAAGTTAAACCAGGTTGCAGCCGGTGGGCTTAAAATGATTGCAAATAATAAAAAATTGAAAAGACAAAAAAGACAAAAGTAAAAAAGAGCAATGGTAAGCGGTGCGGGGTGTGGCTCGTTCCCATCTTTCACCCCAATTGTTTGTAATTGCCTGATAAATAACAACTTACAAAAATAAAATTTACAGCAGACAAAAAAACAGACAATTTATCTGTGTGTTCTTTTTTCTTGCATCGGGGGCGATGTTATAGTAAAAAGATGGACAGAAAAAGAATTGCAATTCTTGCGAAATTGCACGATTGCAAGGGGGATGAATCAAAAAATTGGTTTGTCTTTTATTCTTATAGAAATTCAAGGTCCGGAAAGATGGTCCGTTTTAGGGTATATGAAGGATTATCAAATATATATCCCAAAAC
>Ga0315547_1001703_pt1 | contig 16692 bp, 20 predicted proteins | sample SalMarSW160240MG_2_FD_202542 | JGI IMG/M metagenome (GOLD analysis project Ga0315547, IMG submission 202542) | Salt marsh sediment microbial communities from the Plum Island Ecosystem LTER, Massachusetts, United States - Salt Marsh Sediment SW1601-240 ...
TGGTTGGTCTTGCAACATGAAAGGAGGTTGCCCTGTTAATTGCTCGTTCAACAGGTAGCAAAGCGGGCGGCCCGCGGAGTGATCCGCGATGTCGAAGCCCCGCCGAGCGAACGCGTGAGCCGTAGCGAAAGCGAACCCGATTCGGCCTCGTTACGCAAGTGGAGAGCGGACAGCCCGCCAAAGAGTGGTGAAATCCGCACGTCCGGTTTGATGAGGGGGAGGGCCACGGCCCTCCCTCCGAGAGGTTTCCTCTGTCCCCCTTCTCTCGCCAAGACGCCAAGGGCGCCGAGGTTCTTGGCCTTTCGCTGATTCCGTGACGTATTTGCTCCGACAGAATAACGCTGCCCGCGATTTCGGATTTGAGATTTCGGACTGCGGATTACGGCTCTGCTATCTTGGATTTCGGATTCCACATTCCGCAATCTGCAATCCGCAATCCGCAATGGACGGGTTGCGTGCGCCGTTTGTCAGCCACAGCCCGGCCCCTGACTTTGCATCCGGTTTCTTCTTAGCGAGCTTTGCGTCTTTGCGAGAGACGTTCCCTTTTTCCATTTTCTCTCGCCAAGACGCCAAGGGCGCCAAGGTGTTCGACCCGGGCGCCCGGGGGCTTGTGATTTACTGGGTGCTTGACGCCTTTGGAGCAATCCCGTTCACGCCGATGGCGTGATTATCCCGTCAAAATAGCTCCTTTCAGGAGACCGTTCATACTTCACCCGATTTGCGAATCCATGCGCTGAGGAGTTACCTCGGGCAAATCATTTTTGCTGCACGGCTGCGAAAGCGCTGGTAGTATTGATAGAAAAGCACAACTGGAGGGAAAATGCCCTGTAGCACGAAAGAAAGATGGCGGCGAGTCGCGCTGGGGTTGGCGGTTTTCGCTGCGTTGGCTTCCCCGTCCTGCAAACGAGAGAAGGCGCCAACAGAGGGGCCGGTTGATTTCATCCCTTCTACGGCAAACGTCATCGCGCTGGTGGATTATGGGCGATTCGCCAGGAGCGATGTTCTTCGGAGGGTGTTCGACGTTTCGCAGGTGGAGAAGATTCTCACAGAGGTCGGTATTTCGGCGGAAGACGTTCTCAGGGTGGCTGGTTTCGCAAGGATTGACTTGCCCCCGCCGGCAATAGGCGGCCGGGGGCGCTCGGAGGATAGCCCGGGAAAGTTCGGCGTGATAGTGCAAGGCAAAGGGGGATTCGGTGCGGTCCTCAAAGCGCTTTCCGACGGCGGGTGGGTTCATCAGCAATACGAGGGAGAAAGCCTCTGGGCGGCGCCGGAGGGAAACATAGCTGCGGCTTTGGTCGGAGGCGACATGCTGGCCGTCGGGACACCTGAAGCGGTGCGACAAGTGGTAGATGTTGCTGGCGGGAAGGCCCTGGGAGCGATGGAGGCCGGTTCGGGAAATGATTGTGGAGCGATCCTTCGTCGAATCGGGACAAGGGGAGAGATAAACGTTGCCATGTCTTTTTCGCAAGAAATGAGGATGGCGGCGAAGGCGCTTTCGAAATCAGCGGGTATCTTCGGGGGCATGACCGGGGCGAATATCCTCGGCCAATTGTTCGAGGCGCTCGGGATGGGGCGTGGTGTAGGCATGTCCTTCGCAGGAACCGAAAGAGGGATAGCCTCGAGGATGGTTTTCGTAGTCAGGGACGCCGCCGGCGCCAGGCTCCTCGCGGGGCTGGTAAGCGTAGCCAAGATCCTGATTCCGAGAATAGGGGACATGGGGCAGATGCAGGAGGCAGCCGAGATCCTTCGGGGTCTGCACGCCGCCTCGGAGAACAACCTCGTCCTGATAGATTTCAAAATACCGGAGACTATTTTGACCCGTGGGGCGACATCGTCCTCGCACAGGGATTCCTCTCGGAAACGTTTTTGACGGGGTGGGCAGGATGCACGGCATAAGAACTTATCATGTTTCGTCCTGTATATCCTGCCTGAAAAGTCTTCGAGGGGAGATGAATCTTGTTTTTGTCCCTAAACCGGAACCCAGCCGTGCGGAAGAGCCGTTTTTTGTGCAAGTGGTAGAACTTCACAAGAAAAGAGATAGATGCCAAATAAAGATTTGACCAAAAAACTCTCGTTTTTCGCCCGCTTTGTGGAGAAGCTGGAGCGAGTCAAGACGAATTCGAAGATGTACCGCTTCGCGCTGCGGGAGATTGTGCGGTTTTTCGAAGCGAGCGACGGGTGCATCGCGTTGCACGATAGGCTTAGCGACACGGCGAGAATCGAACTGGCGGCAAAACACAAGGGGGTGTGGGACCTGAGCCTTCTGGCGGACTTCATCAGGAACAGGCGACCGCAGGTCCCGAGGAACGTTATTATGGCGCCCCTGAAAGTGAATAAGAGGGTTGTGGGGCTGGTCGGATTGAAGAAGGAGGAGGAGCCGTTTGCCAAAGGCGATGGAAGGTTCCTGTGTCGGCTGGCCGATCACGTTTCTGCGAAGCTTACAGAGCGGGAGGAAAGACGGCTGCTGACTGTGAGGGCCCGCATCAGTAAAGAGATCATGCGGGGACTGCGTCCGAAGGACGTTTTTTACCAATTGCTCGACGGACTGGAAGAGCTTTTGGGCTATGATCACAGCGCGGCGATATTGATCCTCGATGGAGAGAAGGATGCCTTCGTGGTTCAGGCGGAAAAAATTACCTGGCGGAAGGCGAAAAGCACCGTGATAGGGTCGGAATTGCCGACTCAGCCGGCGGTGAATGCGTTTCTGTTAAATCGCTCCGCGCCGTTGACCTTTAGCAGGAGCCCTGACGGGAAGTGGAAAGCGTGGGGCTCGCCCCACTACATGAACGTTTTGAAGATTCTGGATTACAACAGGGGCAGCTCCGCGCCCGCGGAGAACAGCATCATTTGCGCGCCGTTGCGGGCAAAGCGCCAACTGCTGGGCCTCCTAAAGATTTCCAGCCGCGTCCATGGCGCGGAGGCCTTCGCCCCCGGTGATGTGCAGGTGGTGCAAGAGTTCTTGCCGCAAGCTCAGGCCGCGATTCGCTCTTCGCAATTGAGCGAGACCTTACAGGAAAGAACCATCGAATCGGAAAAGAGACTGGGTGTCTTTGAAATTGCGAGAGGTGTCTCCCATGACATCAATAACGCTCTGGGAACCGTTCTCCCTCTCGTGCAGTCAATCGTCAGCGACCAGAAGGAAGCGTGTGCCAACCCCGAAGAACTGCGGAAGGACATGCGATACATAGAGGAAAACGTGAAGCTTTGCGTGCGGATATTCCGCAGCATGCTCGAGTACGCCAAGACCGCTGAGTCGGGGCAACGCGTCGGGGTCCAACTGAAGAAGTGCATCCGCGACGCGGTGAAGCTGCTGGAAAGAGGATTGAACATCAGAGGCATATCCGTGGAGACGGAGTTCGAGGAGGGGCTTCCCTCTATCGAAGCCAACCGCAATCGCCTCCAGCAAGTTTTCTTCAATATCATCATTAACGCGAGAGACGCCATGCCGCATGGTGGCGTATTGAAGATCAAGGCCTACAAAGATAAGAACACGTTGCGAATTTCGTTTCGCGACACGGGCGTCGGGATCAAGAAGGAGGATTTGGCGCGGGTCATGCAGCCGTTCTTCACGACGAAGAAGGAGGGCACAGGGCTGGGGCTATCCATCTGCCGTTCGATTCTCTGGGAAAGCAATGCGCGAATGCGTATCGAAAGCGAGCCCGGAAGGGGGACAACGGTATTTCTTAGTTTCCCAACCGCAACGAGTGAAAGGGAATAGGGTGACTGAAAAGGCGAAGAATCGCCCGAACATCCTCGTGGTGGACGATGAGGCCGGAATCCAGCGCGCTTTGAAGCGAATTCTCTCGCGGAAATACAGCACAGACACCGTCGGATCCGGGGAGGAGGCCCTCCGCAAGTTGGAGGAGAAAAGGTACGACATCGCCATTGTGGACCTGAGGATGCCGGGGATGGACGGATTTCAGCTTCTCCGAACCATCAAGCTCTACCGCCCCCAGACGGAGGTTATCATCATGTCGGGCTCGGCTTCGGAGGAGAAGCTTATCGAGGCGATCCAGGAGCAGGCATTCTACTTCGTCACCAAGCCCTTTCAGAAAGAAGTCATCGAGACGCTGGTCGAGCGGTGCGTGTGGACGCAGCGATTGCAGAGGCAGAACCTCGCTTATACGGAGCAACTTGAGCGCTATCTCGAGCGGGCGAAGGAGTTCCAGGTAAGCCTTCTGCCCGACTGGCATCCGCCTTTTCCGGGCGTCAGGTGCGGAATTCAATATATCCCAAGCGAGGTTCTGGGAGGTGACTTCTACGATTTCCATTCCATCTGTGCTAATACCGTGGCGATAGTTGTGGCGGACGTTTTCGGCCACGGCGTTGTCGCAGCTATGCGGACGGGGATTGTCAAGTCTCTTTTCGCACAGGCTGTGAGAGAAGACCCTTCTCCGGCGTCTGTTCTCCGTACCATAAACGAAGGGATGAACAGGTTTGGCGGCGAAAGTCCGCTGACGCTCTTCTACGGTGTCCTCGATGGGGAGAGGATGTTGATGAAGTATGCGAACGCGGGCCATCCCGGGCCACTCCTCTGTCGGCAAGGCTGCGAAACCGAGCGGCTCGATTCCTCTGCGCCTCTGCTGGGTGCAGGAGTGGAAATGCCGAGGGATTCGGAGATGGAAGTGCAGATCGCGTGGGGCGATACGCTGGTCCTGTACACCGACGGAATCGTCGAAGCCATAGATGCCGAGCACCGCTGGTTCGGACTGGACAACCTCGCAGAAAAGGTCAGGGAGCAGTTGGGAGAGCCACCGCAGGTCATCGCCGATGAGATTTGCCGGGCAGCGAGGCGTTTCGCCTCGGGCGGACTTCCCCTCGATGATATGACGGCAATCGTCCTGCAATTCAACCCACCGGAGCGAGGTTGAGAAAGCACCGGGGAGCTAATATGAGCTGTCCGCTCCGCCCAACTGCCCGGGTAATGCCTCTCTACGGGTGCGATAAGGCGGGCTTCGTTGCAGGGGCGGCGACAAAGCACTGACATCCCGCGGCACGCGGGACCCGTGGGAAGTCATGGGCAAGATGCCCATGCCACGGCAGGCGACGACGGGGTCCTTCCCATCCTCCTCTCTGCGCCTCTACGCCTTTGCGTTAATCTGCTCTTCCCTTCTTGCCTCCTCCGCCTCGGCCGGCTATCCGCCCGAGACTGAGGCGTTACCCGCTGTCGGGTTTTCACTTGATTTTGAGGGCTGGAAATGGGAAGGTGCGATGGCGCATTTCCTGCCGGGGGACTTTGATATGTGAGGTTCATGCTTCTTCGGCATCGCCCGCGCAACAGAACGCCGGAAGGCGAAGGCATCCGGTCGTTAGAAGGAGGTGTGAATGGAACAGAGAACGAAATGGTCGTCGCAGACCGGCTTTTTACTGGCGGCGATCGGGTCGGCTATAGGGCTCGGAAACATCTGGCGGTTCAGCTATGTGGCGTACCAGAACGGCGGCGGGGCGTTCTTGGTCCCGTATTTCCTCGCGATGCTGACCGCGGGCATCCCGCTGATGATTCTGGAGTTTGGTCTCGGGCACAAGATGCTTGGGTCTTCGGTTCTTTCGTACCGGCGAATAGACAGGAGGCTGGAGTGGTTCGGGTGGTGGATGCCGCTTCTGGTGATGTACGGCATCATGTTGTACTACACGGTGGTCATCGGGTGGTGTCTCAACTATAGTCTCTTCAGCCTGAACCTGGCATGGGGAAAGGACCCCGCGTCGTTTTTCTTGAACACGTTTCTGAGGAAGGCGGACAGCGCCTGGGCGTTGCAGAACATCGTCGGGCCGATTTTCGTCAGCACCGCTGTCGTTTGGGCAATCATATGGTTGATCTGCTACAAGGAGATCAACAAGGGGATCGAGAGGGCGTGCAAGATATTCATGCCGGTTCTTTTCATTTTGACGCTGGTTCTTGTTTTTTGGGGATGCAGCCTGAAAGGAGCGAGGCAGGGACTGAACTTTTACTTGAAGCCCGACTGGAATAAATTGAAGGACCTGTCGGTCTGGACGAGCGCTTATGGGCAAATCTTCTTTACGCTGTCCATCGGTTTTGGAATCATGATCGCCTACGCGAGCTACCTGCCGAGGAAGAGCAATCTGGTCAAGAACGCCCTTATCACGAGCGTTGTCAATTGCGCGTACTCCTTCATTGCGGGCTTTGCCGTTTTCAGCGTGCTGGGCTATCTTGCTCACGTCAAGGGCCTCCCTGCGGACGCGGAGCATTTCAATCAAGTCGTCGCACAAGGTTCGATTCTGGCGTTTGTGACCTACCCGCAAGCGATTTCGGAGTTGCCCGTTTTCAGCCGCCTATTCGGCGTGTTGTTTTTTCTTTGCCTGGCGATTGCGGGCATCTCTTCGGCGATTTCTATCATAGAAGCTCTGACTTCGGCGATTACGGACAAGTTTTCGGTTGCCCGAGGCAAGGTGGTGAGCATTCTCTGCACGACGGGATTCCTGGGAAGTATCGTATTTGTCTGCCACAGCGGCTTAATCTGGCTGGATATTGTGGACCGGTTCATCAACCACTATGGCCTGGTTCTGGCGGGCTTTCTGGAATGCGTATTTGTGGGGTGGATACTGAAAGCCCGCAGCCTGAGGAAGCACGTCAATGGTGTCTCCGTCTGGAAGCTCTCGCGAATTTGGGACTATCTCATTAAGTTTGTTTCGCCAGCAATCCTCGGCGCCATCTATGTGATGGATGTTGTCAACATCATCAGGAACGGTTACCCGACACCGCCCGACGGTAGCTATCCGACGAGCTGGTTGGTTCTGATAGGAGCCAATACGCTTATTCTATCGTTCATTTTGGCGATCGTATTTACGCTTTATCCGTGGAGGAGGAAGCCGGAGTTGGTCGTTCACGAGCCGGAGGAGGACACGCTCCTCGTCTGAGCTGAATTGGCGGGGCATTCACGCCCCCCCCCGAGGGGTGCTTTCTGCCTGTGACACGCGCGCCGTGCCGTGAAGCGCTTCCGACCCGCACGAAAGGGCAACCGCAGACCCGAAGCCTTTCCGCTGCTATTGGATTACCAAAACCTCCCCGGCGACCATGTCCACCTCGGCAAGGACAGCGCCGTCGAAGTTCCTGATGGCTACCACGCGAAAGACGTGATAGCCTACCTCGACGTCTGCCCTCTCACCCGGGGCTAAAAAGAGGGGAAAAGGCTGAACATACACGTCCCAGGGGGAATCGTTGATGATGGTCACATAATAGGCGTCATAGTCCCAGTGGTCGTCATGGCCGCATCCCGCAAACAGAATCGCCGTCATGCCCAAAAGCAGGAATAGGGAAAGAATCCTGAGAGTGTTCTTCATTTCTTTAATCTCCTTTTCGCGTGAAAAAATGTGCATTAGGTCGCTGTTTTTCCCGGCCGCACGTTTGGCCTCCCGGCCAAGGAATGCGGCGCCGTTTCGCCGCTCATACCGAATCGGCCTCCATCAGCATTTGACGGAGGATTCCGGTCGCTTATTCTACAAAAACAGAGCAGGGAGTTCCCCCTTTCTGCTGCGAGCCAAAAAAGCTACGGCCTCGCCGGGAGTGCAATGCAACTTCCGGGCTTGTTATCCGGGCGCGAGCTGATGTCGGATAAGATGATAACAGCGCTGGCGTTAAGGAGGAAGCGGAAATATAATGTTTTGGTATCGCCTCAGTCTGCGGCGGATACCCCGCCAAGGCGGGGGAGGGAAAAAGGGAAGGGAAGGGTAACGCAAAGGCGCGGAGTCGCAGAGAGGAGGATGAGAACGACTTCGTCGTCGCCTACCGCGGCATGGGCATCTTGCCCATGACTCCCACGGGAGTTCAACCTTGCGAGCCATGTAACGCCGCCGTCACGGCGGCAGTCCTGAGGGCGTCTCGCCCTCGGCGTGAACAAATGGATGTCCGGTGAGGGCAATCTTCTCTCGTGTAAGAAGTTACTACGAACCCGATTGACGTGTCCGGAATCAAAGGAGGGGAAAAAGAATGGCTGATAGGATCGGTTTTGGAATGATTGGCTGCGGCGTAATCGCGCCTTTCCATGCCAAAGGGATAGAGGAAACGCCCGACGCGGAGCTTGTGGCGGCGTGTGACGCGAATGAGGACGCGGCGAAGAAATTCTCTGCGGAACATAATAACATTCCGTATTACGCGGACCCGAACGAGATGCTGAGGAGGGACGATGTTCGGGCGGTCTGCATTTGCACCCCTTCCGGGATGCACTCCGAGCAGGCGGTAGCGGCGGCGAGGGCGAAAAAACATGTCCTGTGCGAGAAGCCGCTCGATATTACTCTGCCGAAAATTGACCGGATGATAGCGGCGTGCAAGGAGGAAGGAGTGAAGCTCGGCGGCATTTTCCAGAGAAGAACCTACCCCGCAAGCATACAGGTAAGAGATGCCGTCCGGGGAGGGCTTCTGGGCAAAATGGTGCTTGGCGACATCTACCAGAAGTTCTACCGCTCCCCGGAGTATTACCTCAGCGGGGCCTGGAGAGGAACATGGGAGATGGACGGCGGGGGCGCCTTGATGAACCAGGGCGTACATGGCATTGACCTTTTGCTGTGGATTATGGGAGATGTGAAATCCGTGGTTGCGAAGGCGGACCACCTCGTCCGCCACATCGAGGTGGAGGATACGGTGGCAGCAATAGTCACTTTTGAAAGCGGGTCGTTCGGGGTGATAGAGGGAGCGACATCCTGCAATCCGGGGGAACCGGCAAGGTTTGAGCTTCACGGCGAGAAAGGAACGATTATCCTTACCGACGCGGGGATACGGAGGTGGGCTGTGTCGAAGGACGATAAGCACCTCGCAGAGGACGACGAGATAGCTCCGCAGGAGGAAAGGGTCCATGGCGTGTCGGACCCGAAGGCGATCTCCACCGAGGGCCATATAGCCTTGATCCGCGATTTCGTGGAAGCCATCCAGAACGATAGAAAGCCGATGGTCTCCCCCCAGAGCGCAAGAAAGCCGGTCGAGCTGATCCTGGCCATATACGAGTCCGCGAGGACGGGGCGAGAGGTGACCCTTCCGTTGAGCTCGTGAGGGGAAGCAGTTCTGGAAAAATCCAAGAGCGACGTCCGCGTCGAGCATCTCGGTGCTTACAAGCTGTGCACCAACCGAGGGTCCGAAGAGACCCTGTCCATTACTGTGGCGGGACTGCGCTCGTACTCCACCGGTGAAGCAATCGAGTTCCGATTGCCACGCCTCCCCTCCAGAAAGAGAACCCAGGCACGCCGCCGTTGGAACTCGCCTTGCGGAATCTTTCAGGTCTTGAGGTGCTTATGTCGCCCTTTCAGGGCTTATCATTCTCCAACCGGGCCTTCTTCTCAGGGCGTTGCCCTGAGCTTTATTAAGTACATGGATCCGCAAATCGGGTGAGGTATGAATGGTGTCGTGAAAGGAGCTATTTTGACGGGATAACAGGATAGACTGGATTATCCCAGAGGCGTGAAGCATCGAGTAAATTATAGGCCGGCGGGCCGCTGGGTGAAAGGCCACGAAGCGCAAGGAATTGGCGGAGATGTTGCTTGAGGCCTTCCCGCGCGGTCATGGCTGGGTCGAAAGAGACACGGTCATCGTCGAGGCCCGCGTGCCGCGGGCTCCAGCGGTTTATTGTGGCGGCTCACGACATACAACCCCTTAACAATGTCGTCGCCGCCGGCACGCCAGCAAGTTGAGGTAGAGCGAAAAGTGAACAACCTTTCGCAAGGATAAACGGGATTCTAACAATCATGTCCATCCTGTTATCCTGTCAGAGCAAATACGTCACCGAACTTATGAATCGGAGCATTAAGTCTGCCCTTACAGGGCGACCCGAAATCGGCGCCAAGCCCTAAAAAGGCGCAATATTCCAGCCCAGGGCAACGCCCTGGGAAAACGACGTGATGAAATGCAAAAGCCCTGAAAGGGCGTAATAGGTTCACCCCAATATACGGTTCGTTCCAGAGACATGAGATCCCACCCTCGTGCCACCAAAACGCAGCCACACCCCTCGTGAGGTGCCTCAGCGCGGCCAGCGGCCCTCCACCGGCAACATCGGCGGAAAAGCCGCGTGCGGCTCAGACTGGTACCAATAAGCTATTGAGGCGATGTCGTCCGCAAGGGGCTGGAACTTTTTGTTCGGCCACCACCCGAGAGCCTGGATGGTCACGCGGAGGTCCCTTCTGAAGCGGATGGGGTCCATGATGTGCCAGCGATAGAGGCCATGCTTGGGCACTTGCCCCGGCTCCTTCTGCCATAGAGGATAGCCGAGGAATGCGGTGGAATAAGTCTCGCCGAAGCACCACGCTCCACCGAAGTAATCTTCCGTTCCGGTGCCGCAGATGGTGGGGTTCTCCTTATCGCCGTCAATGAAAAACTTTACCTCGCCTTCCCCCCACCAGCCGTCCGACAACTGCGTCCACGCCAGATATGTGCCGATGTAATGTCCTCGCCCTTTCACGCCGTCGAGGATAATGTGCTCGGGCTTCTTTCGGGTGCTCGTCGAGCGCCGCCACTGGGCGTGGAGATAAGCGGCATTGTCGGGAACGTCTGTACGAGAATAGTTGATCTGATAGAAGAACCCCCCGATGTCTTCCCAATGCTGGTTTTCGATGGTGATTAGCGCGTGAGAACGAAAGGGCATCGGCAGATAGCAGTTGAAGCCGCCGGAGGGATTCACCGCCACCGGCAGCGAGTTGACCTTGCAGCGAAGTCCGTGCCCGCTGCAGAAAAAGTCGCCGAGCGGAGCTTCGATTGACGGCGATTCCTCCGAGTCCCAGAAGAAACGGAGAATGCAATCACGGTACGCTTTCTCGCTCACGGTCATCCAGATGTGATGGATGATGCCGGGGCCCTTGATGTCGGCGAGGGCGGTCGTTTCTCCCCTCTTCAATGTGATGCAGGGCCGAACCTTCCACCCTTTGCCAAGCTCCGACGCCGGGCTATCGCGCCCCGGTATTTCACGGGCGCCGCCGCCTTTCTCACCCGTTGGGTTTTCGGCAGAGATGGAACGCGATTCCGCGTCCGACAACAAGGGAATTCCGGAAAGGCACGACAATATGCCGGTGGTGAACATCTCAGTTCTCCTTCCGAGTGCGGAGGTTATTTTCCGGCTTGCGTGAGAACGGAGGGCTGCCCGGTCTCTTCTCCCTGTCAGAAAAAAGGCCGCCGAGGCCGAGCAGCTACGGCGCCTTCCTTGAGCGGACCGCCGAATAGGCCCGACAAAACGGACAAAACCTCTCCACGCGGCGAATGACTCTGGCGTAAAGTGAGCCCGGCCAGCAGCGCTTTGCGATGCAGAAGGGGCATATCACGCAAACAAAAGCGAGTGCCCTTTTGATAATCACTTTTTCCTCCGCCAGCGTCCGGAACGGTGCGCGCCCGAATAACGCGCGTTGTCAGCGATAAATCCCTTTTCATCCACGCCCCGATAGATTGCAAACGCTCAATCTCCCGACAACTTTTATAGCAGGAGAGCCGACGAAAAGCAAAGGGAAATGTCACAACCCCTCCCCGAATTCCACACCAGGTTTCGCAGGTCGCCGTGATACTGCCGCTCGATTCCCATCGGTCCTATTATGGGTCGAATAAACGCGCACCATAAGGGAACGATATTGGCGGAAGATGACCCGGGAAGCGGCACGCGGCGCAGTGTTCACGCCGGTGATTCTATGCGTGCCAATGGGAGAAAAGAAATCTCTCGCAAAGGCGGGTACCGGCCAGAACCAGCCGCTCGGTGACAGACGCAGGGAAGCGCGGCCTTCACGAACTCGTCCTCGATTCGTCCGCTGTATGCTCTCTCCCCGTCCTCTTCAGCAGAGCAACTACAGCATCGAGTACCTTTGTGAAGGCGGAGTGGGTAAGGTGACCGACTTCGGCTTTCATAAGAGAAGCGTTGGACGTAAACAACTTGCCCGGACGGACAAAGCTTACCCGCTGCAGGGACCCCGACGCGAAGTCAACATCGGTCATCTTAATCGCGTTTGCATCCGCATACGGATTGCTGGTGACCTGACACAAAATCCAGTCGTCACGTCCAGCGCAAGCGATTACAACGGCTGGCCGAAAGGTCAGAGAAGGGCAAGCTGACGAGGACTACCGAACCTGCTGAAGGTGAGACCATGCCTCGTCCTCCTGCGGGCGGTTCCAGTCTTCACCCAGAGCCGCCTCACTTAAAAGGGCCGTTTCGGGAATCTGTGGCTCTTCGATTATCGTCACGATCGCCCGGCACGCATGGGACAGGCGCACCGGCTCCAGGAGACGCACCTGTCCGTCCTTCTCGATTCTCGCTTCGATTGATTTCATCATGATTTGCTCACCTCGTTAGTACGGTACAACATTACAGGCTGGGACACAACGATTTCTCCCCGCATCCAACGACCAAGCCAGACTGTCGGGCCCCCGGCGAGAATCAGGGACTGGCTTGATCACGTCCTTTCGCAGCGCTTTCGGCGCGGCGAGAAACACGGCCTGCGCATCTCGTTGAAGCATTTCTTACGAACGCTCATTCCCGCTCGACGCGTTCCTCAGGCATTCGAAAGTCACCCTTTGGCTTCGCCAAAGTCACCAGGGCTCCCTCGCGCCGGAGCACATGACCCTGGACCACTTCGTCATCTATCGTCGCCTCTGCCTCTCCGGAGGTGCGTCGCGGCAACCAACCGCTCCCGGAAAAGGCTTAGCAGGGAACCGGGCCGTCCGTCCGGATATGAAGCCGCGTCCTTGGCGTAACGACGCACGTCAGCCTTTGCGGACCCGTAGGGGGCCGGCAATACGGGTGACCTCATGGTTGGATTTGTTGCCGCTTTGGTGTCCGTTTCCTGAGGTCTTCGACCCGTTTCTTCAGCACCAGAGTCTGCAGGAGGTTCTCCACAATGTCAAAGACCAAACTCACATCGTCGAGCGTAGGATTGTGAGCCCTGTGTGTGGCCGCGTGTCCTGCCTCGAGAGCTGGTTCAAGAATCTCCTGGTTCCTGTTGCTGAGGTAACCGTCCGCGACCAGCTTGCCCAATTTGGTTCGAAAGCCACCCACGTCACCGATTGTCACGTTCATGAAGAGGTCAACCAACGCCCGTGCTCCCATGAGAGCAAGGCGGCGACTATCGGCATGGAGTGCAGCGTAGAGTTCCTTCATCAGCGACTGGAATTCAGACGGAAGATCGTAGTGCCATCGCGGAATGTGACGCGAGATCGGTGGTGGATAGAAAGTGGTTTCGTCGGCCTCATAAGCGTCCGACACAACGCCCCGGCGTAGGGTCATACAGCCGCACCCACGACATTCCAGCACTGTGAAGGTTGTGACCGACTGCAGCAGAAGGCGGTCTTCCTCTGCTCCTACTTCTTCGGATTGCCTCAGGACTCGGGCCGTCACAACCTCCTGCCGCGTTTGGCGAAGGCACTGGTTGCAGTGAACCCATTCGACCTTGTTCTCCTGATCGGCTGTCATCTCATCCCCAAATCCAAGTATGGTTTACGCAGTTTCTTGATATCACCTTTAGGGCGCGCGCCCGTCGGCCTAACACGCCTCGGTTCTTCGGTTTCAGCTTTCGTATTCCGAAGGGGTTGCCCAGCCCTCACCCATTTCTACCTCGCAACTGCGTCGTCGGTCCGAATATGAAGCCGCGTCCTTGGCCTAACGCGTCCGGGTGAGCAGCGGCTGACAAGGCACCCCCATAACGGAAGCTTTCATATAAAACGCCATCGCTTTTTCGCGTCTGCTCGACGCGGTTGTTATGCGACATTGAACGATTGAGAACTTATAGTTCACTCTTTATCTCATCCAATCGCTTCTTTGCATCCGGCATCATGTTAAAAACGACCGCAAGTTTTTCGCAAGAGTATTCATCGCAATGTGCACAATTATCAATGCTCTTTTCTTTGCCACATTTTCTTATCTCACAAACTTTGCAATGGCCAAAAATATTCTCACCATCTGAATGGCATCCATCGCAATTGATATCAGCCGGTTTAATATGTACATTGAACTGTTTTGACCAAAGTTTCGCCACTTCTGATCTTTTTTCATCATCGTCGTTTTGTGTAGCCAGGAATGCGCCACACTCATGGCAATCTAATCCACAGAAAGCAATCATTCCTTTTCTCCTTTTCTCCTTGGACATTTTCTTCGCACATCGCTACATCGTTCTAACCACCTGTCATTATGCGCAACCTTGGGGCGATGCCAACCGCGATGTGTTTGCCCGGTCAGGTTGAGCCCAATGTTCGACGAACTGGTGGTGCTTTCGCTTCCGCCGAGGAGGAAGGATGCTTGATGCCAATCAGACGGTCAATGGATAAGTCTTCGTCAAGGTCGGGCCAGCGGATTCCATAACCCGCTGGCGACACTTCGAGGTTCGCCCTCTGCTCCGGAGTGGCTCTTGACAGACGATTTGATACCTTGGTGATGTCAATTTCGTAATACTTGCCGTCAACTCGCAAACCAAGGATCGCCCCCTCAATCGCAACATTCTGAACATCGTGCGCCTTATCCATCCTTTCCCTCCTGGAACTTCTCCCACTCAGACACAATATAATCGAAATGCTCAAAAATGATCCTTCGTACACTCCGTTAGTCAGCAGGACTCATGTTGTAGCTGTGCGCTTCGAGGGCCGCGAAAGCCTCGACCTCAAGCCAATATTTCGCCTCTGCGTCGCCCTTACGGCAATGCACGCGAACCGGTTCATTCCTCTCATTGGCGTAGAAGAAAAACCGCCAGCCAAAGATCATCAGTATGGTGGGCATGACCCTCCCGCTCTGGTCTTTTCCCTTGTACTATAGCATACGCCAGGGCTTGTGTCGCGGATCGCTCCACCGTTCTGCGTTCGCCGAACGACAGATGTCAACCGCGAGATGGCGTCGGCTGGACCACCTTGTTCGCGCGTGTTTGCTTCCGTGGTCGAAGCCTCTTGGCGCCCAGCGCAACGCAGAGACGTCGCAGCCAACTTGCAGTCGCTCTCCAGCAGATCGTTCGCCACCTCCTGTCAGGATGCCTTCTTGACTTCCTCTCGGACAACCCGGCGAAGCATCTCTTCCAGGGAATGATCTTGATGCCCAATGAACGCACGCAGCGCATCATTGATCATGGTCTGGTAGTTCCCACCGCCTTGATTTTCGACTTTCGTCCTGAACCAGTCGAGAACGTCACGGTCAAGACGGATAGTGATCCTCACCTTCTTCCCGGAGGGCGGCACGACGGCTCCGCGTCGGGCCTTGCCGAAATCATATTTCGCTTTCATATTGTCGAACCTCTGACCGTGTCGCTTTCCGTCCGAGATGATGCGGATGCTGTCACCGCGCCACGTGTACACCACAACCAGGATGCGACCAAAGCCGTCCATTCCTATCGTCACGCATCTCTCTTCTCTTCAGAAATACTGTTGCAATGTCATCGCGTTGGGATCCTCGAACACACTGAAGGTGTCGGCGAAACAGATCCCGTGCTTTGCTTCGTTCTGTTTGGCTTTGGACTTATTCCCACTCAAACATGGCATTAGTGTATGGACAGTCGTATGTACATGTCAAGCCTTTTCTGGCGAACCATAGAGGTCAACCGCGAGATGTGCCGAATAGTCAACGGGCTTGACGGTGACCCATGCAGCCTTTGCGTCTTGGCCCAAGAAGACGGGAGAGAGGAGACTTCTCGCAAAGGCGCAAAGCTCGCTAAGAAGAAACCGGATGGAGACTCAGAGGCCTCGCTGAGCGTGACAAACGGCGCACAGAAAGCCAGCAGGATTCGATCTTCCTTTGCGTCTTGGCGTCTCGGCAAGAGAAAACAGATTTGGAACGAGTGGAAGGCGCCTCAGGACGCCGCCCGGAACTTCCCCGCCTGATCCCTTACATCCCTACATTTGTGCGGGACTCGATGTGTGTTCATAGAATGCTTACCGTGCGGTGGGGGCGTTGCTCATATTTCGACGACCATTCCGTCGTAGGCGACCTCGATGCCGGCGGGCGCGAGGGTTTTCTCGAGCTCCTCGTGGAGCATCCCGCCGATGTGTGAGAAATGCGTCGCGATGAACCTCGCCTGCGGGCGAACGGCGCGCTGTTCGAGGAGCTTCTCTTTGAACTTGATGAGCGGCTCAACGCCGAGATGGGCGGTCGGAGGCTCGTCGAGCTTTCCGGCGGTGCACTCGACAATCACAGCGTCGAGCATGAGGCCCGCCAGAGCGTCCCATGTATCTTGCACATACCAGCCGGTGTCGAAGGCTTGCAGGAGCCCTTTCCCACGAGACGTCAAGATGTAGTTGAGACAGAGCTCATCCGCCTTGTGGGACGCTTTGACCGGCAGGACATCAATTTCGCCAGCCGTGAACGAATGGAAAAGCTCCACGACATGGAAAACAAGCCCCTCCCGCAGGGGCGAGCCGAGAGCCTCTTCCGCGATGCTGTGGACGGTTTCCGAGCCGTATATGTGGAGGGGGCGAGAAGACTCGATGAAAGCAAAAGGCTCGACCCGCAGGCGAAGACAATCCGCATAGAAATGGTCCGGATGTGAATGGGTGATGAAGAGATGTTCGACTTCGGAGAACGGCTTTCCTCGTCGAAGGGAGTGAAGGAAAGTGTCCGGGGGCAGATCAACCTTATGCTTCTCGCCGAGCATGAGCGACGTGCGTGTTCGGATGTTCTTCCCACGCCGCCTCGCCGCCTCGCGGCATATCCGGCATTCACAGAATGGGGCGGGAACGCCTTCCGAGGCAGCCGTTCCGAGGATTTCGATTCTCATCAAGGGCATCCCTCTCGCGCTTGGTCACTTCCA